>Ga0247825_10000016_pt1 | contig 101348 bp, 90 predicted proteins | sample 13C_Vanillin_Day_FD_194413 | JGI IMG/M metagenome (GOLD analysis project Ga0247825, IMG submission 194413) | Soil microbial communities from agricultural site in Penn Yan, New York, United States - 13C_Vanillin_Day48 | ecosystem: Environmental > Terrestrial > Soil > Agricultural land | place...
GTGTACCGCAATGGCGACTGGTTCATTATTCGCTCCTCGGATGGAGGGGGGACGTCCGTAGGCTGGGGAACTGCCGGGGACATACCGGTGCCGACGGACTATGACGGGGACGGGAAGTCAGACATTGCGGTGTACCGCAATGGCGATTGGTTCATGATTCGCTCCTCGGATGGAGGCGGGACGTCGGTAGGCTGGGGAACTGCCGGGGACATACCGGTGCCGACGGACTATGACGGGGACGGGAAGTCAGACATCGCGGTCTACCGCTATGGGGATTGGTTTATCATTCGCTCCTCGGATGGAGGGGGAACGTCGGTAGGCTGGGGAACTCCGCAGGACATACCGTTACACTGACTCTTGTTCAGGCAAGAACGCTCAGGTCGGCCGACGCGGTCGACCTGAGCGTCGCGATCACGGAAGCTCGAATCGATCGAGATTCATGACCTTGTCCCACGCGGTAACGAAGTCGCCCACGAATTTCTCCCGTGCGTCGTCGCACGCGTAGACCTCCGCGAGGGCACGGAGCTCGGAGTTCGAACCGAACAGGAGGTCGATGCGGCTGCCGGTCCACTTGAGCGCGCCCGTCCCGCGACCGCGGCCCTCGAAGGTCTCCGCGGCTTCGGACGCCGGCTTCCACTCCGTGTCCATGTCGAGCAGGTTCGCGAAGAAGTCGTTGGTCAACGTCCCGGGCCGCTTGGTGAAGACGCCGAGATCGGACTGCCGGCCATTCGCGTTCAGGACACGCATGCCGCCCACGAGCACGGTCATCTCGGGAGCGCTCAGTGTCAGCATCTGGGCCCGTTCGATCAGCAGATGTTCGGCCGGCAGCTGGTGTCCCGGGCGGAGGTAGTTGCGGAACCCGTCCGCCGTCGGCTCGAGCACGGCGAAGGATTCCACGTCGGTCTGTTCCTGCGACGCATCCGTGCGTCCCGGGGTGAAGGGCACCTGCACGTTGTATCCGGCGTTCTTTGCGGCCTGCTCGACAGCGGCACACCCGCCCAGCACGATCAGGTCGGCAAGCGAGACCCTCTTCTTCCCGCCGGCCTGTGAATCGTTGAACGCCTTCTGGATCCCGTTCAGGGTCTGCAGAACTTTCGCCAGCTCGGGCGGATTGTTGACGTCCCAATCCTTCTGCGGCGCGAGGCGAATGCGTGCCCCGTTGGCGCCACCGCGCTTGTCAGTGCCTCTGAACGTCGACGCTGACGCCCAGGCAGTCGAGACCAGTTGGGAGGTGGACAGTCCAGATGCGAGGACCTTGCCTTTGAGGGCAGCGATGTCCTCCGCTCCGATCAGCTCGTGGGTGACAGGGGGGACGGGATCCTGCCACAACTGCGGCTCCGCAGGCACCAGCTTGCCGAGGTACCGCGCGATGGGCCCCATGTCGCGGTGCGTCAGCTTGAACCACGCCTTGGCGAAGGCGTCCGCGAGCTCCTGCGGGTTTTCGTAGAAGCGCCGTGAGATCGGGCCGTAGATCGGATCCATCCGCAGCGCGAGGTCCGTTGTCAGCATCACCGGGGCGTGCCTCTTCGACGGATCGTGGGCATCCGGGACCCTGTCTGCCGCGGCGGGATCCGTCGGAACCCACTGGAACGCACCGGCAGGGCTCTTGGTCAGATCCCACTCGTAGCGGAACAGCGTCTCGAAGTAGCTGTTGTCCCAGGTCACCGGAGTAGGCGTCCAGGCGCCCTCCAGCCCGCTGCTGATGGCATCGGCTCCCTTGCCGGTGCCGTAGCTGCTCTTCCAGCCGAGGCCCTGCGCCTCGAGAGGGGTCCCCTCAGGTTCGGGGCCGACGTAGGCCGCGGCGACGGCCGCACCATGGGTCTTGCCGAACGTGTGCCCGCCGGCAATGAGCGCCACCGTCTCCCCGTCGTTCATGGCCATGCGACGGAACGTCTCCCGGATGTCCTTGGCGGCGGCAAGCGCGCTCGGCTGGCCGTTCGGCCCTTCCGGATTCACGTAGATGAGGCCCATCTGAACGGCGCCGAAGGGATTCGCCAGTTGCCGGTCGCCGCTGTAGCGCGCGTCAGCGAGCCACGTGTCCTCGGTCCCCCAGTTGATCTCCGCGGGTTCCCAGACATCCTCGCGCCCGCCGCCGAAGCCGAACGTCTTGAACCCCATCGACTCCAGCGCGCAGTTACCGGCGAACACCATCAAGTCGGCCCATGAGATCTTCCGCCCGTACTTCTTCTTGATCGGCCACAGCAGGCGTCGCGCCTTGTCGAGGTTCACGTTGTCCGGCCAGCTGTTCAGCGGCGCGAAACGCTGCTCGCCGTCCCCTGCGCCTCCCCGGCCGTCGCTGATGCGGTACGTGCCCGCACTGTGCCACGCCATCCGGATGAAGAGCGGGCCGTAGTGGCCGTAGTCGGCCGGCCACCAGTCCTGCGACGTCGTCATCACCTGCTCGATGTCCTTCTTGAGGGCCTCGAGATCGAGAGACTTGAACTCCTCGGCGTAGTCGAACTCTACGCCCATGGGATCGCGCGCTGGCGGATTCTGGTGAAGGACCTTCAGGTTCAACTGATTCGGCCACCAGTCCCGGTTCGACCTGCCGCTGTGCGCTGTGCCCGGGAACGGGCATTTGTTTTCGTTGTCCATGTTGACGTTGACCTCTACTGTGATGGGGATGCAGCCCGGTTGTCAGTCCGGAGGATTCTCTTCACGGTCCGTTGACGGGATCGTCGGGTCCTCTGTGGGTGCGATCCGTCGCTGGCTTCGGCGTCGGCGCATCGGTGGGTCGGAGCCGGATGACGCTCGGGACTGAGCCAGGCAATCCGGACAGCGCCCCCAGTAGGCGACCTCGGCCTCGTCGAGCTCGTAGCCCCTGTCGTCGACCGCCGTGAGACAGGGGGCCGAGCCCACCGCGCAGTCGACGTCGACCAGGCGCCCGCAGACTCGACAGATCAGATGGTGGTGGTTGTCGCCGACCCGATCCTCGAAGCGAGCCGGTGATCCGGCCGGCTGAATGCGCCGGATAAGGCCCTCGGCGACCAGAACGCCCAGGGCGTCGTACACCGACTGGAGCGAGATGGCACCGATCTCGGCCCTGACGGCCTCGGCCACAGCGTCGGCCGTGATGTGGGGCTGACCCGAGACCGCCCGGAAGACCGCCAATCGCTGGGCCGTCACCTGAATACCGCGTTGCCGAAGGAGGTCAGCCGGGTCAGTGGCCACATCGGCATGGTAGATCAATTCTTTGATTGATTCAAAGCTTTGACCCTCTCGGACGACTTGGCTCATGACGGCGCTACACTTTACGGCATGGCGATAGAGGCCGACGACGACGGTGCGGCCGTCGGCGCCGCCAGAACCACGCGTGAGTGCGATGAATCTCCACCGCCTCTTCTGCGGGAGGGGATCGCGCAATTCAACCGCGGCGAGTACTTCGAGCAGCACGAAACATTGGAGCTGCTGTGGCGGGCTGAGCCCCGCGAGGTGCGCCGCCTCTATCAAGGCATCCTGCAGATTGGCGTCGCGTTTCACCATCTTCGGCGCCGGAATTACCACGGGACGGTGTACATGTTGACGCGAGGCGCGCGCTACTTGATACCGTTCTCACCGAGGTGTCAGGGCGTCGATGTCGAGGTGCTCTTGAAAGATGCCACGACTGTGCTGAGGGCTGTAGAGCAGCTTGGACCAGATCGGCTCGCGGAATTCGACTGGCAACTCGTGCCGATTGTCCGCCTCTATTCTGGAAAGGGTCTGTGACTCGCGTTGAGCGGCCGCTTCACGGGTCATAATGGCTGACAAGGAGCAGGCATGGGAGATAAAGGTGGTAAGAAAGACAAGGCCAAGAACAAGCAACAGCAGGTGACGAAACGGGAACAAGAGGCCCAAAAAAGGCAGGACAAGGCTCGGCCAAGGACTCCGTAGCAGGAAGCCGGCGGCTCGTTTCATTAGCGGCAATTAATCCTCAGTTCACGCTTCGATCAGCCTCCCGATCGTCCAATAGATCGAAAGGGCGCGGTCACGCGCCAAGGAGGTCTGTATGGGATCGATCCTGAAGAAGTCTGCGCTGCTCGCGGCCGCGTTGCTGATCGTTCAGGCCGGCACAGCGCGTGCCGCGTCGGTCGAGGTCAAGGTGCCGTTCCCGTTCACCGTGAACGGCCATCAGATGCCCGCGGGCCAGTATGTTGTCGAGAATCGTGGAGCGGACCTGCTGATCCGGGGCGAACGGGGCACCGGCGCCACGATGTTCGTCGCCGCCATGCCGGCAGCCGGATACGATCCGGCCGGTGATCGGCCTTCGCTCACGTTCGCACACAACGACGCGCAGTACCAGCTGTCAACTGTCTGGGAATCTGGCACTGAAGGGCGGGTCATCAGGAATCGTTAGTGGAGCCGAGCCTCGGCCAGAACCATGAAAAGGCCAGCCGCTCATTCTGAGCAATCGCTGCACTCATGACACCTGAGCCGTCGCGCCCCTTCAAGGCCGCGACGGTCTCAGGGCTCGCCGCCGTGATCGGCGTCGGCCTCCCTTCGAAAGCCGAGCTCGCCTGGCGCGTTTATTTCGCCCGTCCCTGGTATCCCTGTGTCAGCGTCTGGATCTTCCACGCGGCATTGCGCCCCACGAGGTAGAGCGTCTTCTTGTCCGGGCCCGCGAATGCCAGATTCTGCACCTGCCGGGCCGTGGGTATCGTGCCAAGGTGCCGGCCCTGTGGGCTGTAGACCTGGATGCCATTGCACCCTGCGTTGTAAACGCGCCCCTCTTTGTCCACCGCGAGGCCATCGGCGCAGCTTGTGACTCGATAGCGCAGGCCGGGTCCGACGTCCCCCCCTGCGGCTGAAGTGTTGATCTGATCGTACTTGGCAAAGTTACGGCGGTTCGTGACCGACCCGTCCGGCTGCACGTCATAAGCCAAGAGGTACTCGCCTCGGGAATCGTTCACGTACAAGATCTTCTCGTCGGGGCTCAGCGTGATACCGTTCGGCCGCGTGACGTTCTCGGCAACGATTTTCATCCCCTTCCCGTCCGGGAGGATATATCCCACGTTCGCCTGCTCCGGCTGGGTGAAATAGACGCCGCCCTTCTTGTCGACGACCAGGTCATTCGCACCCATGAAACCCTGCGTCTTCCTGTCGACAAGCGTCGTCTCAGCGCCTTTTGGATAGACGATGTAGATCCCTTGCTTGCCCTGCGTGTTGTCGTTGGCAATCATTCGGCCTTTCGGGTCGAAGCCAAGACCCCCGGACTGGATGTCGTCGAGAAAAGTCGAGAGCTTGCCGTCTTTGTCGATGCGCGTGAGCCGCCTCGCGCCGCCTTCGGTGAAGACCAGAGTCCCATCTGTCAGAGCGACGGGCCCTTCGGTTCCGTTGAGCTGGTCCGTGATGAGCTCGACTGTGGTTCCCCCCGTCACCACCCCGGGAATATTCGGGGTGTAGGTGTCGAAGGCTGGAGGCACATAGGGCTGATTGGCAGCGCCTTGCGCGAACGCCGCGACGGAACAGAGCAAAGTCAGCCCCAGGCCGACGAATGTTGCGTGGTGTCTCATACGCCCCCCTCTTGTTGCTTGACTCGCGTCACTCCGACGTCCGCCGCCACCTCACGCGAGGTCCGCCATTTTGCGCGAGCGACGTTATCGGCTCAGATGCTTCGCGCGAGGCGGAAGCCGAAGTCATTGTAGCGGAAGGACGGATCGAGCTTGCTGCGCAGCGTGACGCGGCACATGGTGAGTGCGTGGCGCCACGCTCCTCCGCGTGCGGCGCGTCGCACGCCCTGGTCGGGGCCCGCCGGATTCCGCTTCGGTGATCGGCTGTAATAATCCTTGTCGTGCCAATCGGCGCACCACTCGTGCACGTTCGTGGCGATGCCAAGAAGGCCGAAGTCGGTGGGCTCGCCGAGCGTGACCGGCCACGGCGCCTGTAACGGACCACGTCCGCCGTTCGGAATCCACTCCGGCATGACGTCACCCCACGGGAAGAGCGCCTGTTGCAGCCCGCGCGCGGCGAATTCCCACTCAGCTTCGGTCGGCAACCGGACCGGACGCCCGTCTTGCTCGGATCGCCACTCGCAATACGCGACCGCGTCGATCCAGCTCACGCCGACAACGGGGAGATCCGCGTGCGCAAACAGGGGGTGTAACCAGTCGCGCGGTAGCTCGTGCCCTGTCCCGTCCACGAAGCACTCGTACTCCGCGCGCGTGACGGGACAGACGCCCAGTTCGAACCGATCGACGAAGACAGGATGCGGCGGCCGCTCGTCCTCGTAACCGAGCTGGGTGCCCATGGTGAACCAGCCTCCCGCAATCGGTGCGAAGGTTGGGGCGAATACCGACGAGGGCGAATTGGCCATCGCGCGATCATAGTGCAGCCCCGAACAGTTCCATCCCTGGAGAGCACGCTGTGGTTGGCACCCGTCACAGTATTCGTGTGGCGCCCGGTGATGGCGGCCGCCAAAGCGACGCCGCCAGCGCGGCCATCCACAGCATGGTTGCGTAGATGTTGATCCGCTCCGCCACGCCCAACCCCGGCGTGGGCCCCGGCATGGGCCGAGCCAGGAAGCCGGCGAGCGCGCCGAACACAACGACGACCGCGATGGTTGCGAACGAGTAGAGACGGAACCGCATTCCTCGCGCGAAGGCTCCGAACGCCATGACGGCGACGATGAAGACCGACATCACGAAGGTGGCCGCAATGTGCAGCACGTCCAGCTGCGAGCCCACCGTTCCTCGCAAGTCCATCGGAAAAAGGAACAGCCCGGCGGTACTGAGGACGCCGTATCCGACGAGCGCCGCGGCCGTCCGGCGCACGGAGCGCCTTCCTCGAGCAGATGCCCATACACCCGCCGCAAACGCGAAGACAAGGAAGTTGTACAGGGTAAACAGCCGGATGAGGAGGTTCCTGGTCGGGGCGCCCACCGCCATCAACTCACTCACCATCTGCGAAGTGTAGTTGTGGTAGTCGGCGTACCGCAGCGCGGCGATCACATCGATGGCGACGAGATAGAGGATTGAAGAGACGGCGCCGCAACCGAGCAGGAGCTTCCGCACATCTCCCGCAGCTATCTCTGTTTCCGTCGCGCCCGGGCGCCGGCCGCAAACATCACGAACGTCCCCACGCTGGTGGCGGCAACCGGGATGAGCAGGAGCGCGAAGCCCCAGTCGAGCGTCATGCGGCCCGTCGCGGCGTCGAACTGCACGCACCGGAACGGGATGCGGCCCGGTAGCGGGTAGCTCCGGATGAACTCCCCGGATACCTCACGCACCAGCTCGTCGAGGCGCGCCGAGCTGACCGACCCGCCGACCAGCAGCCGGACCAGCCGGCCCTCTCGAATGCCCGCCAGCATCGCTGGATGGTCGAACTGCTGCCGGCTCTCGTCCCAGTCCCACCAGAATCCGATCGCCTCCGCCAGGCGCCGCACGTCGCTCGGATCGCTCACCGCGAGTATCCAGTCATCGTTCTCCTGCAGGTCGAGATGGTGGGCGAGGGCGGACATGTCGTCCCCGGTGTCGCGCGGGTCGAAGCTGAGCACCAGTCGCGAGTACGCCCCTTGTCGCCCAAGGGCTCGATCGGCCGCGAGCCACGCCCTCAGAAACGGCGAGCAGACCCCTGCACAGCGCGTGAAGACGAACGTCAGCACGAGCGGCCGCCGAGCCGTAATCTGCGACAGCCTGACGCGAACACCCCTGGCCGTGGTCAGCCAGATGTCGGGCACCGGGGCATTGAGCAACCGCTCCTCACTGGGCGGCGTATCGCGCGGGGCGACGGCCTGCGCTGTCGCCGACGCGGCCACGCACGTCAGCATGAGCAGCGCCGCCACCGTCCTCATGCCGAGAGGGCCTTGAGGCATCGTCGCCACGTCTCCCAGATGTATATGAGCGCGCCCACCAGGAGGACCGCGATGAACGCCAGCGAGACCTTCGCATACAGCGTCCCCACGGCCACTTCTTCCGGATATACGGAGTAGCGGCGAGGCACGCCGGCCACGCCTGCCAGATAGAGCATCAGCACGAAGCCATATCCGCCCACGCCGACTGTGCCCACGATCGCGCGCGTCAGCGTGCCGCTCTCGGGCAGTTTGGACAGGTCTGTCACTAGGTGAAACACCGTGCCGAGAATCATCAGCACGACGCCCATGATGTAGTACGTGTGGAAGTGTGCGGGAACCCACAGCGTGTTGTGAAAGTGCGTATTCACGGCCACCGTCGAATCGATCACGGCCGCGACGCCGCCGATCGCCCACCCCATCACGCCGAGGAAGAGCATCAACGATGCGAGCCGCCAGCGCATCGTCGCGCCGTACAGCAGAACCAGCGTGCTGAAGATCGTCACGACCGCAGCCGGCACCGAGATCAAGTACGACGACAGCTGGCCCGTCACCTGCAGCCACTGCGGCTGCGCGAAGTCCATGTAGAGATGGTGCAGGTAGGCGAACATGACCAGCAACAGCACCAGATTCCAGGCCACGACGACGAGGGTGTTGGTCTTCCAGGGCCGGCCGGCATACGCGGGCAGCACCTCGTAGACCATGGCGACGCCGAAATACATCGTGATGTTGACGAGCATGTGACCGAAATAGAACGTCAGATTCTTGATAAGGAGCGCGTCGTTCGTGAAGCTGCCGCCCAGCCGCTCGACGCCGACCAGCACGAGGATCACGACGGCCGCGACCAACCCGGCCAGCACGCCGATGAAGCTCACGGTCGAGATGATGATGATCGGCGGTACTTCGGGTGTGGCGTCGCCCCTGAGATAGTGCCAGCCCAGGGCGTGTGACAGACGGTACCTGCGGGCAATCGCCCAGAGCAGATCGCCAGTCCACAGGGTCCAGCCCACGCCCATGATGGCGAGCGCCACGAACAGCGCAGCCGTCGCCCAGCCGGGCCACGTGCCGCCCGAAAAGAACGGCAACGGATAGAGGAAGTACCAACCCACGCCGAGCCGCCCCACGAGAGTCGCCCCGACGAGGAGTACGACGCCCGCCAAAGTCGCGCCATGCGCGATCCACGACACGGCCAGCGTCGGCTTGACGTAGCGCGCGAGCAGCACCGAGAGCCCCGCCACGCCGGCGACGAACCAGAGACCGACCATACCGAGGCCGTGCAGCGTCATGATCGCGTAGAAGTATTCGGGCGGCATCGCCTGGAGGTACCCGCCCTGCTGCGTCCGCATCAACAGGCCGAGAATGGCCAGCACCGGGAAGAGCACCAGGGCGGTCAGCACCCAGACGAGCGTGACGCGCGTGAGCCGTGCGACGTACAGGTCGGACTGCGGCATCGTGGCCGTGGGTGTCTCCTTTGCCATCACCGCACCTCCACCACGCCGCGCATCCGATGGTGGCCCATGCCGCAGAACTCGAGACACAGGACCGTATACGTGCCGGGCGCATCGAACACCACCCGGAGACGGTTTACATACCCCGGCATCGCTTGCGTCTGCGCCATGAGGGTTCCATCAGGTGCGTAGAGGCTGAACCCATGATTGACGTCGAGCGTCGTGACGCGGAATTCGACGACCGCGCCAACGGGCACCGTAGTCACGGGCGAGTACGCCGTATCCCAGTTCGCGAGCGTCGGAGTCGTACTCTCGGTGAGCGACCAGGCGTACTGCTTGCCCACGGCCAGCACGACGCGATCGGCAGCGCTCGCTTCGGCCGGGTAGGGCAAACGAGGGAGCGTGAGCACCAGAAAGGTGAGCAGGATGATGCCGAGGGATACGAAGAACAGGAGCCGCAGCCGGTTCGCGCTGGCGTAGTCCACTTCCCGGTGCACGGTGGTGCTGCGGGCCACGACCCCGAACACGGCGAGAATGACCAGGGTCGAGACGAGGAAGACAGCAAACGCGGTGACTTGCATGTCGACATCCTCTTCTTGAAGAAAAGACGACGCGCGTTTTCCCGCTCGGAGACTCGTTAGTAAACCTGCTTCCGGTTGCGTTGGCAACCACTTTCTCACAGCGGCATCAGTGCCCGGTTCTTCTTGTGCCTCGGATCCACCGTCGCATCATCCGGTTACAGCCGACATCCTCCCGCCACAATGATGGACAATCGCGGAATGGCTACCACTCAAGGATCATCATGCTGACCGACATCGTTCTTGTGTTCGTGCTCATTTTGCTGAACGGTGCCTTCGCCTTGTCCGAAATCGCGATCGTGAGTTCAAGGCGAACCCGTCTTGCGCAACTGACCGACGCGGGGCATCCGGGCGCACGGCATGCGCTGGCCTTGGCCTCTGAGCCGACTCGGTTCCTGTCCAGCGTGCAGGTCGGCATTACCAGCATTGGAATCCTGAATGGCGCCATCGGCGAGGCGTCCATCGCGAGTCGTCTTCGAGTTGGCCTCGAGCAGATACCTGTCCTGATGCCTTACGCGCAGACGTTGTCGCTCACCGTCATGGTCGTAGGGCTCACGTACGTGTCGCTAATCTTCGGCGAACTCGTTCCGAAACGGCTTGCGCTGACCAACCCCGAGCGGATCGCCGCGATCATCGCCAAACCCATGGCCATGCTCGCAAGAGCAGGCCGACCGATTGTGTTCCTGCTGAGCCTGTCGACCGACACGATTCTCCGGCTGCTCGGCGTGCGCACGGTCAAACAGCCGGCCGTCACAATGGAGGAGATCCGAGTCTTGCTCGAGCAGGGGACCGAGGAAGGCATCGTTGAACGCACGGAACAGGAGATGGTGACCAATGTTTTGAACCTCGATGACCGTCTCGTGGGCGCGGTGCTCACGCCGAGATCCGAGGTCATGTACCTGGACGTCCATGAACCAATCGAGCGCACTCGCGACAAGCTGGGTGAGGGCTTTCATACGGTCCTGCCGCTGTGCGACGGTGGGTTCGAACATGTCCTGGGGTTCGTGCGCGTGACACGAATACTGGAGCAATTGCTCGCAAGTAGTCGTCTGGAGTTGGTGGCCCTTGCTGAGGAGCCGCTGTTTGTTCCGGAAACGATGACGCTGATGAAGCTGCTGGAGCAGTTCAAGCGCACGCATTTGCCGGTCGCCTTGGTCGTCGACGAGTTTGGCGACATAGAGGGACTCGTCAGCATGACCGACGTCATCTCATCGATCGTCGGAGACTTACCGGCCGATCCGACTGATGAACCAATGATTGTCAGACGCGACGATGGGAGCTGGCTACTGGACGGCGCGCTCGACCTCGATGTGGTGATGCGCACTCTCGAGACCGACTCATTGGGGGAGGACGACGACCGGCGGCACTTTCACACGCTTGGCGGGTTGGCCATGGCGGCCATCGGCCGCGTCCCTCGAACAGGAGATGTGTTCTCGCGAGGTGTGTACCGCTTTGAGGTCGTGGACATGGACGGCAATCGCGTGGATCGGGTGCTCGTAAGCCGAACCGATAGCCGACCCTCACCCAATCCCACTGCTCCACATCCAGCCGATTGAGCGGTGACGCGGGCGCCGTCAGTCGTTTCTGAGCGTCGCGATGGGATCGACGCGGGTGGCGCGCAGCGCGGGAACCGACACGGCCAGCACGCACGATGTCACGATGACCAGCAGGCTCACGGCGTACGCCCCGGGATCGAAGACCTGGACCGTGTCTCCGATTTCCGAGGCGGCGGGTGTCGCCATCAGGATAATCGCCACCGCAGCCGCCAGGCCGCCGCCCGCCGCGAGACCGATGCCGACGGGGCGAAGCGATTGCGACAGCACCAGTCCCGTGACGTCTCTTGTGGTCGCGCCGAGCGCCATGCGCACGCCGATGTCTTTCGCCTGCTGCTCGACGACGTACGAGAGGACGCTGAACAGGCCCGACACCGTCAACACGAGCGCCAGTCCTCCCAATACGATCGTGACCCAAAAGGCGATCTGCAGCATGTACGTCTGCATTCCGGCCATCGTTCGCAGGGTCATGATGCCGAAGGCAGGATCGAGGCCGGTGAGGCGTTCGAGCAGCGCCAGGCGCGCCTGCTCGGGGTTGCCGCGGACGCGCAGATACAGCCACGTTCCCGGGCTCTCGGGACCGGTCGGCAGGTACACGCCCAAAGCGCGTCCCGGATCGCGCACGACGCCGACGACCGTCAACGTGCGCGACAAGAGCGCGCGGCCCGGACCGGCCGATTGCGGAGCATCGAGGCGCACCTGCTGCCCCACGCCGTTGCCATTCGGCCAGAGCTGCCTGGCGATCGTTTCGGACACGATCGCGACGCCCGCGTCCGCGGTGCGTTCCGCTCGCGTGAAGTTGCGGCCGCTCACGACCTCGAAGCCGAGCACGTTGAAGTATTCGAACGAGACGGCCTGCTGGTCGACCGACACCCTGCTCGGCGACGCGGACGTTTCGACCACTCCACGCGTTGTCCGCGACAACGCGGCCACCGCCGCCACCAACGGATGGGCCGTCAAGGTCTGGAGCACCGCGGCGCGCCCTGATTCGCTCTCGATCGAGACCCTCACCGTGTCACTCGTCCGCATACCCGGATCTTTCGTCGCGGCGGCGAAGGCACCTCGCAGAAAAATGACGGCGCAGATCAGGAGGAGAGCCGATGCGCCGACCTGGACGGCGATCAGGGCATGCCGTGCTCGGCCCGGACGCGCGTCCCTCGTCACCTCGCCGCGCATCGTTCGCACCAGCTCGAGGCGCGTGGCCTGCAGCGCCGGCGCGAGCCCGAAGAACCCCGTCGACACGAGGGCGCCAACCACCAGGAACACCAGCACCCGCCAGTCCGGGGCGGGAGCGGCAAAGTTCAACAGATTCACGAGCGGGGCAAAATCCGGCGGTAGTGTGGCGATCACCGCATAGAGCGCACCCTCCAGAAACAGCCGCGAGATGACCAGACCGCATGCCGCGGCCGCGAGCCCAAGAAGGAGGCTCTCCGTGAGCAGCTGCCGGATGATGCGCCGGCGTGACGCACCAAGAGACAGGCGAATGCCGATTTCCCGCTGGCGCGAGACGCCGCGCGCCAGCAGCAGGTTGGCGACGTTGGCGCAGCCGATTATCAGGATCAGCCCGAAGGCGAAGAACAGCGGGTAGAAAGCGATGTGCAGGCCGGGCGCAACACCCGACAGCGTGCCTTGGCGCGGTGTGAGCGAGGCTTGGATCGGCCCCCCGGAGGGCGTCGTGAAATCGGCTCGTCCCGACGCCCACACCGAGAGGGCGGCTGTCGCTGCCTCGGGCGACAGCCCCGGTTTCAGCCGCCCGATGACCTCGATGGCGATCGCGTCTTCTCGTCCTGCAGTGGCGTCGCGAGACTGCCCGGCGAGCGCGAGTGGCGCCCAATAATCGGGCGGAGTGACGCCGAGCCCCCGAAAGCCGTCGGGCATGACGCCGACGATCTCGTACGGGGCGTCATTGATGACCACGTGGCGGCCGATCACGGCCTGATCGCCTTGGAACAGCTTGTGCCATCCAACGTGACTCAGCGCGATCACCGACCGACCGGCAATCCGATTGTCGTCCCCCGGCATCAATGGGCGCCCGAGCGCTGCCTGGACGCCCAGCACCTGGAAGAAATTTCCGGTGACGAGGGCCGTAACTGCGGAACGGCCATCGATGCGCGCGGTATTCCACAGCATCGCGAAGGCATCAGTGAAGACGCTGGTCTCTCGGCGCATCGCATCGTAATCGGGCCGCGTGAACACAACATCCGGTTCGTTGTCGGGTCCTATCCGCTGCTCCATCTCCACGGCAAACAGCTCGCCCGGGCTGCGCACCGCATCGACGCGAAGCAAGAAGATGTTGTAAACCGTAAACACCGCGGCCACGAGCCCGAGGCCGAGCGCCACCGTCGCGACGATGGTGAGCGCGGCGAGCGGCGCGCGCCGGAACGCGCGAAAGGCATAAAGGATGTCGCGCGTCAGGTCGTCGACGAACGCGATGCCGCGGGCGTCTCGACACTGGTCGGCGACGAGCGGCACCGGGCCGAAGCGCGCCAGCGCGCGGCTGCGGGCCTCGTCGGGGCTCAGGCCGGCCGCGAGGTGTTTCTGCGTTTCGCACTCGAGATGGAACGCGAGCTCTTCGTCGAGCTCGCGTTCGACGCGGCGGGGCGCCACCAACGCGCGCACGCGGAGGAGCAAGTCGTGAAGATTCATCGGGCGCCTACGCCAGCTTCATCACACGGCCGATAGCCGTCGACATGCGTTCCCACTCGCTGGCTTCGACAGCCAGCTGCCGCCGGCCCGATGGCGTGAGCCGGTAGTACTTGGCCCGCCGGCCCAGCTCCGAGACGGCCCACTCCGCTTCGATCCAGCCCTGGTGCTCCAGTCGATGGAGCGCTGGATAGAGCGAGCCCTGGTTGACCTGCAGGACGCCGTCGGAGATCTGCTGGATGCGTTCCGAGATCGCCCAGCCGTGCAGCGAGTCGGTCTGCAGCGTCCGGAGGACCAGCAGGTCGAGCGTGCCGGGCAGGAGGTCTGGGACCGGATGTCTTGTCATAGTGTCGGATATCGACACTATGACAGGTTGATGTCGACTGTCAACACCAAGCTGCAAACCCCATCGGAAACTGGGAGGCTCGGGCGACCGAATCGCCGCCAGGGAGCGGAGCCGAGGTCGTACCGGTTGCCCGACCCTCCCCTCGGCGGTCTACTCGGCCTTCGCCGAGAATGCTTTCTGGACCATCGTCGCCGAGGCACAGGTCGAGAAGGTCGAGGACTTCTTCGTCATGGAGCAACAGCTCATGGCCAGGGAGGCGCTCCGGAACGCGATGGCCGATTATCACGAGCTCGTCGCCAGCGGACGGCGGGAAATCTATCGAATTGAACGCTGACGCGACGGGCTCCGATTCATCGCGGCGCGACGCGGAACTCACGGATGTTCGGCGGCACGACGGCGCGCTCGACCGGACGCGGGACCTGCGGCACCCAGTCGTACGGAACGCGGTAGGCGCGGAAGATCCGGTTGTTGAGCGCGTTGTTCGTCCCGTAAAACGGACTCACGTACTCCCACACAATCCTGAGGTCGCCCGTCACCTCGAAGAGTCGTCCGTTCGCTCCTTCGTTGATGAGCGTGTTCCCGTTCGGCAGCCGCTGCGCGTTGCCCACGTAGTGGCTGAAGAAATTGGTCCGCTGCTGCCCGGGCACCGAGTACTCCCACACTTTCTCGAACGTTACAGGGTTGAGCTCGACGACGCGCGAGTACTCGCGGCCGACGGCATTGACGCCCGTGGGCGAGGCGGGACTGGGCGCGTCGTAGCCGGCCGCGCCGCCGTTGTCGAACACGAGCAGGTTGCCGGCGCCCGGAAGGTTCTTCGGGATGACGTGCGGGTTGTGCTGCCCGATCATCTGCCCCAGCTTCTCGAGCGCCGCCGACTCGCGATAGTCGGGCCCCATACGCCAGACGATCGCGCCGCGGCGATCGACGATCGCGATGATGTTCGCCTCGCGGCTGCTCACGAGCACGTTCTCGGGATTGAACCGCTGGTCGCCGGCGTCGAACCAGCGATTCGGCCCGACATAGGACGCCGCGTTGATGTGCAGCCAGTCGGCGCTGCCGCGCTGCTTGTTCACTTCGAGCGAACGGCGGATGGTGTCGCGCGCCGCCTTTGAAAACCCAAGCTCGTCGACGTGATCGCTGGCGATCCACTCCCACAATACCTTGCCGTCCCACGACACCTCGACGAGGTAATCGTCCTCGAGCGTGACGTCGGAAATCGCCGGCCGCGTCACGTTCTTGTGGGACAGAATCAACGTGCGCCCCCGGTCGACGAGCGGCGCCGCGCCAGGAGCGTAGTAACCCGCCGCGTACCCTTCGCGCTGCCAGTCGTGGTGCTGGCGGGACGCCCATACAGTGGACTTGTTGGCCAGCGTCACCTGCTCGACGCGATCGAAGCGCCAGACCTCGCGGCCGTCCCAGTCCTTCTGGGTGACGGCGATCGTTTCCTGGTGCGGCGGGCGCGCCGCATCGGCGCCCATCACGAAGCCGCCGGGCAGGATGCGGAACGGCACCGGCGCCAGCGCGGCATCACGCCACGCCTTGATGACCGCGCCGTTCATGTCGACGAGCACCGCGCCCGGCGTCTCCGGCGTGTCGAAGATCGTGAACCCGCTCCACGCCTTCGCCGGGTCGTAGATCGTCGTTCCGGTCGGATACACTGAGGGAACGGCTGGCAGACTGGCGGTGGCGGCGAGCACGCTCACGAGGCAGACGAACCCGATGGCTCGTGACATTGTCGGATCTCCTGAGGGTTGCGTGCGGCAGCATACCTGATTTCGAGCGATGCTGATGAGCTCTGACGTCAGATGAGGCCCACGCAGGGAGCACTCTCGGACTCGGAGCCACTCTCGATCCGTTCCAGGGCGACCGCTTACGCGCCTGGATAGGATGGCGTGGGGGCGGTCTCAGGCCAGCCGAGAAATGTTCCGAGTTCCCGCAGGAAGATCGGCCACGCAGGTTCGCGTTCGAGCAGGAGGTGATTGCGGCTGGGCAGCGGGACGAACGTCGATCCCTGGATGCCAGCGGCAAGGAGCCGCCCCTCGTCGAACGACACGACGTTGTCGTGCCGGGAATGGAACACGATCGTGGGCGCCTTGATGTCCGCGAGCAGGGCGCGTACGTCGAGACGCGAGAACCCCTCCATCAGGCGAGCCGCGTTCTCCGGCGAACTGGAGACGCGCTGCAGGTCGTTGAACCACTCCATCTCGGCAGCGCCCGCGTCGGGAATGAAGCGCGTCGTGAACAACTGACGGAACGCGGGATTGTTCTGGCCCCATCCAAGCCGGGTGAGATTGACGAGCGCAGTTCTGGCCTCGATCTCGCGCGCGTTCCCGCGATGCCGCCAGCCGCGCGCGTACGCGCCGCACAGCACCAGGTGGCTGACGCGCTCGGGATGCCGCGCCGCATAGGCGGCCGCCACCGCGCCGCCCTGCGAGATGCCCAGGAGCGCGAAGCGATCGAGGCTCAAGGCATCCACCACGGCCTCCTGGTCGCGCACCCACGCATCGAGCGAGATGTCCTCTACGTTCCAGTCCGAGAGTCCGCAGCCCCGCTCGTCCCAGCGCACGAGGAGGTGCCGCTGCGAGAGCTCGCCAATCCAGTGCTTCCAGACCGGGCTGTCCCACTCGTATTCGATGTGGCTCAGCCAGTTGGCCGCCTTGGCCAGGGGCGGGCCGGTCCCCACGGCGGAGTAGGCGATGCGGGTGCCGTCGCCCGATGTGCAGAAGCGGATCTCCTGGCGCAACGTCCGCGCGGAAGCCGTGGACGCGGCGGGCCGGTGGGTGCTGGTGGCGGACCCTGGCTGCGTCACGTCCGCCACGAAGCGATAGCCCACACGGGGCACGGTCTCGATGAAGCGCTGGCCAGCCGACTGTTCCCCGAGCGCGCGCCGCAGGACGGAGATGTTGTGATTGAGGTTGTTCTCCTCGACGACCGTGTCGGGCCAGACCAACCGCATCAGCTCGTCCTTCGTCAGGAGCCGTCCTGATCGCTCGAGCAGGACTCTGAGCGTCTCGAACACCTTCGTCGTCAAGGGGACCGACTGCCCGCCTCGCAGCAGTCGTCGTTCGCCGACTTCCAGCCGGAAGTCGCCGAACTCGTAGACAGGGGCCTCGTCGGTCGCCATTTCAGAACAATTTCACGAACGATTCAGCCTCGCTCAAGGACGCGGCCTGTCGCTGTCGCGCCTAATGGCCCAACCAACGTCGGTGTTCGCGTGGAGACCTCGATTCTACGCAGGACACGCGGCGGTTGGCAAAGCCGGAAAGGAGCGATGACATGACTCGTACTTGGAACGGCAGGGTGAAAGCGGCGCGGGTGCTGCTGCTTCTCGTGACATCCGGTGTGGCAGCGCCGGCAGCCGGTCAGACCCAGACGGAGCAGCGCGTGTGGACGGCCGTCTCGGTGCAGGGCGGGGTAGGCGCCGGTTCACCCTGGCGGTGGGCTTCCGACTCGTTCGTGATGGCGAGAGACGGTGCGCGCACGCTCGACTTTCTGGCCGAGCGGGTTCTGGTGACGCGCGACCTGACGCGGCGATCCGGCGTCGGAATCGGCTACACATTCGGCGCGTGGTTTCCCGACACCGGCTCCCTGCGTGAACACCGGTTCGTCCAGCAGCACACGTGGAGCGGCGGCGTGAGCCCACGCGTGTCGCTCAGGAGCCGCCTGGAGGAGCGTTTCGTCACGGGCCAGGACGCCGTGCTCCTCCGGGCAAGTCAGCAGGTACGCGTGGCGTGGCCGCTGTCGGCGCGGGGACGACTGCAGGCGGTGGCCTCGGAAGAGATGTTTGTCCTCGCCAACTCCACGACCCGGGGGCCTCGGGGTGTCGAAAGCAACCAGATTTTTGTGGGGGTCGCACGGAGGCTGACCGCGCGAAGCGGGACGGAAATTGGCTACGTGAACGTCTACTCGTGGAGCGGATCGGGTCGCCGTCAGCGCAGTCACGTCATGTCGGCCACGCTGGTGGTGTCGATGTGAATCCGTTCGCCATCAACTTCCCCATGCCGCAAGGGAGCGCGGCATCTTGGGATTTCCGCAAGCGTTCCGGCGATGACAGTCACAAGCGGCCGCACTATTTCGTCGCGAGGGCGTCGCCTGGCAGCCGCACCTCGAGATACATAATCTGGCCGTTGATCTTGCTGAACCAATGCGCGGTACCCGGAGGGATCACGATGAAGTCGCCGGGCTTGACGTCGTGGGACTCGCCGCCCTTGATGCCTGCCGTCCGGTCGTTCGGGTCGGGCATCGTCCCACCCGTCACATAGGTCCCGCTCCCTTCGAGAATCTGATAAATCTCCGTCACGTCCTGCCCATCACCTGCAGCCGTGTGTACGCTGGCGTTGTTCGGGCCCGCCTGTCGACGCCGGACGACCACGTTCGGAAGGATGGTGGCGGTCTGACCCGCGACGATGCCAAGACTCGGCTTGCTCGCGTCGAGATCCTTCCGCCACTGCTCTGCGGGAATGTATCTGCCGGGTGGCGTCACCGTCTGCGCCAGGACGACCAGGCCCTGCACGAGCGCCGCGGCACTCCCGAGGACGATAGTCAGCATGATGAATCTGTTGGCCACGTGCGCGCTCCTTGTCATTTGCCGTAGGTTTCTATTCCGGAGGCCTACGTGAACTCGATGACGCCGGTGATGATCGTCCGGTCGGCTGTGTCCTGCACCGCCTGCCGGCTTTGCTCGAGCGTATATCGCCTGGTGATCACGGACTGCGCGTCGATGATTCCCTTCTCGATCAGCTTCACGTAGCGGGGAATGTCGCGCATGACGTGGAGACCGCCCTGCTGCCCAGGGTGAATCGTCCGGCCGAGCAACGCCAACGACGTGCCGGGAAACGGCACGGGTTCGACAGTCAGTCCCATCAACATCACGTGCCCTCCCATGCGGGTGCAGTCCCATGCCTGCTGCACGGTCTTCACGTTGGTGGGATCGGGCTGGGCTTCAGCCTTCGGCGGAAAAGCCTGCAGGCCCGCCGCCTCCACGGCGAAGTCCGCGCCGCGTCCCATGACAGCATTGTTGGCCCGACCCCAGGTGACCCCGCCGGCGAATCGGCGGTCGTTCGGTCCCCGGCACAGCTCGCGCACGCGCTCGACGAGTCCGTCGCCCTCCGCCACCGGATCGAGCGTGGTGGTGGCTCCGAGCTTCATCGCAAACTCGCGACGGTACCTAATCGGATCGATCACGATCACCTGTCCGGCGCCTGTCACCCGACCGGCCTGCACCGCTCCAAGTCCGACCGGTCCGGCGCCGAAAACGACCACGTCGGATCCAGGTTCGAAACGCATATCTGCATGACCGGCGGCAAAGCCCGACGACAGCTGATCGCCGAGCAGCGTGAGCTGTGCGGCCGGCAGGTCGGTGAACACCGGCACGCAGTACTCCTCGAAGACCGTCATGAGCTCGCTCATTCCTCCGATACCTGCCTGCGCGTATACAGGGGTGCCGTCCGGAAACTGAGCAAACGGAGGAAACGGCTCGACCCCTTGTGCGTTCGAGAAGAACGTGAACTGGCAGTAGTCCGGACGACCCTGCAGGCACTGGTAGCACTGGCCGCATTGCGATGTGCCTGCGACGACGACCCGATCGCCGACCTGGACGCGCTTCACCATCGGGCCGACGGCTTCGACCACGCCGAAGCCACAGTGGTTCGGCACTTCCGCTCGCCGGCTCTGATTGGTGTTGAGGGCGCCGCGCACGATCGTGTAGCAGGGCGCGACAGCCAGGGAGCGGACGATCACCTGCCGCGGGTCGATCGGCAGCAGCCGCAACTCCTGAACGTCGAGTGTGTTGTCGTGGCGGACCAGGCCGCGGAAGGACCGACCCGTCTGCGTGCCGGTTGCGACGGCAGGCGCCTGCGTGGATTGCGCGCTCGGCGCAGGCGCGGCGTTCAGCACACCCGTGCCTGCGCCGAGCGCCGCCGCGCCGCCCGTCTTCAACACATGCCTGCGTGTCAGACGGCGCTTGTTGCTCGGCCGGGCTTCCATCTGGTCCTCCTGGCTGGGTCGCGATCAGTCCGGGGCGGACAATACCCGCATACCCGCCCTCTCTTCAAGGAGCACGATGCGAGCCTGGGGACACCACACACGGTCGAAGTGCGGGCGATTCAGCACGTGGGGCCATTTTCTGGAGCAATTCAGCGGATTCGGCCCTGCCGCGCTCAAGACCAGGGACTTCTCTTGGCAGTGGATCCCGCTGGTCACTACGCCTACACTTGACCGGAGCAATCGTGGTGGATCCGCGCGGTCACACCCGTCGACAGTTACTGAAGGGCGCGATTGGCGGCGCCGTCGGGATCGTTCTGGGCGCGCCGGTTCGACGCCTGGCTGCGGCACCGGCGCAAGCGGTGTCCGAAGGCGCGGACATCCTGCGGCTGAGCGACGATCTGTTCCTCGTCAGAATCCCGGGAGAATCGAATGTCGTCGCGCAGACCAGCGCGGACGGCGTCCTGCTCGTCGACGGCGGATCGGCTCGCGCTTCCGACGCGCTGATGAAAGCGATCTCCGGCCTGCCGGGAGGCGGTCCGGTTCACACGATCTTCAATACCCACTGGCACCCCGAGCAGACCGGCTCGAACGAGCGGCTGGGTCAGGCCGGCAGGACAATCGTTGCGCACGAGAACACGCGCCTGTGGCTGACGACCGACGTCACCTGGACGTGGAACGGCCAGCGCTTCAAACGCCTGCCGAAGATCGCGCAGCCGAACAAGACCTTCTACACCACCGGCACGCTCGATTCCGGCGTTCGTTACGGGTACATCCCGGATGCCGCGCACACCGACGGCGACATGTACGTGTACTTCCCTCAGCAGAACGTGCTCGCCGTCGGCGACGCCGTCTCCGGCCAGGGCTGGCCCGTCGTCGACTACGTGACGGGCGGCTGGATCGGCGGCATTGTCGGCGGCCTCCAGCGGCTGCAGACGCTTGCCGACGGAGAGACCCGCATCGTGCCCGGGCGTGGACCGGTGCTCGGCCTGAAGGACCTCAAGGCACAGTTCGAGATGTACAGCACGATCTACGACCGTCTCACGCAGCTGCTGAACAAGGGCCGCGGGCCGGGCGAGGCGGTGGCAGCGCAGCCGGCCAGGGAATTCGAGGCGCAGATGGGGAACCCGGACGAGTTCGTCCGCCGCGCCTTCGAGAGCCTTTGGGCATACGTTTCACCAGACGCCTGAGGCGTACAACGAATGAGAAGAACCCGCACACGTCCCCTCGTCGTGATTTCGCTGGCAGGCGTCGTGCTCGCCGCTTCGCTGACGAGCGTGTTGACTGCGTCGCAAGCGACGATACCTGCCCCTCAGACCTCCGGCACCCAGGGACAACTGGCCCAGCTGGCCACCATGCAGCAGTACTGCGTGACGTGCCACAACGATCGCGCGAAAGTGGCCGGCGTCAGCTTCGAGGGAATCACGCCCGAGAGCATCGGCGAGCATGCCGACGTGTTCGAGAAGGCGGTGCGCAAGCTGCGCGGGCGCGTCATGCCACCGCCCGGCGCCAGGCAGCCCGACGCCGCGGCCGCCGACCGGCTGGTCTCCTACCTCGAAGAGTCGCTGGATCGTGCGGCCTCACAAGCGCACATTTCAGACCAGGTCGTCCTGCATCGCCTCAACCGCAAGGAATACGCCAACGCGGTCCGCGATCTTCTGGCCGTCACCTTCGACGCGACCGAGGTGCTGCCGGCAGACGACGTGGACGCGGGGTTCGACAACATCGCAACGGCGTTGCAGGTGTCGCCCTCGTTCATCGAGCAATATGTGATCGCCGCGCGCGCCGTCGCCGTGAAGGCGGTCGGTCGCCCGGATGCACGCCCCGGCGGATGGACCTTCCGCGCCGGACCCGGCACGCAGCTCACGCACGTGCCCGGTCTTCCGCTCGGTACACGGGGAGGCATTCTCGCGAACGTGGATCTCCCATCCGATGGCGAGTACCAGATCGACGTCGCCGACATGGCCACCCACATCTGGGGCAACGGGATGGAGTTCGAGAACCCGCTGGTGGTCACGCTCGACAACAAGCTCGTCTACGAGACGGTGATCGGCGGCGAAGAAGACATGAAGCTCTACGATCAGGTGCAGAACGGCGCGCTCGACCGCGTCAACGCCCGCCTGAAGAAGATCCGCTTCTCCGCGACCGCGGGACCGCACAAGATCGGTGTGGCATTCAAACGCCGGACGTTCGCCGAGTCCGACGATCAGGTCCAGATGTTCGCCCCCGGCGGTGGCCAGGATCGTCTGTATCGCGTGAGTTCCTTCCAGCTTCAAGGGCCATTTGGCGCCACGGGCATCAGTACGACGCCGAGCCGCGAGCGAATCTTCAGTTGCAGCCCGGCCTCCGCTCCCGCGTCGCCTGAGCTACGGCGCGCCGAGCCCGCGAATGACGCGGCGGCGGAGGAACTCTGCGCCAAACAGATCATCACGTCTCTCGCCAGACGCGCCTACCGGCGGCCGGTGTCGGCGGAAGACGTGAACGAGCTGCTGCAGTACTACCAGGACGCGGTGAAGGACGAGGGCTTCGAGGGAGGCATACGCAGCGCCATCACCGGTCTGCTCGCGAGCCCGTTCTTTCTGTACCGCGGCGAACGCGTTCCCAGCGGTCTGCGTCCGGGAGAGACCTACAGCATCAGCGACCTCGAGCTCGCGTCGAAGCTGTCGTTCTTTCTCTGGAACACCATCCCCGATGACGAGCTCCTGCAGCTCGGCATCGACGGGAAACTGAGCGAGCCCTCCGTGCTCGATCGGCAGGTCCGGCGCATGCTGACCGACCCGCGTTCCGCGACGCTCGCGAGCAATTTCGTTCATCAATGGCTCGACATGAAGCGCCTCGAGGAGATCGTGCCGGACTCGGCGGTGTTCCCCTATGCCTCCGGCCGATCGGATCCGCGCGAGGATTTCCGCACCGAGCTGACGCTCTTCGCCGACAGCATCTTCCGAGAAGACCGCAGCGTGGTCGATCTGTTGAGCGCGACCCACACGTATCTCAACGAGCGCGTCGCGCTCCATTACGGGATCACCGGCGTGAAAGGCGATCGCTTCCGGCGCGTCGAGCTCGATCAGTCGGCACGCTGGGGGCTGCTCGGCAAAGGCGCCGTGCTGATGGCGGCCGCCTACCCGAACCGGACGTCACCGGTGTTGCGGGGCGCCTTCATCCTCAAGCACCTTCAAGGCGTGCCGCCGGCAAACCCGCCGCCGAACGTCCCGACCCTGGACGAGAAGGACATCGGCACGACGAGGGCGCTGACCGTCCGCGAGATGATCGCAAGGCATCGATCGAACCCGACGTGCGCGTCGTGTCACGCGGTCATGGATCCGCTCGGGTTGGCCCTCGAGAACTTCGATGCGACCGGCAGGTGGCGAGATCGTGATCGGTATGCCGGCGCGGCAATCGACTCCTCCGGTGAGCTGCCCGATGGCACGCCGATCAACGGACCCGACGATCTCCGCAAGGCGCTCTTGCGTCGCCCCGAGCAATTTGCGCAGACGTTCACGGAGGGGCTGCTGACGTATGCGACCGGGCGTAAACTGGAGTCCTACGACATGCCCACGGTCCGCCGGATCGTGCGCGTGGCGTCGGGCAGCGACTATCGGTTTTCGGCGCTGGTTCAGGCCGTCGTGCGGAGCGAACAGTTCAGGATGCGCCGTGTGGGAGCAGCGAGCGGCCCTGGCGGTCCTGTCGCCGGGAATTAGTGTGAACAGGTTTCAATCGGCTCTCTGATGGAGACACCAATGTACGTATTCAAGAAGCACGTGTCACGGCGTACGGTGTTGAAAGGCGTCGGGGCCACCATCGCGCTGCCGCTCCTGGATGCGATGAATCCCGCCTCCACGGCGTGGGCCCAGACGGCCGCCGGCTCGACCCCGAAGCGTTTCGCCTTCGTCGGGTTTCCGCACGGCGCGATCATGGACCGATGGTCCCCCGCCGGGACCGGCGCCGGCTACGAGATGTCGCCGATCCTCCAACCCCTGGAGCCTTTCCGCCAGCACCTGACCATCGTCTCGGGGTTGCGCAACAAGCCAGGCGAAACGCCGGAGCCTCACGGTTACATCGAGATGACGTGGCTGACGTGCGTGAAGCCGTGGGACCACGGCGTCGGCGGTCCTGATGCCGGAGTCAGCGCGGACCAGTTGGCGGCGAGGCACATCGGGCAGGAGACGCGCCTGCCTTCGCTCGAGCTCACGACAGCGCTCGGCGCAGCGCGGGTGGCATGGCGGACACCGACGCAGTCGCTGCCGCAGGAAGGCAACCCGCGTGCGGTGTTTCAAAAGCTGTTCGGCCAGGGTGACACCGACAAGGAACGTGCGGCGATTCTCCTGGAAACGGGGAGCATTCTCGACCGCGTCAAAGGGCAGGCCGCGCGGTTGCAGGCCAGCCTCGGGGTTCGCGACCGGGTCGTCGTGAGCGATTACCTGGACTCGGTGCGCGAAATCGAGCGGCGGGTGCAGATGGCGTCGCAGCAGGACACCTCCCAGCTGGACATTCCGGATGCGCCAGTTGGCACGCCGAATGATCTCACCGAGCATTTCAAGCTGATGTTCGATCTGATGGCGCTCGCGTTTCAGGCGGACATCACCCGCGTCATCACGTTCTCGATGGATCGCGAAGCGAGCATGCGCACGTATACGAACCTCGGTATCGCCGAGGGCTTCCATCCGCTCTCGCATCACGGGAACAATCCGCAGAAGCAGGACAAGCTGGTGCAGATTCAGAAGTACCACACCGAAGTGTTCGCGAAGTTCGTCGAGCGGCTGGCGAAAGCGACGGAAGGCGATGGCACCGTGCTGGATCACTCGACGATCCTGTACGGCAGCAACATGAGCAACAGCGACAAGCACAACAACGATCCGCTGCCAGCCGCCATCCTTGGTCATGCGCACGGGCGCATCAAGGGCGGCCAGCACGTGAAATACCCGCAGGACTCGCGTTTTGCCGATCTGCTTGTGACGCTGTTCGACCGCAACAACATCCCGGTGGAGAAGCTCGGCGACAGCGGCGGCATCTTCTCGGAGCTCTGACATGCGCGCGCTGTGGGGACGATGGCTGGTCGTGGTCGGCGCGGTGTGGATCGCCGCGATCCCGATTGCGGCAGCGGCCCAGACAATACATGCCCGACGAAGCCTTGGCGAAGTCGGGTTGCTTGACGCGGCCGAGCGTGGTGATCGCGCCTCTGCGCTGGATCTGCTGGCGAAAGGCGCAAACCCGAATGCGCCGGGACCGGATGGGACGACGGCTATCATGTGGGCCGCGTCGAACAGCGACCTCGAGCTGGTCCGCGCGCTGATCAAGGCCGGCGCGAACGTCACGCTCAAGAACGAGTTCGGCACCTCTGCGCTGACCGAGGCCGCCATCGTCGGCTCGGCGCCGGTGATCAACGCGCTGCTCGAGGTCGGCGCCGACCCCAATACCAGGAATCCAGAAGGCGAAACACCGCTCATGGCCGTGGCGCGCGGCGGCAACGTCGAAGCGGCCAGGCGGTTGCTGCAGGCGGGTGCCGACGTCAACGCCAAGGAGGACTGGGGCGGGCAGTCGGCCTTGATGTGGGCGGCCGCGCAAAGCCAGGCGGAGATGGTGAAGTTCCTCGCCTCGCGAGGCGCCGACGTCAACGCGCGCGGCGTGATCCGCCAATGGGAACGCAAGGTCATCACCGAGCCGCGTCCCAAGGACCTGAACAAGGGCGGCTTCACCCCGCTGCTCTATGCCGCTCGCGAGGGCTGTGTCGAGTGTGCGCGGCACCTGATCGCGGCCGGAGCCGATCCGGATCTCGAAGATCCGGAACGCATCACGCCGCTCAACATGGCCCTGTTCAATCTGCACTTCGAGTTCGCGGCGTTCATGATCAAGGCCGGCGCCGACGTCGACAAATGGGACCTGTTCGGCCGGTCGCCGCTGTACATGGCCGCCGATGTCAGCACGTTGCCGGTCAAGGGAAACGGCGCGGTGGCCGTGCTCCCGAGCGAAGATTCCGTTACGGCGCTCGACGTCGCCAGGCTGCTGCTCGAGGCCGGCGCCAATCCGAATCTTCGGCTCAAGCGCCGGCCGCCGTATCGCGACGTGCCGCAGGATCGCGGCGGCGACACGATACTGGCTCAAGGCGCGACTCCCCTGCTGCGCGCGGCGCGCGCTGGCGATGCGCCCTTCGTCGAGCTCCTGTTGAAACACAAGGCGCTCGTCGATCTGCCGAGCAAGGAAGGCGTCACGCCGCTGATGGCCGCCGCTGGCGTCGAATTCGGCGACCGCGTCACGCGCGGACGCAATCGCACCAGCGAAGGCGTGCTCGCGACCATGCGGCTGCTGCTCGACGCCGGCGCCGACATCAACGCGCGGATGGTGGTCGAGCGGGGGCGCAACCCGACGGACGGGCTGTCACAGGCGGCGGCGTTTGCCGTCGCCATTCGGCGCCCCAGCCAGGTGCCGACCGCATTCGCCGTACCGCACCAAACGGCCCTGCACGGCGCTGCGCAGCGCGGCTTCACGGCCTTCGTGAAGTTCCTCGCTGACAACGGCGCGGACCTGCAGGCGAAGGATGCGGACGGCCGAACGCCGCTCGATCTCGCGAAGGGCGTCGGTGTGCCGGGTGTTCGACAAGCAGCTGGCGAGGGGTTCCCCGAAACCGCCGCCCTGCTCGAGTCGCTGCTGGCCGCTAGGTAACCCACCGCACGCGGGCCTCCTCACAACTCCTGAACTCGCGGACGTCCCGTCAACGAGAAACGGGACTATCATCTCGTCGCCGCTGATGGGCCCGACTTCGGATCGACACGTACTCAACAGGAGACAGCGATGGCCGGACCGACCCCAGACAAGGTGATGCAACTGATTACAGGAGCCTGGGCTGCCAGCATCCTGGGCGCGGCCGCCCGCCACGGACTCTTCACCGCGCTCGAAGCGCATCAGGGTACGGCGCAGGATGTTGCGAACACGACCGGGATCTCCCTGCGCGGCGCGCAGGCGCTGCTCGATGGTCTGACGGGGCTCGGGCTCCTCAGATTGGACGCGGGACAGTATCAGAACACCGCGGAAGCCTCCGCGTTCCTCGTCAAAGGCAGGCCGAGCTATCTGGGCGCGATGGCCGAAGTGTTCCTCGACGATTTTGGCACATGGCAGAAGTTGCCCGACGCGGCCAAGACCGGACTGCCGACCGCTCCGCAAACGGCGGACGTCGCAGACAATCCGTTCTGGCACGTGCTGGTGACCGCGATTGCACCGCTCTCGTTTCCCGTCGCGCAGATGGCCGCCGAGCGGCTGGCGCTGGCCACCGCAGGGCCGATCGCATGGCTGGACGTCGGCGGCGGATCGGGGGTCTGGTCCGCGGCCTGGCTTGGCGTGAACAGGCAGGCGACTGGCTACCAGCTCGATTGGCCTCATGTGAACGCGATCGGAGGCGACTTCGTTGCGAAGTTCGGGGTCGGCGATCGCTTCAAGACCATCGACGGCGATTTCCACACGACCGACTTTGGCGCCGCCAAGTACGACTGCGCTATCTACAGCCATATCGCGCACCAGGAGGCGCCGGCGGAGAACCTCCGGATTTTCCAGAAGTTCCGCAAGGCGCTCAAACCGGGCGGGACCCTCGTCATCAACGATTTCATCCTCAACGACGACCGCACGGGGCACCCGTTTGCGATGATGTTCGCGTCGCAGATGCTCGTGGTCACAAAGGACGGTGGCACATACCGCCAGGCGGATTACCGCGCGTGGCTGACCGAGGCGGGCTTCACGTCGATCGACATCGTGCCCACGCCAACGCCCGCGACGGTCGTCTTCGCGAGATAGGGCGCTTGCGCGGCGTCGTACCAGTACAATGTGAAGACCTTGTTGGCGGCTATGCATGAACAAATTCATAATTCGCTCGGCATGCTTCGCGATCGCCGTGAGCTCCACCCTCAGCTGGTCCCCGACAGTCTTTGCCCAGTTTCTGAAATACCCCACCGCGGGCGTTCCCAGGACCGCTGACGGCAAGCCCAACCTCGCGGCTCCCACACCGCGAACTCCGGACGGCAAACCGGACTTCTCCGGCATCTGGCTCACTGACAACACCACCTGCCCTCCGTCTCCGGACCCCGAGGTGATCGTCTGCGGCGCCGAGCTGCCGATGGGCAAGGACGGCATCAATATGGGCGCGAGCCTGCCTGGCGGATTGCCCTACCAGCCGTGGCTGGCAACGCTCGTGAAACAACGAACAGCCGAAGACGCCAAGACCGATCCGCACGTTCGTTGCCTTCCCGACACCTTCCTGCGCGCCTACAGCCTGCCCCACCTGCTCAAGTTCGTGCAGACTCCAGGCCTGCTCGTGATGCTGAACGAGATGAACGCCGGGTATCGGCAGGTCTTCACAGATGCTCGGCCGTTGCCTGAGGATCCTGTTCCTTCGTGGCAGGGCTACTCCTCCGCCAGGTGGGAAGGCGAGACGCTCGTCGTCGACTCGATTGGGTTTCGCGACGACCTGTGGATCGACTGGAACGGAAGCGTGATCACAACGGCCGCCAAGGTGCAGGAGCGAATCCGGCGGCCCGACTACGGCCACCTCGAGATTGGGGTCACGGTCGACGACCCGAGGGCGTACACCAGGCCGTGGACCGTGACGCTACGCCAGCGGCTCGCCATCAATACCGAGCTCGTGGATGAGATCTGCCTCGAGAACGAGCAGTCGTCGCAGCGCATGAAATAAGGGGTTTGCGCTATCATCCAGGCGCAGCCGCAGGACTACGAGCATCACGGCATCCGTTTCTGGGAGGCAGGGCGATGAGGAAGATCGTCATCGGTTTCGGAGCTGTGAGTCTCGCCATCTTCGTCGCGGTCGGCGCATCCCTGTCAGCCCATCACACGGTGGGGGCCAAGTTCGACCCCGCCAAACCGATGACGCTTCGGGGCATCATCACCGGCATCGACTGGCTCAATCCCCACGTTCATCTGTTCGTCAACGTCACGGACGGCCGCGGGCTCACCAATTGGGTCGTCGAGCTGGAAAGCGTCGTCGACCTGCGCGCGAGCGGCTGGCGCCGCGATTCGGTGAAGCCGGGCGACAAAGTCACCGTTCAAGGCTTTCCTGCCCGCGACGGCAGCAGCTCGGTATGGGGCAGTTCGGTCGTGCTCACCGACTCGGGAAAACAGGTACTGAACGTCACGGCTCCACCCCAGACGGCATCAGCCCAACCTGCGGGTCCGACGCCACGCTGGCCGGATGGCCAGCCGCGCCTCGGCCCGCTCCCGGGCGAAACGGGGTTCTGGGGAAGCCCGACGTCAAGGGCGCTCGTGGAGTCGGGCGTCACGGTGGCGTTCGACAACGACGGGATGCTGCGCAACGTCGCCGACGCAGGAAAGGTCGCGCCGCTGCAGCCGTGGGCGAGGGGCCTGTACCAAGTCCGGCAGCGCAATTTCCTGCGTGAGGATCCGATGTTCCTGTATTGCCTGCCGCCGGGCGGGCCTCGGCAGTTCCAGCAGGGCTACGGCGTACAGTTCATCGAAGAGCGCGACCGGCAGCGCATCTGGGTCTTGCAGGGGAGCGGCAACCGGAACTGGCGACACATCTATCTGGATGGACGCGAACAGCGTGGTCAGCCGACCGGAGACGCAAACAACCCGCTCTACTTCGGGCGCTCTGTGGGCAGGTGGGAAGGCGATACGCTGGTCGTTGACGTCAAGGGATTCAACGAATCCTTCTGGTTCTCGAACGGCGGGCTTCCCCATACCGACGCGCTGCACCTGATCGAGCGCTACTCGCGCCCGGATCTGAACACGCTGCGTTACGAGGTAACTATCGACGATCCAGGGGCTTACACACGAACCTGGACGAGCGCGTGGGAGATGAAGTGGATGGCGGGCGAGGAGCTGCCCGTCTATTACTGCCAGGACAATCGGCCGTAACGCCTGTAAAATACGTGGGAGCATACGCCCTGTTCCCGTGGCTACCCGGAGTGATGGAGGAAGATCTATGAAGCCTCTCGTTCGACTTGCGATCCTGGGGTTCGGAATCTGTCTCGCGTCGCCGCCAATCGTCGCGCACCATGCCTTCTCGGCCGATTTCGACATCAACAAGCCGGTGAAAGTCCAGGGGATCGTGACAAAGATCGAGTGGACGAATCCTCACGTGTGGATGTACCTCAACGTGAAGGACGAGGCCGGCAATGTCACCAACTGGGGCTTCGAGATGGGCGCGCCGCATCAGCTCCAGGGCCGCGGATGGACGCGCGATCTCGTCAAGCTCGGCGACGAGCTGGCTGTCGAAGGGCACCGCGCCAAGGACGCATCGCCCCGCATGAACGGGCGCATCGTCACGATGGTGAAAACTGGACAGCGGCTGGGCGCGGCGGGCAGCAACCCGCAGCAGTCCGAAGCCCCCGCGACGCCGTAGCCGTTTCGTCCGTTCGCTTACGAGGTTGGTCATGAGACTCGTGCCCCGGGTGACGCTTGTCTTCCTGGTTGCGGTGATGGTGTCGCTGGTCGCGCCACCCGACTCCTTGGCGCAGCGCGGGGCCAAACCGTCACCTGATGCGTCCAAGCCGATCCCGCGGTGGCCCGACGGCCATCCCAGCTTCGGTCCCGCGGCCGGCGAAAAGGGCGTGTGGGGTGCGCGCGGCTCGACGATGTGGGACCTCGACGATCCGAAGACGAAGATGCAGAACGCCAACCTGCTGCAGCCGGACGGATTTCCTGGAAAGCTGAAGTGGAGTGAGGTGCCGTTCCAGCCGTGGGCGCGCGCGCTGTCAACCTTCCGGATGCCCGACATGAACGAGCCGTACACGCGCTGCAAACCCTCGGGCGCAGCCCGGCACATGTTCACGCCTTACGGGACCGAGTTCTTCGAGGTTCCTGAACTCAAGCGCTTCTACATGACGAACACCGGCGGACCGCACAGCTTCCGGATCATCTACATGGACGGGCGATCCCATCCGACCGATCTGGAGCCGAGTTACTTTGGCCATGCGGTCGGCAAGTGGGAGGGCGACACGCTGGTCATCGACTCCGTGGGCTTCAACGAGCGCTTCTGGATGGATCGGCCCGGCACGCCGCACACCGAGCAGCTGCACCTGATCGAGCGTTTCACGCGCACCGATTACGTGACGATCAAGTACGAGTTCACGGTGGACGATCCGGGCGCGTACACGAAGCCGTGGAGCGGCGGGTTCATGATGGCGCTCAACCCCGGGCAGGAAAGCTTCGAGTTCGTCTGCCAGGACAACAACCGGACGCCCGAGATCAACAACATTAACAAGAGCCGGATCATTCCGTAGCACCGGACGCACGATTCCGATTTCAGCCCCGGCGATCGCCCATCAGGGTGATCGCCGGGGCTGTGTGTTTGTCCGCGCGGTTGCCCGACTGTCACTACGGCTGCGGCGCCAATCGCCTACCGACCTCTCGCTTATCTACCTCTCGCTCACCGAGCTAAGAATAGTATCGCTCTCATTGGAATCCAGAAGCAAGAGGGAGCCGCATGTCGCTGCAATCGGAGTTGACGCCAGCGCGCCGTCTGTTATATTCATATCGGTAAACGAGAGGTATAGCCCATGAGTAAGCCGGTCGACTTGGTGCAGGGCACGCTCGGTCTTCTTGTTCTCAAGATCGTCGCCCTGGAGCCGATGCACGGGTGGGCGATCGGGCTGCGGCTCCGCCAGGTCTCGGGCGACGTTCTTCAGGTGAGCGATGGTTCGCTCTACCCCGCCCTGCACAAGCTGGAACAGCACGGCTGGATCCGCTCCGAATGGAAAGCGACCGAGAACAACCGTCGAGCAAAGTTCTACTCGCTCACGCGGGCGGGCCGCAGATATCTCGAGACGGAGGCGGCAAGCTGGGAGCGGCTCTCGGGCGCGATCACGGCCGTGGTCCGGCTGAAGGAGATTTAGCGATGCCGTGGAACTGGCATGAAAGGCTGCCGCTTCGGCTCCGGTCGCTGTTTCTCCGGTCCCAACTGGAAGGAGAGTTGGAGGAGGAACTCGCCTACCACGTGGAGCAACAGACCGCGGCCAACGCCGCGTCCGGGATGCCACCGGCGGAAGATCGCGCCGCGGCGTTACGCCGGTTGGGCAGCATGATTCGGACCAAAGAGGAGTGTCGCGAGTCCTGGGGCTGGCGCCTGATTCAGGTGCTCGCCAGTGACTCGAAGCTGGCGCTGCGAAGACTCACGCGGGACTGGCAATTTTCGGCGGCTGCGGTCCTCATCCTGGCACTCGGCATCGGGGCCAATGCCGCCGTCTTCAGCGTTGTGAATTCGTTCCTGTTCCGCTCGCGCAGTTTCCCGGGTCCGGGTTTGCGCGTGAGCATCTACCAAAACTCGGGAGATCCCGCGGAACCTGCCGGCGTATCCTTTCCCGCTTTCCGGGATATCGCCGCGTCAAACGGGCCGTTCATGGAGCTTGCCGCGGTATTGCCTGACGATGCTCGGTACCAGGGGCCGGAAGACCTGCAGTCTGTCATCATCGAATACGCAACATCCGGATACTTAGGCGTAGCCGGGAGCAGTCCTGCGGCCGGGCGTTGGTTCACGCCCTCAGAAGATCTGGCAGGTCCGCAAGGTGCAGCGGTGGTCGGCTTTCACACCTGGCAGAGTAAGTTTGCTTCGGACGGGGGAATTCTTGGACGGACCATCCGTTTGAACGGCGCGCCGGTCACGATCATCGGCATCGGTCCCAGGGATCTGGCCAGCGCAACCCATCCCACTCTGATCACTGATTTCTGGCTTTCGATGTCGGCCCTGCCCTTGGTGGAGGCGGGCACCAGCCGGGCTGGGATTCTTCAGCGGCGCGGCGACCTGCTGTTCGACGTCCGGGCCCGGCTGAAGGACGGCGTCAGCGTGGAACAGGCCCGCGCCACCGTGAATGTCGTCGCGCGGCGCCTGGCAGCCGATCATCCGGACACTGATCCCGGGAAGGGGATGGCCGTGATCCCGTCCGATGAAGTCGTGTTCCATCCTGGCGAACCGGACCGCCTCATTGCCCTTGCCGCCACGGCCCTGACGGCCGTGGTTGGACTCGTCCTCGCGATTGCCTGCAGCAACCTGGCTACCCTCCTGCTGGTTCGCGGCACGGGACGCGCCTCGGAGGTCTCTGTACGACTTGCGATCGGCGCCACGCGTTGGCAACTCATTCGTCACTTCTTGACGGAGAGCGTTCTGTTGTCGATGTTCGGCGCGGCCGCTGGAATCGCCTTGGCCCACTGGTCGATTCGGTACATCTCGGCCCAAATCCCGTTCGGCTCCGACGTCAACACCGACTATCGGGTGCTCGTATTCGCCGTTCTTCTATCCATCGTCACGGGCATCGCGTTCGGATTGGCTCCCGCCTTGCGATCCACTCGTGTCAATCTGGTTTCGGCCTTGCGCGGCGAGAGTGGAGGCTCCGCTTCGTTTGGGCGGGGCTGGTTCAGCTTGAAGAACGCGTTGCTCGCCATCCAGGTCATCGGCTCGTTCCTGCTCATCATGAGCGCGGCTGTACTTCTGCGCGCGATGTGGTCGTTGCAGGCGCAGGAGCCGGGCTTTGCCGTGCAGGGAGTCGCCTTGCTGGGAACGAACCCCCGGTACGCCGGATATACGGACGCCGACGCGCGGCGCGTCAACCAAGAGATTCTGCGACGTATTCAAACGATCCCTGGCGTCCAAGCGATCTTTGCGACCAGTGGGCCCGCCGTGGGATCGAGTGTTGGACGCGAGATCGAACTCGAAGACATTCCAATGGCACAGCGTCAGAGTGTCGAATCCGCATGGGCCTCACCCGGCTACTTCGAAACACTCCAGATACCGCTGCTGTCTGGCAGGGCATTTGACGAACGCGATCTGCCGGATCGCCCGCGCGTGGCCATTGTCAACGAGACGATGGCTCGTCAAGTGTTCGGTTCGCCGAACGCAGTGGGGCGACGCTTTCGTTACGGCGGCGTGCAACAGTCGCGCGAAGAAAAAGTGCCTGTCGAAATCATCGGCGTCGTCCGGGACACCAGCACCTTGAGATTCACGACCAGCCCGGAAGCGCTGTTTTACCTTCCTGTAGCGCAAGCCGGTGTGGAAGTATCCACGATTGGAGCGCGCACATCCTCCGACGCCACCAGCCTTGTCCAGGCAATGCAACGGGAAATCCGGAGTGTGGACCCCGCGTTGCCGGTGTTTCAAGCACGGACAATGGCGCAACAACTGGACCGGGAACAGTTCCTCTACCGGCGTGGCATGGCGCTGCTTGGCGGCCTGGGTGCCGTTGCACTGCTGCTGGCGGCGGTTGGGTTGTACTCCGTGGTCCGATTTACCGTCGTGAAGCGGGCCGTGGAGTTAGGCATCCGCCTGGCGCTCGGTGCGAGCGGAAATCAAGTTGTCTGGCTCGTCGTGCGGGACGTGAGCGTGTTGATCGGCATTTCGATCAGCCTGGGCGTCCTGCTGTCCATCGGGGCCATTCGGGTGATGAAGGCAGTGGTCGCGCCGGCGCCTGGCGTGATCGTCGACATCCGAGGGGCGGATTCGATCACAATCCTGGCGGTCGCCCTGCTGATGGCGATCAGCGCGGGAGCCGCCGCCTATTTCCCGGCGCGCCGGGCCGCCCACACCGATCCTCTCGTCACTATTCGCAGCCTGTGAGGACACGCGCGCAAATCTCGAAGGCATTCACACCGTCGAGGATTTCGTTGCACGGCGCGGGGCCAAGCCGTCGGCCGACGCGTCGAAGCTCGAAGGACCGGTTCCTCTCTACGGCGCGACGTCGAACCGTACGATGTCGCTCGATCCACGACGCTGGCCCAATACGATGGACGACCCATCGCTCGACCAGGCGGCCCCGCGGACTCTGATCCCGGGTGGGAGCTCCACGAGCCGTTGAAACGGCGTGCGCTTCTCGACGTCGACGATCCAAATGACATCGGTGGTCGCTCCTGGTTCCGTAATCGCCGCGAGGTAGCGGCCGTCCGACGACCAGGCGAGGAAGCCGTTGAGTACGTTCGGGCTGGTCGGAACCGACGTCTGCACGGGTTGTCCGGTGCGATCGACGAACGCCACGCGGGAGGTATTCGGACCGTCGGGCTTTCCGGGCGTGGCTTCGATGTACGCGATCACATCGCCTCGCGGCGACCACGCAGGCCTGGTACCGGCGCCCGGAGTCGGTAACTGGCGGGTCGCTCCGCTGTCCACCGATACCACCCACAGACCCGGCGTCGCGCCCACCGGAGCGGAGTAGGCGATCTCCCTGCCGTCTGCCGACCATGTGGGCACGTCGAGAACTTGCGCCTTGACCAGGGAGCGCGCTGCTCCGCCATCGGCGTTCATCGCCCAGATTCCGCGCTGTCCGCCTCGGTCCGAGACAAATGCAATCTGCCGACCGTCCGGAGAGAACGACGGCAACTCATCGAGGGCGGATCCGGACGTCAACGGGCGGGCGTCGGTGGCGTCCGATCGGGCGGTCCACAAGTTACGACTTCCCGAACGACTGGAGCTGAAGACCAGCCGGTCACCCTGGGGTGAAAACGTCGGGTCCACGTCGCCAGAGAATTCATCGGTCAGCATCCGCAACGCGGCTCTTCCGTCGGTCGCCGGCCGCAACGGCACCGACACCAGCGACTGCCGCAGTTCCAGAAACGTCGCCACGAGAGCACTGCCGTCTGCGGAGATCGACAGCTCGCCGTACTCCCCCAAGCCAGCTGTCAACTGTCGAGGCGCTTCGGATAGATTCGCCAGCGGCTTCCACCACAGCCCGAGGTCGACGGTGAATGGGTTGGCGGCGAAGATCACGCCTGTACCGTCCGGCACCGGCAGCGGAAAGATCGCCCGTCTCGACGTCTGCACCACCGGCTCCAAGGGACCACCGCTGGCGGGAACACGATAGATTTCGGCCGGCTCTGAGTTGACGGTCGACACTGAGTAGTTGAAGTAGATGTACTGGCTGTCGTGCGACCACGATGGCCAGTGAACGTGCATGCCGCCCTTCGTGGGCACGATCTCGCGTGCGTTCGTGCCGTCCGCGTCGGCGACGAACAGCGAATCACCGGCCGAGGCCCCGGCGCGAACGTAGGCGATCTTCGTACCGTCCGGTGACCAGCGGAGACTGCGTCCACGTTCGACCATCTTGCGTGGCACGCCGCCCACTGGTGCGGGGATGACCCACGAGTCGAACAGATTGCTGGCGGTGCCCTTCGTGGCTCCCGCATCGAAGGCGATGCTCGTACCATCGGGAGAGATCGCGAGGCCACCGATGTCCACCCTGCTTGGCAGCTCCAGCGTGGTCGTTGCGGTGAGATTCACAGCCTCTCCGCCCGCAACGAACTTGACCCACAGATCCATAGGGCCTCTGACATTCGAAAAGTGGGCGACCCACTTTCCGTCCGGCGAGATGGCTGCACCAAACTCGAGCGCGGCCCCGGTCGTGAGTCGAACGGCTCTGGACAGGGTCGGCGCCGCTGACCGCGTGGAGCCCGCGCGTGTCCACCCCCACAGCGCGACGGCAACGAGCACGGCGGCAAGGACGCCAGCGACAGTCCATCCCGCGGCTCCGCGCGGAGAAGCCTGGATCGGAGCGGACGCACCGGGCTCGCCGGCTCCGCTCAGCACATCGTCGAGATCGGCACGGGCATCGCCAACGTCCCGCAGCCTTCGTTTTGGATCCTTCTCCAGACAACGTCGCAGCAGGCGCCGCAGTGCAGTCGGGACATCCTCCGACAGGGCGTGCCAATTTGGCTCGGTGTGTAGGACCGCTCCGATAGCGTCGGACAGCGTGTCGCCTCCGAACGCCTGCCGCCCGGCGAGCATTTCGTACAGCACGCACCCGAACGCCCAGATGTCCGCGCGCCGGTCCACGGGACGTCCTCTGGCCTGCTCCGGACTCATGTACGCGACCGTGCCAAGCAGAATCCCTTCAGTCCTGTCCGCGTACGTCACCGTTGGCGACTGGGAGAGGTCTGGAGCGGGCCCGATCCCGGCAGCGGCTTTCGCGAGCCCGAAGTCGAGCACCTTTGCGACGCCGTCTGGTCTGATTTTGATATTGGCCGGCTTCAGGTCGCGGTGGACGATTCCCTGCTCGTGGGCGATCTCGAGGGCTTCCGCAATCTGCCTGGCGATGGGCAGGGCTTCGTCAAGTGGAATGGGCCCGCGAGCGATTCGCTGCGAGAGATCCTCACCCTCTACGAGTTCCATCACGAGGGCCCGTACGCCACTCGACTGCTCCAGGCCGTAGATCTGGGCGATGTGGGGATCATTGAGCGCGGCAAGCGTCTTCGCCTCGCGCTCGAAGCGGGCGAGACGTTCTGCGTCCTGTGCGAAGGCATCGGGCAGGACTTTGATCGCCACCTGTCGGCCGAGGGTCGTGTCGCTCGCGCGATACACCTCTCCCATCCCGCCCGCACCGAGAGCGGAGAGGATCTCGTAAGGGCCGAGGCGACTGCCGGGACCGAGGGCCAAGCTGCGGGGGATTATACCGGCGGGAACGGTCGAACTATCAATCGGACTCGCTCACCGCGCACAACGCCGGCAGGATCTCGCCGATTGGCCGACGCAACACGGCATGAACCATTTCATCAAAGGGCGTCGGCTCCGCGTTCACAATCACGACTCGAATCCCGGCGGCGACGGCAGCGGGCACCGCTCCCGCAACCGGATAGACCTGGAGGCTCGTGCCAATCGCGAGCAACAGATCGGCGCGAGCGACAGCCCGCATGGCACTGTCGATCACCGCCGGCACCAGTGGCTGCCCGAACGAGATCGTGCCGCTCTTCAAAATACCGGCGCAGCGTTCGCACGCGGGATCCTCTTCGCCCGCCAGGACGCGATCCAGCACGGGGCCAGCCGCTCCGCGCCACCCACAGCTCATGCACGTGACTTCGCGCATCGTGCCGTGAACCTCGATGACTCGCTCAGCCGAGTTCCCCGCCAATTGATGGAGCCCGTCGATGTTCTGTGTGACGAGCGCGTGCAGCTTGCCACGTCGCTCGAGCGCCACGAGCGCGGTGTGTCCGACGTTCGGTTTCGCGTGCCAGGCGGGATGCTCGACACGCCTCTGCCAGGCAAGCTTGCGGACCGACGGGTCCGACATGTAGTAGTGGATGTTCGAGAGCCGTTCGGCCTTGGGATCCTTGGTCCACACCCCCTCGGGTCCGCGAAAGTCGGGAATACCCGATTCGGTTGAGATGCCGGCGCCCGTCAATGCGACGATGCGCGAGGAGTCCTCAATCCAGCCGCGAACCGTGTCTATCGATTCCACCATCGGTTGTGATGCACGAGCTCGCCGTGTCGAGCCGAGTCGAGCCCTTCTTCGGCGACTGGCCGGTTTCGCCAGATAGTCAGAGGTACGCGATCAGCCGGCCCGTCACGACAGCCAATACCCAGAACAACGCGGAGCCGATCGCCAGGCCACGCCCGTGCGGCGGCACCTGGCCCGCTTCCACGGTCGAGGCGTTCCGCCTCAAGACCCGCTGCATGGCGGCGAGACTGACGGCGCCGAGAACGACGAACACCATCTTCAGGATGAAAGGGACGTTGGTGACGTATTGCGTGGCCTCCGTCATGAAAATCGACACGCCGGTCAAGGCATTGAGCCCGATTCCGACCCACGCGATTCTCAGAAGCCGGTCGAGCGACGTCAACGGAATTGTCGGGTATAGACCCAGCAGGCGCAGATCGAGCACGAGGAGCACGCCAACGGTGAGCGCCAGCCCGAGGGCGTGGACCGTCAGCATGAACGGATACGCGACGAGCGAAGCGAGCATCCACTTGACGTAGCCGGTGGACTCGAGCCAGCTCAGAAACGCCATCCCTCAGTCCACGCTCCTGTCAATCCACGCGCTCGCGGCACCGACGAGCGCCAGAAGCACCAGCACGCCGAACGCGATGCCAAACAGCATGGCCACCTCGTCAGTCGCTTTCGAGATACGGCAGCAATCGACCGTAGGCAATGACGCCAGACCAGATCAAGACCGTCACCACGGCCACTGCCTTGGCCGCGATCGGCGCATCGTCGCCCGCCCCGAGCTCCCAGAGACGCTCGAAGATCGTGAAGTACAACGCAGCCACCCCGCCCACCACGATCAAGGCCATCTTGGGGAAGAAGCCGTAGGTCAACGCGGAGTACCGGCCGGAGTCGACGAGGAAGAAACCGAGGCCGGTGACGACATTGAGCACGAAGCCGAACACGCCCAGAGGCAGGAGCCGGTGAAAGGCGGCGTACGGCACTGTCCTGGCGCCGCCAAGCACGCGAACCGCCGTCAGCAGTACCGGGCCGAAGAGCAGCGCCATGCCGAGGAAGTGCACGGTTTCCATGGCGGGAAACGCCCAGGCCCGATTGCCGACCCAGTCGACGATGGCAGCCGAGAGACCTGGACCGGCGCCGTCCGCCGGCACGCCAGCGCGGATTTCGGGGTGGTTGATGTCACCGCCGAGACGCGCCGTCCGCAACAGAAGCACGAGCGCCAGCGTGCCCGACCCGAGGACCGCCGGAGGACCCCACCCGTCCAGCGGCAGACGGCGACGATCCCGCCACAAGGTAAACCAGGCCAGCCAGCCTGTGACGAGCAACGCAACAAGCGCCAGCAGCGCGGCATCCTGATGGACGGCGATCGCACGCTCCGATATGCCAGCCGTACTTCGGATAGCCCATCCGGCCGCGGCGCCCGTGACGAACGTGGGGATCGCCACGAGGGCGAAGACGACGAACAGCAGGAGACTCGCGCGCGTCACGTCCCGACTCCCGACGGACCGCGCGGCCGCCAACAGGCAGAGGGCAACCAGCGTCCCGACCGATGGGAGATGGTTCAGGACGAGGTGCCAGTGCGGCGCAGAGCCGGGGATCAGGTCCATCCGGTCGCCCGCGATCGGGCTCGGCTCATTCCGTCGGCTTGGGCAGCGGCGCGTTGCCGACGGCCGTATGTCCCTGGACCGAATCGCAATGCATCCCGGGCGCGGGCGGCGTCTTGTCGGGGCACCTGAACATGCCGCCTTCGCGGCTTCCGGCCGTCTGGCCGTTGCGCAACGGGTGCAGGCCGACGCTGAAGACCGTGCCGGGCGGGAACGAGTTCACCGAGACCCCCAGCTTGGCCATCTGGGCCGAGCCTTCCATCTCGACGCTCCAGACGATCGGCTGCCCGGCCTCGTTGCGTTCGACGTTCTTACGCTCGGCGTTCATCGGGGCAAAGTAGATCTGCAGGTGATTCACCGACGGGTCCACGCGAGTGACGACGCCCGTGAAGACCTTCGTGATCTTCAAGTCGTACATCGCGAAGGAGTGGTGCGCCCGAACGGACGCAGCCAGCACCACGATCGCCGCGACCGTGACAGCGAGCATCCCGCCGATTCTGCTCTGAGCGTTCATGTCCTCTCTCCTGCTACCCGAGCCTATTTGAAGCTGAAGATGTCCTTCTCTTCGGGCTTCTCCATGCCTTTTTCCCAGTACTTCTCCCAGATGTCCGCCCACGGACGCCCGAGCATGTCGGGCACCTCGTACTGAATCACCTGGCCAGGCGACACCGGCGTCGCCGTGCCGTCGACTGCGTAGATCGTCTGCAGGCACTCGATGAACACGTAGGGATCGCCCTCCTCGAAGCCGCTCATCTTGACGAGGTTTCGCACGATGCGCACCGGTTCCACGAGCGCCTCGGGGTCGTAGAAGATGGCTTCGTGATTGAGCCCGAGGAACTTCCCGCTCCCGTCGCGGTTCGGCGTGTAGATCTCGATAGTCTGCATCTTGTTCGAGTGCTCGAACGCCGCGTGCGTCTTCCAACCCTGGATGTTCGACGTCCAGGTGATCAGCGTGTCTCTGTCCCAGAAGCCGATCGTCTCTCCGTACCAGCGCGGCACGTCGGGGCCGAGGCGCGGTACCGCTCCCTCGAGGTTGAACTGGCGTCCGATGTGGATGTCAGTGATGAAGTTCTGCGCCACGCCGGCCATGATCTGGACCAGCGAAGGCGTCACCATGATCTGGTGCTCCCGCACGGCGGCCTCGTGCCAGCGGCGCATGAACCCCTCGGGCCAGCAGAACTGCGACGGCCACATCGCCTTGTTCGTGTGCCCGTGGTGATAGGCCTCCTGCACCATCCGGGTCTGATATTCCTCGGTGAGCAGCGACAGGATGGTCGGCACCTGCACGTGCCGCATCCGGAACCAGTACTGGTTGCCGGGCGTCCCGCTCGGGCGCATGTAGCGGCCCGTCCATTCGCCGGGGACCGTGGCGTACGTGTGCTGGGTCGGTCCGCCGCGCCGACGTGTCTCTTCGAGCAGCGCCTCGTAGTGCGCCTGGGCGGTCTTGAACCCGTACGGGCTCACGATGGCCTCGCGCGGATAATCGCGGTCGCAGTGGCCCCATGCCGCCGACCCGGGCGGGTTGTCCCCGATCAGGTTCGTTCGGTTGCCGCCCCAGAGGTCTTCGATCGCAGCGGGGCTGTTGCAGCGGAAGTAGCGTCGATCGGACCAGAGCTTCCGGTCCTTATAAAAATCCTTGGACGTGAAAAGATCCACCTCCAGCGGCTGGATTCCGGGCGGAGACTGTCCATTGCGCGCGGAGCCAATGAAGCCCGACGGATCGTCGGGCTTGCCACCAGCCGTGGGCGGCCGGATGGTCGCACCCGTCATCTCGCGGTCGTTGAGGTCCACGAGCAGCGGCGCGCCCCGGCCGACGCTCTTGAAGCCGGGGTCCGTCACCCGCTGGGCCCGCGCGGGCGCGGTCACGAAAGACGAAACGAACAAGGAAGCCGCCGTCAGGACGGCTACTCTCCATGCACCGTTCTTCATGTCTCTTCCTCCTGCTCGAACGCGCCGGCGGTTCAGGCGCTCCTCCCGAGGCAGCTCACGCGGCCCGGCGGATGGCACGCCATAGTAACTCAGGAGCTCCCCGATGCAGCCGGTGCCGTCGCGGTCCACCAGGCGCCCCGCCCCGAGCCCGCCACAGGCTTTGCCCCTTGCCGCGATCGTCCATCGCCCGGCAATGTACGATGGAAGACACGTGACAGGCTTCCCTCACAGCATCACCGCCACTCGCGGCGACGCCGGGCGCCGCCTCGACCTGATGCTCCGCCGGCATCTCGCCGGCATCCACGCCGCCACCCGCACGCGCGTGCAGGCGTGGATCGAGAACGGGCAGGTCTCCATCAACGGCACGCAGGTGCGCCGGGCGGCCAGGCGTGTGGCGCTCGGCGATGCCGTGACGATCGCGCTCCCCGGGCCCCTTCAGGACCCGGCCCATGCGGAGGCACCCCGTGGCACGGCTGCCGAAGACCTGCCCCTCGACGTCCTCTATGAGGACGAGTGCCTGCTCGCGCTCGACAAGCCGGCTGGCGTGGTCGTGCATCCCGCGTACAAGAACACGACGGGTACGGTGATGAACGCGCTCCTCTGGCGGGCACGCCACTGGCCGGCGCCACAGCGGCCCTCGATCGTCGGCCGTCTCGACAAGCTGACATCGGGAATCGTTGTCGTGGCGAAGACCGCGGCTGCGCATGCCGCGCTGCAGCGCACGATGGCGAGGGCGGATGCCGTCAAAGACTATCTGGCGGTCGTATACGGGCGTGTGAACGTGCCGAGCGGCGCAATCCGCTTTCCACTGCGGCGCGATCCTGGCGACCGACGGAAAGTGATCGTCTCCGAGACCGTGGAGGCGCAGAGCCTCACGAGGTTCGAGCGTCTCGGGAGCGTCGCGGCGCCTGCTGCCGGGGTATCGCTCCTGCGTTGCCGGCTCGTCACCGGACGGATGCATCAAATCCGCGTCCACCTCGCGGCGCGCGGCTGGCCCGTCGTGGGCGATCCCGTCTACGGCGAACCGCGCTGGTCGAACGTTCGTGATCCGGTGCTCGCCACGGCACTCAGGATGTTTCCGCGGCAGGCGCTCCACGCGTGGCGCGTGGCGCTGACCCACCCCTCGACCGGCGCCCGACTGCTCCTCGAAGCTCCCGCGCCGCGCGATCTCGCGGAGCTGCTGACCGCCACGGGCCTGTCCGAACGCGCCGATCCCTGCTCGATACACCTCCATCCCCCCGGCGAGCCGATCGGGGCTACACTGCGGTCTTCGCTCACACGAGCACTGGAGCAACGATGGCTGGCGTGATGACCATGCGGTCCGGCAACCCGGCGCTGACGGCTGATACGTTCGCTGAGTACCGGGCCTTGCCCGATGCAGAGCGGATGACGCTCGGGGGGACGGTCAACAAGACGGCCCTTTCGCTCGTCATTCTGCTGGTGGCTGCCAGCTATGTGTGGAACCGCGGAGCAACCGATCCGGCCCTGGGGGCGTGGATCACGATTGCCGTCGTGGCCGGGCTCGTCGTCGCCCTGGTGACGGTCTTCAAGCAGACCTGGGCCCCGTACACCACACCGGCCTACGCGGCCCTCGAAGGCGTGGCGCTCGGCGGAATTTCGGTCGTATTCGAAGCCAGATATCCCGGGATCGTGAGCCAGGCGGTGTTCCTCACCTTTGGCACGCTCGGCGCGCTGCTGGTGGCTTATCGATCCGGGGTGATCCAGGCCACGGAGAACTTCAAGCTCGGCGTGGTGGCCGCGACTGGTGGGATCGCGCTGCTGTATCTCCTCAGCTTCGTCCTCGGGTTCTTCGGCGTCAGCGTGCCGCTGATTCACTCCAGCGGAACGTTCGGAATCCTGTTCAGCGTGTTCGTGGTGGTGATCGCGGCCCTCAATCTTGTCCTGGACTTCGACTTCATCGAACAGGGCGCGGAGCGCGGCGCCCCGAAGCACATGGAGTGGTACGGCGCATTCGGCCTCCTCGTGACCCTCGTGTGGCTGTATCTGGAGATCCTGCACCTGCTGGCCAAACTTCAGTCTCGAGAACGCTAGGCGTCGTCTCTGCGCGCCGCACTCACGGCCTCCTTCCCAATAGAGGACTACTCATGAACCCAGGGGACTGCATCTTGTTCAGCGGTGGCGCGGCGGGCGCCGAGTCCGCATTCGGCGCGGGCGCCGAGCGCCACGGCATCGAGGAAGTCAACTTCACGTTTGACGGTCATCACGAAGTGCGTCGGCGCGGCGTGCGGGTGCTCAATCACGAAGAGCTCCAGGCCGGCGATGTCAGTCTGGAGTACGTCTCGAGGCTCATGAACCGCCGGTACACGGAGAGCGCGACGATCCGGAAGGTGCTGCAGACGCTCTGGTATCAGGTGAACTCTGGCCAGGAAATCTACGTCATCGGAACGATCCTCTCGGACAACACCGTGAGGGGCGGCACGGGCTGGGGCGCCGAATTCGCCAAGCTGTGCAATAAGCCGCTCTACGTATTCGACCAGGACAAGGACACCTGGTTCACATGGAATGGAAGCGCCTGGGGCGCGCTCAACGCGGCGGAGAGCCCCGTCATCGCGCATCCCCACTTCACGGGAACCGGCACGCGCCACCTCCAGCCGAACGGCAGCGGGGCCATCGAACGGCTCTACGCTCGTTCGTTCCCAATCAACGAATCGAAGTAAGTCTCAGACATCACGTCTCCCGCGACTCGAGCGCGTCCCACCGCGCGTACAGGTCGGCGAGCTCGCGCTCGATCTGCTGAACGCGCTCGAGCGCTTCGGCGATCGCGGCTGGGGGCTCCTTGTAGAAGGCCGGGTCCGCGATCGTGCGGCCGAGCGCACCCTGCTCGGCCTCGAGCGCCTCGATGCGGGCGGGCAGCCCGTCGAGCTCGCGTCGCTCCCGATACGAGAGCTTCTTCGCCGTGGCGCTGGCCACTACCGATGCGCCCGCGGGATGTGGCTCGGGATTTCCGGAGGAACGAATGCCAACGGACTCGCCGGGAACGACGACCTCCGCTTTGCGCTGCCGCAGCCAATCCTCGTAGCCGCCGACGTATTCCTCGACAACGCCGTCGCCTTCGAATACGAACGTGCTCGTGACGACGTTGTCGAGAAACGCGCGATCGTGGCTGACGAGGAGCAGCGTGCCCGGCCAATCGACGAGCTGCGCCTCGAGCAGCTCGAGGGTTTCGAGATCGAGATCGTTGGTGGGTTCGTCGAGCACCAGGAGGTTCGCCGGGCGCGTGAACAGCCGAGCCAGCAACAGCCGGTTGCGTTCGCCGCCCGACAGCGCCTTCACCGGGGATTGCGCACGCTCCGGCGGGAACAGGAAATCGCGCAGGTACGCGTTGACGTGGCGGGATCGGCCGTTCACGGTCACCGTATCGTTGCCTTCTCCGATCGTGTCGAAGACCGTCCGTTCCGGATCGAGCTGCTCACGCTGCTGATCGTAGTAGGTGACCTCGACGTTGGCGCCGTGGCGCACTTCTCCTTCGTCCGGCGTCAGTTCACCGAGCAACAGTCGCAGGAGCGTCGTCTTCCCCGAGCCGTTCGGCCCGATCAGGCCCACGCGATCGCCGCGCATGATGCGTGCCGAGAACCGCCGCACCACCTGCTTCGACCCGAACGCCTTGCTGACTTCGTCGGCTTCACACACGATCTGCCCGGACGTCGGCGCATGCTCGATCCGAAGGCGGACGGCGCCCAGTTCCTCGCGCCGCGCCGCCCGCTCCCGACGCATCGCCATCAGCGCGCGGACGCGCCCTTCGTCCCGCGTTCGGCGGGCCTTGACGCCCTGGCGCAGCCAGGCCTCTTCTTCAGCCAGGCGCTTGTCGAACCGGTCCTGCCTGACCGCGTCGTTGGCCAGCCATTCGTCCTTCTTGCGAAGGAACGTCGCATAGTCCCCGGGCCACGAAGTCAACCGCCCGCGATCGATTTCGACGATGCGCGTCGCGACCCGCTGGAGAAACGCGCGATCGTGGGTGACGAACACGACGGCGCCCTGGTACTCCGTCAGGAACGTCTCCAGCCACGTGATGGCCTCGAGATCGAGGTGATTGGTGGGCTCGTCGAGCAACAGCACGTCCGGCTGTGCGACAAGCGCTCGCGCCAGCAGCACCCGCCGCTTCCATCCGCCAGACAGCGTATCCACTCGAACATCCTGCGGCAGGTTGAGCCGAGACAGCACGAGCTCGACGCGCTGTTCGATGCGCCATCCGTCGAGCTCGTCCAGCTCGTGCTGCAAACGTCCGAGCCTCTCGAGCAGCGCCGGCGTGCTCCCCTCCGCAACTTTGACCGCTGTGCGGTGATACCCCGCGACCAGATCGCTCAGCTCGCCGAGACCTTCGGCGACAGCCTCGAAGACCGTGCGATCGGTTGACAAGGGAACGTCCTGCTCGAGCCTCGCGATGCTGAGACCCGGCTCCTTCCAGACGGATCCTGCGTCCGGCGCCTGCTCGCCACTCACGATCCGCAGCAGCGTGGATTTGCCGGCTCCATTTCTGCCGACAATCGAGACGCGCTCCCCTCGCTCGATGCGCAGCGTGGCCTCGTCGAGGAGCGGGAGATGTCCAAAGGCCAGTGAAACACGATCGAGGGCAACCAGAGGCATCGTCTAAGGTTACAGGGAAAGAGCGACGAGGGCCCGTCTCAGGCCAACAGGTGGCGGACCACCCTACCGTTCAGCGTCTCCGTCCCGAGCGACAGGTACAGCTCGCAGTCGGCCACCGACAGCGCAAACCCCATCCGCCGGTCGAGGCGTGCGACGACGGCAGCGATGAGACGCCGGTCAATCGCGTACAACTCGATCGCTTCCGCCCGGTGAATCCGTTCGCCGGCCAGCCTGCCGAGGAACTGCGCCGGATCCTTGTGCATGTAGACGGCCACGCGCGGCGCGGCCTTGCAGGCCTTGTGGAGGCGGTCCGCATCCGGCATCCCGACCTCGATCCACACGCGGATCGCGCCCGTCAGATCGCGAACCGCAATCGATGGTTCCTCCGGCTCCGACACGCCACGCGAGAAGCCGATGCCGTCGGTGAACTCGAGCGCGTAGGCGAGCACGCGCGCCACGAGGTGCTCCTCCGATTCCGAAGGGTGCCGCGCCACCTGAAGCGTCAGGGCTTCGTACACGCGCCGGTCGGCGTCGGCCAGATCGATGTCGAACTTGTAGATGGTCGCCGTCAGCGCCAGACGTCACCTCGCGTCGCTTCGCTGACCCCGGGCTGACGCCACACGTCGGCTGGCGGGGACCGCGAAGTATCACATATCTCGAACATGTCGATGGTGCGATTGATTCCTTTGTCAGGCGGAACAGGTGTCGGTATAGTGCAGCCATGAAGAGAAGAGACTTCCTGTCGAGCGCCGTCGTGGCACCACTGGCAGTGGGAACCCTCACCACGGCAGCCCAGTCCCAGCCGGGTTCTTCCCGTCTCAGCCGCATCAGACAGAGCGTCATGGGTTCGGTCTGGGGGACCTCGAAGCTTTCGATCGAGGAAAGATGCCGCACCCTGGCGCGGATCGGCTTCAAAGGTATGGACCTTCCTACCGCAGAGCAGGTCCCGATCCTGAAGGCCAATGGGCTGACGCCAGCGATGATGACCGGTACTGGAACCAGCTTCCAGGACGGCCTGATCCGGAAGGACATGCACGACCGCTTCGAAGAGGAGTTCCACAAGGGCATCGACATGTGCGCCGATCTGGGTTGTCCCAATCTGATCGGTCTACCCGGCGAGCGTCGGGGGATGTCGTATGAGGAAGGCGCGGACAATGCCGTCGCCATCCTGAACCGCGTCAAGGGCTACGCCGAGCAGAAGGGCGTGACCCTTTGCATGGAGATCACCAACTCCAAGGTTGTCGCCGACCAGCGCACGGATCAGATTTTCAACCGCCTCGGCTGGGGGCTGGACGTGTGCCGGAGGGTCAATTCCCCGCGGGTGAAGATCGTCTACGACATCTACCACGTTCAGATCTCCGACGGCGACGTGACCCGAAACCTGCGCGACAACCTGAACTACATCTGTCACATCCACGTCGCCGGCGTCCCGAGCCGCAACGAGATCGACGATACGCAGGAGCTCAACTACCGTTTTATTGCCAACGCGATCGCGGACAGCGGCTACACGGGCTTCGTCGCGCACGAACACCGGCCGACGCCCGGCCGAGACCCCGTCCAGAGCCTCGAACGGTGCTTCGAGATTCTGAACGTCTAGCCGCCCGTGGTGAAAGCCATGTTGCTCGCGCGGATCTGGGCAAGATCGAATGGCGCGAGTGAGACACGCTCGAGCATTGAAAAGAGTCGGCCGGAGGGCCAGCGACGCGTCACGGGCAGCCAGATCGCGATGTTCGATGCGTCCATCAAATCAGGCCTGATCGCGCTGATGCTGACTGGTGCCGCGGTGCATAGCATGTACCTTTCCACAGCAAACCATGGGAAGCAACGCACGTTCAAACGCGGATTTATTCAAGTTGCTGGACCGTTTCGCCGACGCGTGGAACCGACACGATCTCGACGCGCTGATGTCCATGATGACAGACGACTGTGTGTTCGAAGCATCGGCCGGTCCTCAGGTCGACGGACAGCGGAGCGAGGGGAAGCAGGCGGTTCGCGCCGCTTACGCCGCAGTATTCGAAGCATTTCCTGACGCGCACTGGGCGAACCCCAGACATTTCATCGCGGGCAATCGTGGTGTGTCGGAATGGACGTTCACTGGCACGCAACAAGACGGCAAGCGCGTGGAGGTGACCGGCTGCGATCTCTTCACCTTCCGCGACGGCACAATCGCTATCAAGAACTCGTATCGCAAAAACCGACCGGCGATCTAATAACCGAGCTGTCCGGCAAGCCGCTCGTTCTCCTTCCACTGGCGGAAGTGACCGGCCGACTGCCGATAGGTCAACAGCGACGCCATCGCGCCTCTCTCGATCCAGCCAACGGCGCGGAGGAGCTTGCGCTGGTTGGGATACCGCGATACCAGCAGGCGCTCGAAGACGCGTTCTGAGACGTTGTTGATCAACGAGAGCTCCAGGTTCGCCAGAGCGTCTGTCAGGATCTGCCGGTTCCCCGCTGCGTAGCCAATGGCGGTGTCCCCGGCGCGACCGCTGACGGTGAAGCGCGGATTTTTCTCGACGTATCCGTTCTGGAAGAAGACCTGAGAGCTCCCCCAGTCGAGGCGAGTCGCTTTCCACGCGACGATCGCCGGTACGTAGGTCGTCGGATCGATGAACACCTGCTTGACGATATCGGGCACGAATGACCCGCGATCCGGATCCTGCGCAAATACGGACGACGCCACCAGCACGATCAGCGCGACTGCCACCGTGCGTGACACGATCGAGACGCCGCGGCCCTCAGCGACGTCAGAGCGGTCTCGGGGCTGTCTGCCTGTGTTCATCGTCCTGGTGCTCCTCATATCCACCTTACTCGCACGGCGACGGGGAGCCTGTATAGAAGGGGATAGACGTTCTTCATCTCTTCGGACATGCTGCGTCGCGTAGGCGACGAACACCGACACCGCTGAGCGGCGTCTGTCACGTGGCGTCTGAGGTTCCGGAGCGCGGCATGGATCCGGGGGGCGAAGAGCACGCCGGCGTCATTGGCTTACTCCTCTTCCCTGTCCCGTGTCAGGACGAGCGCTCGCACTGAGTAGCTCCGGGCGGGACGATCGTCAATCGGTCAGACGGACCGACTGCACCACGTGCTGGAACGATCGCTGGTATACCTGATACTCGTCCTGCGGCGCGACGGCGATGCAGTAGAAGAGATTGCCGTCGCGGAGCAGCGTCGTGAAGACCATGACCGTTTCTCCCCGACCCGTCACTTCCGAGACATTGTCGAGCGTGACGACGAGCCCGTCGCGGTCGGACCACCTCGTGCGCCGGAGGCCGCCCGTCGCGCGCAGATGGGGGTTCGACTGCGCCAGACCGTCGATGAATTCCTCGGTCGCTTCCTGAAGCGGGTGAATCTCGTTGCGGGTGAACCCAAGCTCCACGCCGTGGGTGAAGACCGGCTGGCCCTGCACCTGGACGTGCGCGCCGTCTGGCACGAACTTCACCGAGGAGCTCGCCGCGACCTCCTTCCAGTTGTCAGGCACGCTGACGCGAAACAGGTTCCCTTCGGTATAACTCCTGTACTTGGACGAGGGGGGCGCGACACGAGTGCCGATGTGACGCGCATCTGGCGCCGGTTGTCCAGACGGCGTGGGCGTCTTCGTGCGCTGGCGTGTGGCGTCTTCGGTCGTCGGCGCAGGCGACATGCCCCGCAGTCGATCCATCACCCTCGCGAATTCGCGAGCATCGCCGGCCTGACCCTCGATTCGCAGATGCGAGGCTTCCTCGGTGATGTAAGCCGCCCGATTGCCGGGATTGGGATGGTCGCTCAGGAACTGCGGACCGCCGCTGCCGCCCTGTTTTTCGATCGTCTGGAACATGTGCATCAGATCGAGCGGCTTGTAGCCGGCGCGCGCCATCAGCTGCACACCGAGCAAGTCGGCCTGCTTCTCGTACTCGCGACTGTAACGAAGAAAGTAGGTGCCCAAGCCAAACTGGGTCCCCTGCGCGACAATCTGCCCGACGTTGCCGCCAATGATGGCTCCCGCAATCGCGCCGGCAATGGCGCCAATCTGGAAGGGCTCCTCTTTGGTCGCCCCGGCGGTCCCGTGTCGTAGAATCACGTGGCTCAGCTCGTGCGCCATCACGCCGGCGACCTCGCCTTCGACCGCAGCGGCCTGAATCATGCCGCGGTTGATGTACATCGGACCGCCAGGCAGCGCAAACGCGTTGATCTCGCGCACGTTGATGACTTTGAAGGAGTACCGGAACTCGCGATGCTCGAGCTCTGACGGCATCACCTCCACCAGGCGACGGCCGATTCGATCCACGAAGGACTCGATGCCGTCATCTCGAAGAAGCGGCAACTGCTGCTCGACTTCCTTCGCCGCCTGCTGACCCAGTTCAACATCCTGTGCCGGCGTGTACTTGTTGTCGGGCGGCGTGACACGCGTCTGAGCCACCGCCAATGAGGCCATCAGCGCAACGGCAACGGCGACCGACTCGAGAATGTGGCCGCCGGAAGGATATCGGTCAGACATGATCAGCAACCTCGCGCCTCGATTGTATGGCCGCGACTTGCCGTGGAATGTGCCCGTTTGCACAGCGCGGCGATACACTGGGAAGGCCGCATGATTTCGCTGACCCGCATCTGCAAGCAGTACGGCCGACAGATTCTCTTCGTCGACGCCTCCTTTCAGCTCAACCCGGGAGAGACGGTCGGCCTGGTCGGCCCCAACGGATCCGGCAAGACGACGCTGTTCCGGCTGATCACCGGCGAGGAGACGCCGGACGACGGGGAGATCTCAATCCCCAGGCGGCTGACCATCGGCTACTTCCGGCAGGACGTGGAGGAGAGCTCGGGCCGCTCGGTGCTGGACGAAGCCATTCTCGGGAGCGGCCGCGTCGGCGACCTCCACCACGAGCTCGAGCAGCTGCATCACGCGATGGGCGATCCGGCGCAGGCCGGGCAGATGGACGCCGTCCTCGCCCGCTTCGGCGAGGTGCAGGAAGAATACGAGCATCTTGGCGGCTACGCGCTCGAGGCGCAGGCGCGCGAGGTCCTCCACGGCCTCGGTTTCGACGACGAGCGGATCGACGCCGATGTCGGCACCCTGTCCGGTGGGTGGAAGATGCGCGTGGCGATGGCGCGGGTGCTGCTCGGCCAGCCCGACGTGCTCCTCATGGACGAGCCAACCAACCACCTGGACATCGAGTCCATCGTCTGGCTCGAACGCTTTCTCAAGTCGCGATCCGGCGCGCTCCTCATGACGTCGCACGACCGCGAGTTCATGAATCGCGTCGTCAGCAAGATCGCGGAGATCGACGACGGCGAGATCACCATGTACTCGGGGAACTACGACTTCTACGAGCGCGAGCGCGAGATCCGCGAAGCCAACCGCGAGGCCGCGTACGCAAGGCAACAGGCGATGCTGGCGAAGGAACAGAGGTTCATCGACCGGTTCGCCGCCCACGCGGCCAAGGCCGCGCAGGTCCAGAGCCGGGTGAAGGCGCTCGAGAAGATTGAGAAGATCGAGTTGCCGAAGAAACGGCGGGTGGTGCACTTCGACTTCCGGACGCCGCCGCGCTCGGGCGAGCAGGTCGCCGTGCTCGAAGACGTCACCAAGGCCTACGGCCGTCGGGTCGTTCATGACGGCTTGAACCTGACGATCCGCCGCGGCGAGCGGTGGTGCGTGATGGGAAAGAATGGAGCCGGCAAGTCCACGCTATTGAAGATGGTCGCGGGACAGCTGGCGCCCGACCGCGGTCACGTCCGGCTCGGCGCGAGCCTCATCCTGGGCTACTTCGCGCAGCAGTCACTCGATCTGCTGAATCCCGACCTGACCGTGGAGGAGCAGCTCCGCCAGGATTTCCCCCACGAGCCGATCGGCGCGCTGCGGAATCTGGCCGGCGCGTTTCAGTTTTCGGGCGACGACGTGGACAAAAAGATACGCGCGCTGTCCGGCGGCGAGAAAACACGCCTCGTGCTCGCGCGCATGCTGCTCAATCCGCCTAATTTCCTGGTCCTCGACGAGCCGACCAACCACCTCGACCTCGCGACCAAGGAGATGCTGCTCGAGGCGCTCAAGGACTTCGACGGCACCATGCTGTTCGTGTCGCACGACCGCGCCTTTCTGCGCCGGCTCAGCAACCGGGTGCTCGAACTGGGCGGCGAAAGCGGAACCGAGGCGCAGCCGCACCTGTATCCGGGATCCTATGTGGAGTACGTAGAGCGGACCGGCCATGAGGCGCCAGGGGTTCATGCCTGACGGCTCGCGGGGGGATCTCGCGGGTTGCCCCCGCGGCGTGGCTGCTCAATCCGCTGCCGAGATCGACTCGACTTGGATCGTCTTGCTTCCCGCGTCGAGCGTGCCGACGACTTTCACCTTCTGGGCCGCGAACTTTTCCGGCACCCTTTGGTCGCTCAGCGCATAAACGTCCTTGCCGTCGACCAGGACGTATCTCGCGTCGTGCAGCATGACGCAGAGTTTCGCGCATTCGGCATCGGTCGGGCCCATGCGCATGCCGGCATGCCCTTCTTTCGCGCACATGTCGTCGCTGATCACGCCGTTGAACGTCTGCTTGCTCTGGGCCGGGGAGAGCGCGGCCACCAGCAGCAGGCTCACGAATGCTGGTTTCATGCGTGAATGACGAAACTCCTTCTGTGGACGTCAGTGGCCCGGAAGCATGATGTGAGCGGTCGTCGTGCCGGCATTCATGATCCAGGCGCCTCCCGGCTTGGGGTTATCGGGCAGTCCCGTCGATGCTGTCGTGGCCCCCGGGATGGCGACGGTCATGTGCGCTCGCGCGCGCTCACGGTCCGGACCGCTGAGGTTGTAGAAAATCGACCCGTACTCCGGTTTGACGCGCGTCCCGTCTTTTTCCGCCGCATCCAGCATCGCCTGCTTCTTGTCACCCATCCCCTCGAATTTCAGGTTCTGGGCGACGCGATCCAGGTTGGCGACGCTCGTGCACTCAACGGAGAACGGTGGCTGGCCCGGCGCCGTTCGGTCGTAGCACACCAGACGGTTGGTCCCCTTGCGCAAGGTGTCGTACGTGAAGTCAGGCTTCCACCTGATGACCGTCGCCTGGTTCTGCAGGTTGGCGGGAGCGGCGAGCAGGGCCTTGTCGACATCGGCCTGCGAGGCTCCAGGCTCGAGCGGAGGTGGCGGCGGCGCCGCGCCGCGACCCTCCTGCGCCAGCACGCTCGCCGACAGGGCCAGAACACCTACGACAATTCCCACGATTGCTTTCATGGCGGCTCTCCTATTCCGAAGTTCCAAAACTCGGCGGAAGTTCCAACACGTCGTGCTGTCCGGTGGCGGCAACCCAGTCGGCCCCGAACCCCCTTCCGACCGTCAACGCCCCGCTGGCGAGATACAGGCGATTGCCCACGACGGCGACTCCCCCGCCGTGCTTCGCCTGAGGCATGGACGGCAGGATCGACCAGGTGTCGGTCTCCGGATCATAAGCCTCGACTGCACGGAAGGTGGCCGAGAACTGCCGGGTCGTCAGTTCGCCGCCCGCAGCAATGATTCTCCCGTTGTACACGGCGTCGCCGCCGCCGCTCCGGGGCGTGGGCATCGGAGTCTTGAGAGTCCAGACATTCGTCGCGGGGTCGTACTCCTCGTTCACGTCCGTGGCGCTGGCAGCGCCGGCGCCGCCCGAGCCGAGGCGGCCGCCAATCATGTAGATCTTGCCGTTGACCACTGCGGAGAAATGATGATTCCGCGCCGTCGGCATCGGCGTGCGCTGTTCCCACGTATTGGTCCTGGGATCGTAGACCTGGTTCATGCCGGTCACGCGCGTGCCGTTGCCGTTGTCAAAAGTCGTCAGGCCGCCGACGACGTAGATCTTGCCGCCCACCTGTTCGGCCTCCGCCGCGCACATCTTGACCGGGAGCGGCGCCAGCGCTTTCCAGCTGTCGGCAGCGGGATCGTACTCCCACGACTTGTCGGTCGAGCCCGGGCCGTCGAGCTGCTTCATGCAGCCGCCGAACGTGTAGATCTTGTCCTCGAAGGCGGTCTGCGCCTGATGATGCACCGGCGCCGGCATCGATTTCTTCTTGGTCCACCTGTCGGCTCCCGGGTCGTACTCGTACATGAGGCCTTGCGGATCTCCCGTTTTGCCGAATCCTCCAACGACGTACACTTTTCCCTTGATGGTGAGCGCGTAGAGCTCTTCCTGCGGCTCTGGGAAGGGCGCGGCGGTGGACCAGCGGTAACCGCCCGGAAGCGGCCTCCCCTGCGCGGGCAGGCGGGAGGACCCGGCGAGAATCAGCGCTGCGACGGCTGCCACTGCAGACACACGGCGAATCGTCAACCGCATAAGATCACTCCTCGTGCAGGTCACCTGCTCTGCTGCTTTTGTCTTCCACCCGGTCGCCATTGTATCCCTCGCCGGCACCAGGGGAAGGCGGGTTGATCAAATCACTTGGCCGCGAAACAGTAGATCAGCCCTGCTCCCCCGGTCGCCACCAGATTCTCTTGCGAACAGCCTTTCGACGGGTGAGCCGAGTTCCAGGGCGATCCAGGCTTGCCGAACGTCAGGCGATCGTGATGCCCCAGCATCGCGCTCTGTTCGCCGCCGCTGCTCGTCCAGTCCTGACAGGTCATCGTCGTGGCCATGCCCTCGGGCGTCGAGCCCGTCAGGATGTCGTGCCGGTTGGGGGCGCCCTGCGCGTTGATCGTGCGGCCCTGCTCGTCGAGCGCGGTGTCGTTGTTGATATTGGCCTTGTCCGAGTGCAGCTCCGCGACGTTCGAGGCGATTAAGACCCCCTTGGCGTTGTGCCAGGGTCCGCTTCCGATTCGATCGCGTGCGTGTATGGAAGGCCCGCTGGTGCTGAGGTACGCTCGCCACGTTCGATTGCCGACCCCAGCTTTCGCGGCCAGCGCCTGACAGTGTTTGTCGGCCCCGGCCACTCCTCCGAGATTGCCGCCCATTCCCGACCCGGTGCTGCTCACGAAGAAACTCATGGGTTGGGTTTGGGACGATACCGGCGCCGTGACTGCCGCGCAGAGCGCAACGATGAAGAGTGTCAGCGTCTTCCGCATCGAATGATCTCCATGTCAACGACCCTCGAGCTTCCGCTTCACGTCCTCGGTCACCGTCCACAGGTGCAGGAGGTAATCGACGTTTTCAGGACTGGTCACCGAGATCGTTCGGTCCGGCGTCCAGTCTCCCATGCCGAACCGATGCGAGACGATACGTGAGCCGACCTTCAAGTCTCTCCACAAAAGCGGGCGGATCAGCAGGTCGAACTGGTCCCCCATGTACAGGAAGACAACCGTGACGTCCGACAGGTCCTTGACGTCGAGTGCATCGCCCAGCCGCACTTCGATCCGATCCTGCAGACCGGCGTCCTTGACTTTCGCCCGGGAATCCTCCACCCGCGCCGGTTCGATGTCGACGCAGAGCCCCCGCCGCGCGCCGCGCCGGATGGCCGCAATGGTGATGCGCGCGTCGCCGCAACCGGGTTCGTAGACGAGGTCGTCACTGGTGATTCCCGCGAGCTTGACCATTTCTTCGACGACATCTGGCGGTGTCGGCACGTAGATCACGCGGGCTCGGTCGGCGGGATCGTCAATCGTGAGATCCACTTGAGCCGGCTCGCCAGCCCGGACCGCCACAGTCTTACTCCGGGTCATCACCGTGTAGGTGTTGGGGTTCCATTTCACGGTGAACGTATATTGGTGAGTGGTGCCGCTCGCGGCCGCCGCGGCCTGGAAGCTGCGGGACGTGCCGCTCCCGGGTAACGCCTGGCCATCGACCGTAAGCTCGGCGCCCTCGTGCGGGACGATCACGGTGACGGTCGTCGCGACAGCGCTGACCGCAGGAGCGGCGGATTGCGACGCCGAGACGACCTCAACGGCGTACGGTGCCGCCGTGATCGCGATCCACGACGTCAGGATGCCGCTGAGAATGAGTTTTCGTAAGAGGAACATGGCGGGCTCCTGAGCCCGCCGCAATTATACCGGCTCCCCCAGGACGTGAGGTGGGCGCCTCGAGGCGGACCGCTCAAATCGCCGCCCTTCGCTGTCGAGCTTCAGCGACGAACGTCCTATGCCACCATCGCAAGATCCGGCGCTTCTAAGGCGAGCCTCAGCACCTGATCGACGGATTCGACGATGTGAAATCGCATGTGGTCGCGGACGTCGGACGGGACGTCGTCCAGATCCGGCTCATTACGCTCGGGGACGATCACCTCGCTGAGTCCAGCGGCATGGGCGGCCAGCACCTTCTGCTTCAGGCCGCCAATCGGGAGCACGCGGCCTTGAAGCGTCACTTCGCCCGTCATGCCGATCGTGCTTTTTACGGGTCGGCCGGTCAACAGCGAGGCAATCGCCGTCACCATGGTGATCCCGGCGCTTGGACCGTCCTTGGGCGTCGCGCCGGCCGGCACGTGGACGTGGAGCTCCCGACCCTCGAGCTCCCGTTCATCGATCCCCAACTCGGCGGCGTGACTCTTCACGTACGTCAGCGCAATGCGCGCCGATTCCTTCATCACGTCTCCGAGCTGCCCGGTCAACAGCAACCCTTTGCCAGGCATGGATGCCGCCTCGACGAACAAGACATCGCCGCCGACACCGGTCACAGCGAGGCCCGTCGCCACGCCTGGCACGGCGGTCCGCACGGCGGCCTCGTGGAAGAATTTGGGGCGGCCGAGCGCATCTTTCACTGCGGCCGCGTCAATGGTCAGGGGCGGCGTCTGAGCCGCTGACGCGATCGTGGTGGCCGTCTTCCGCAGCAGCGTTCCGAGCTCCCGCTCCAGCTGCCGCACCCCGGCCTCCCGCGTGTAATCGGTCACGATGAGGCGCAGCACGTCATCGGGCACCGTCACTTCCTCGAGGCGGAGACCGTTCCGTTCGACCTGACGAGGCCAGAGATGTCCCCGCGCAATGGCGACCTTCTCCTCCGTCGTGTACCCGTCGAAACGGATCACTTCCATCCGGTCGAACAGCGCGGCGGGAATCGTCTCGGCGACGTTCGCCGTCGCCACGAACAGCACGTGTGACAGATCGAGCTCGACGTCCAGGTAGTGATCCCTGAACGCGTGGTTCTGCGCCGGATCGAGCACTTCCAGAAGCGCCGCGGACGGATCGCCGCGCCAGTCGGCACCGATCTTGTCGACCTCGTCCAGCATGATCACGGGGTTCATCGTCCCGGCGTCGCGCAGCGCACGCACGAGCCGCCCGGGCAGCGCGCCGATGTAGGTGCGCCGATGGCCACGGATTTCCGCTTCGTCGCGAACGCCGCCAAGCGACATCCGGACGAACTGCCGCCCGGTGGCACGCGCAATCGATTCTCCGATCGAGGTCTTGCCCGTCCCGGGAGGTCCAATCAACGTGAGGATGACGCCCGAACGGCGATTGTCCGCCATCCCGCGATCGGTTCGGAGCTTGCGCACCGCCAGGTACTCGGTGATGCGTCGCTTCACATCCTCGAGACCCTCATGATCGGCGTCCAGCACGCCTCGCGCATGGACCGGGTCGAGGTGATCTTCGGACCGCTTCGCCCACGGAACAGCGAGCAGCCAATCGAGGTAGGTGCGAATCATGGACGACTCGGCATTCGATTCGCCCATGCGCTCCAGGCGGTCCAGCTCGCGTTCCGCCTGCTCCCGCACCGCGTCCGGCATGCCGGCCGCGCCGATCTTCTCGCGGTATTCGTCTACAATCGAGCCGTCGCTTTCGCCGAGCTCCTTGCGGATGGCATCCATCTGACGCCGCAGGAAGTACTCGCGCTGCTGCTTCTGCGCGCCGTCTTCGACGTCGTCCCGAATGCGCTTCCGCACCTGCAGCTCCGCCAGCCGCTCTTGCTGAAACTGCAGAGCCAGCTTGAGCCGCTCGAGTACGTCGAGGGTTTCGAGAAGCTTCAGCTTCCGGTCGAAGTCCAGGTCGGGCGAATAGCCAGCCGTGTCGGCCAAGGCGCCTGCATCGGTGATCGACCGCACGAACGCCCGAATCCGTCCATCGTCGCCACGCAGTTCGAGAATCTCATCGACGACGGCAAAGTATTCCCGTTCGAGCTCGCGGGTGACGCTGGGCGGCGGGGATTGGTCCGGATGGTCCTCGCAGTCGACTCGAAGCACGCCGTCCTGGTCGGCGGACGCGCGCCCGAGGGTCGCGCGATGAAGACCCATCAGGACGACGGCGAGCCCACGGCCGGCGAGCCGCATGCGCTCGGATACTTCCGCCACCACGCCCACGTTGGCGTAGGTGGTCTCATGTCTCGGCACGAGGAGAACCCGATCGTCGTTGCCGACGTCGACCGGCAGGGTGACCGGCATCCCCGGAAGCACCACCGCGTCATCCAGCGGAATCAGGCGCAGCCTGTTCATAGTGCGACCATAATAGTCGGCTTTACTTGACTTTGTCAACTATTGACTAAGCCAAGTATAATGTTCAGGTAATGAATGTGGCAGAACAGGATGGCTGTCGCGCCTGGCAGCTCCTGGTGAAGTTCTTCTTTGCTCAGCGAGAACACCTTCCGTCATGTGGCGCCACCTGGAACCTCTCGCCGGTCCAGTGCCACGTGCTGCACCTCATCGAGCCCGGGCGACCGGTACCTATGGGCCGGCTTGCGGCAACCCTGTCGTGTGACGCCTCGAACGTCACGGGGCTGGTCGACCGGTTGGAGTCCCGCGGCCTCGTTCAGCGTCGGCCGTCGGCCGACGACCGTCGCGTCAAAGTGATCCACCTCACGACGGCCGGCTCGCGAGTCCGGTCGCAGCTGCTGAGGCGCATGACGGGAGGGACGCGTCCGCTCTCGAAACTTTCTCGGGACCAGCAGCGAACGCTGGTCGAAATCTTGAGGGTGCTCGTTAATGACAAGCCCCGGAATGACGAGAAGCCCTAGGTGACAGAGACCTCCTCCTCAACCGTCAGGCGAGGCCGCGTCGCCAGCAGCGCCTCGATGGCATCGGCGAGATGCTCGTCGCTGATGTGATGGTCGCCGCGCTCCACGCGCAGCGAGTGGGCCTTCATCAGCACGTCGACCGCGCGAAACCCTTCGGGCGGTTCGAACTTGTAGCACGCGAGCTCCACCTTGAGACCGTTGGGATCGTGGAGGTAGATGGAGTCCATGAAGCCACGGTCCCGTTGGATGAAGTCGATGCCGCGCTCGCGCAGGCGAGCGGGCGCCTGCATGAACGTGGCCCGCGACACATTGAACGCGAGATGCTCCACGCAGCCGATGTCCCGTGGGGCGTGTCGTCTGGCGTCCTCGCGTGATTCGTTGGTGAACACGGTGAGCAGACGACCATCGCCGGGATCGAAGTACAAATGGTTCTCATCGGGCTTGCCAAGGTTGGGCTGCTCGAAGATGAACGGCATGCCCAAGGCACCTTGCCAGAAATCCACCGCACTCTGCTTCGTCGATCCGACGATGGTGATGTGATGAACGCCTTGCACTTGTAGTTTTTTCACGGTAGTTTCCTGAGGATCGAGTATCTGAGCTTCGCATCAAGGGGTCAAGCGGCAACAGCGTCGGCAGATAGCTGGCGTCTCCCTCGCCAGTCGCGCCTCTATCCGGCTCGTTCGACCGACGGCGGCAGATTCACCTGCCACCATTCACGAGCGCGTGCGTCCGTCCATGGCTGCTCGAGCGGGAGCGCGTCGAGTCGCCGGAGGAGATCCCGCGCCGACTTCGGCCGGAGTTCGCGATCCTTGGCGAGGCAGGACAGCACCAGCGCATCCAGGGCCGGTGGAATCGGCAGCTCCGTTCTCGTCGAGGGCGGCTCCGCCGGCGTATGCACATGCGCCAGAACCAGCTTCATCGGCGTGTCGGCCGTGAACACGAGTTCACCTGTCAGGAGCCAGTACGCCACGCAACCGGTTGAGTAGATGTCGGCGCGGCTGTCCACATCCGCGCCGCCCAAGACTTGCTCCGGCGCGATGAACGCGGGCGTGCCCTGAATCACGTTGGCAAGGGTGAGCGCCGTCTGCGCGTCCGGCGACGTTTCGTGCACGGCCTTCGCGATGCCGAAATCGAGAACCTTCACGAAGTCGTAATCCTCGCCATACCGGCACAGGAAGATATTGGCGGGCTTGATGTCGCGATGGACGAGCCCGCACGATTCGGCCTCGGACAGCGAATGGCACATCTGTCGAAGGATGTGGACGACGCGTTCGGCGCGGATCGGACCGAAGCGCCTGATCAGCCGTTCGGTATCGACCCCGTCGAGCAGCTCCATCACGTAATAGAACGAGCCTTCCTCGGTCACGCCGAAGTCGAACAGCGTCACCGTGTGGGGCGATCGGAGCCGCGCTATGACCTGCGCTTCCCGCTCGAATCGCCGGCGCATGTCGTCCGTGATGCCGGCCGGGTTTCCTGGCCCTGGCGAGCGGATCAGTTTGATCGCCGCGGGCCGGGCGAGCAGGCGGTGGCTCGCCCTCCAGACTTCGCCCATACCCCCTTCGCCCAATCGATCCTCGAGACGGTAGCTTCCCAGCTCGCGAGCGCGCGTGACCTCGGTGCCCAGGGCGTAGACGACTCGAGCGCCGACATACGCCATGATCACGACCAGCAGGTACGGAAAGCCAAATGCAAAGAAAATCATCAGGCCGGTTGGCCGTGAGACCGGCGGGAACACCGCGATCGAGAGCAGAACCATCGCCGGAACCGAGGTGACGGAGGCGAGCGCGGCGACCAAGGCGTAGCGAGGGACGGTCGGCACGACCACGTTGAAAAGCACCATCCACACAGCGACCCAGGACAGACCGACCCAGGAAGGGCCAACGGTCAGTCCCCTGGGCTGCAGAAACTCGGCGGCCGCAATGCCGTAGCTGCTGACCACCTCGAACACCAGCGCGAGCACCGTGACCATTCCAGGCCGCGGCTGGGCCATGCGGATGGCCAGCGCGACCGACACGGCCACCGTGATCGAAATGACTCCGGGCGCCCAGTTCGCCGCGTGTTCGAAGAGAATCCTTCGCTCGGCTTCAAAGAGGAGCGGCGGGAACAAGGCCGCCATGAAGAAAATGAAAGCGTAGAGCCACGCGAGAATCTGCAGACGGGTGGCGACGCGATTCAGCAGATCGGGCGGCAATCCGGTCGTCGCGCGATCGACGAACGAGGTGCCGCCTCGATGCTTCGGGACGAAGACAGTCTGCTCGTGGGTTGACAGGGGCATGGCCGGCCGCTGCACAAGAGTAGCAAGACCCAGCCATGCGTGCGGGTCGAATGCAGGGTCCCCTACCGCGTCGTCACCATGAAGTAGAACGTGTTCGACACGCCGCCTGCCGAGCCGGGCTGCACGACGACCAGCGGGTAGACACCTGGGGCTTTCGTCAATCGCGAGGGGACATCGATCTGGAGTTGGTTGTCGCCCGTGACCGTGCCACGAACGATCTGGTCGTTGAACAGCACAAAACTGCTCGTGGAGAAATTGCTGCCCTTGATCGTCACCGGGGAAGGCGTGTCCTTCGTGGATATCAGCTCCGGCCAGACTTCATCGATGAAGGGAACCTTGAGCGCGGGATTCGCGAAACCGTCGGCCGCCAGACCGGGCCGCGGGACGACTTCCTGGCGCTTACGGGCCAGGCCTTCGCGGTCGATGACATGTCCGCCCTGAACGATCGTGAAGATATCCATGGTGGCGTGCATGTCATCCAGTGGGTTCCGGTTCAACACCAGCACGTCCGCCCGCTTCCCGGCTTCCACGGTTCCAGCCTCTTTGCCTTTGCCCCATGCTTCCATGGCCCAGCTGGTCGACGATTGAATGACTTTCATCGGAGGCACGCCCACTTCGCTGAGCATCGCCATTTCCTCGTGCAGCGTCAGGCCCGACGTACCAATTCTTCCCGCGCCGCTATCCGTTCCTGAAACGATCTTCCCGCCAGCGTCCACATACTGCTTCACGAACTGACCGACCCTCTTGTAACCCTCGGCCAACACCGCCGCGCTCGCCGCCGGACCTGGTTTGAAGGACAGAGCGTATCGGTCGCGAACCGGGCCCGGAGCGCTGAGGCCCATCGGGCTGTCTACGTAGTTGGTATTGATCTTGTCGAATCCGGGAAGGTGCTTGCTGGCCTTCTCAAACTGATTCGCGAGGGTGGGGTTCACATACATCCTGTTCGCCACCATCTTCTGGACGATTGGGGCGAACTTGGCGGTATCCAGCTGATCCCAACCCTCGGTCGGCCCGCCTTTCCGGATGCGATCGATCACTTCCGGTGGAGCGGTCGCCTTGATCAGGCTGAAGAGATGCACGACCACGTCAAGCCCGGTGTCGACGACTTCATCTGCTCCCGTGAGGGGTTGCCCTTGCCGAGTACTCGCCGAATCAAAATGGCCGAATACAGGGAATCCCTGCCTGTGCGCGACATCGATGACCATCTTCATCTGCGCGGGCGTCAGTCGATCGCGCATCTTGACGGCGTCCTGGCCGACCTGTTTGGCTTTCGCGACCTCCCTCTCAGCCGATGCCGCGTCGGTAATAACGGCATTACCGGAGTTGCCGATCAATTCAGCGTCCAGGTTGTTGACGAATTCCGGTTTGAGCGGCGCATTGAATCTGTTCCCGCCGTTCAGAATGTACGAACCGGCCGCTCGCCCTTGTTCGACGGCATCTCGATACGCCGTCAGCCACCCTGGAGAATTTCCGAGGTCGCCGACGGTCGTGACGCCCCAATAGAGGTAATCCTGGATGTGGTAGTTCCGGAGGTGAACGTGGGAATCCACCAGGCCCGGAATGACTGTCTTTCCGCTGGCGTCGATCACCGCGGCATCGGTCGGGATCTTCGCCGATCCTTCACGCTCGACGCTCTGAATCCTGCCGTCCACGATCGTGATGATCGAGTTCGGCACGGGAGCCGCTCCGGTTCCATCGATCAGGAGGCCGCCCCGGATCACGAGCGCTCTCTGAATCCGAGCCTGGTTTTGAGCAGGCGCGGCGGTTGATACCAGCGTTGCCAGGCACGCAACCGTAAGAAACAACCGTGCTCTCCGCATGTCACAGCTCCTCAAGCCGTAGCGACCCAGTCGCGGAGCCGGCCCAGCTTTCGCTGGTTCATTCCGACGACACGTCAGCTCCCGGTTTCTGCCGCCAGCTTCGCGGCGTGCGCCATCTGCTTCTCCTTGCGTGCCAGATTCCGCGTCTGCCACGACTTGTGCTCGGTCTTCGGCTTCGGCTTGAGCTTCTTACGCGACTCCCGACTCGATACCGCTGTGGTGGATGCCATGTCTCGTCTTTCAGCCTGATTGCTCAGGCGCAGGTGAACCGGTGAATCTTCTACCGCGGCTCTCAGGGCGAACCGTCAAGGACTCGGAGCGTATCACGTCCGCGCAACGACGGGAGGGCGGATCGACGGCTCCCGTTTGTCGGATCGGTCGGATCAGATTGACGCCGACCCTTGTGGTTTAATGTGGGCATGCGCCGTCGCTGCTGGTGTGCCATCTGGACCGTCATCGCGTGTCTTGGAACGGGCCTCTCGGCACACGCACAGTGGCTGAATCAACCGATGGCCGGGGCTCCGCGGACGCCGGACGGCAAGATCGACATGAGCGGGCCGGTTCCCATGCTGAACGGAAAGCCCGACCTGTCTGGAATCTGGCAGGTGCAGGGCGATCCGCGCGCGCCCGGCACGCTGTTCGGACTGGGCGAGTCGCTCAATTCGAGATATTTCAGGGACGTCCTGTCCGATTTCAAACCGGACGCGCGGCCTCTCACGCCGGCCGGCGCGGAGCTGCTCCGGGCGCACAGCCAGCCAGGAGTCTTCAACCCTACGCTGAACTGTCTCCCCGATGGTGTGCCGCACGGGGATCTATTGCCGGAGCCCTTCAAGATCATTCACTCGTCCGGCGTCATCGTGATGCTGTACGAGGTCGAGACCACCTTTCGGCAGATCTTCACCGACGGACGCAGACTGCCCGCCGATATGTCACCGACGTGGCAGGGATACTCGGTAGGCCGATGGGAAGGTGACACCCTGGTGATTGATACGGCCGGCTTCAACGATTTGGGCTGGCTGGACGCGCGCGGCACCGGCCACAGCGTGAACATGCGCGTCGAGGAGCGCTTCCGCCGCCGCGACTATGGCCACCTCGATCTCACCATCACCATCACCGATCCCGACATCTTCACCCAGCCGATCACCTTCAGCGTCGTCGAAGAACTCCTGCCGGACACCGATCTGCTCGAGCATTACTGCCTCGAAAACGAAAGAGACGACGCACACTTTCCGGGCAGGGCGGGGAAATAGCCTTCGCCGCGGGTTATCGAGCGACGTTGCCCAAGCGCTTGAAACCTGACGGGTATAATCGCGACACCTCACCGTGACGCTCCAACCGGGCACTCGTCTCGGCCCGTACGAAGTCCTTTCCGCGATTGGCGCTGGCGGCATGGGCGAAGTGTATCGGGCGCACGACACGAAGCTCCGTCGAGATGTCGCGCTGAAGGTCATCCCCGACGCGTTCGCGCTCGATCCTGATCGCCTCGCACGGTTCAAGCGCGAGGCCGAGGTGCTTGCCTCGATCAACCACCCTCACATAGCGGCCATCTACGGTTTCGAAGACAGCGGTGACACCCACGCGCTCGTCCTCGAACTGGTCGGGGGGGACACGCTCGCCGATCGGATCGCGCGCGGTGCGATTCCGCTCGAGGAAGCCCTGGCGATCGGGCGTCAGATCTGCGAAGCCCTCGAAGCTGCCCACGAGCAAGGCATCGTCCACCGCGATCTCAAGCCGGCGAATATCAAGATCACGGCTGATGGCGTGGTGAAGGTGCTCGACTTCGGCCTCGCGAAGCTCGCGGCCGAGGGAGGCACGGCCAACCACGCCGACCCCGCGGCGTCGCCCACCATCACCTCGCCCGCGATGATGACGGGCGTCGGCGTGATCCTGGGCACCGCGGCCTACATGGCGCCGGAGCAGGCAAAGGGACGCCAGGCCGACAAGCGCAGCGACATCTGGGCGTTCGGCTGCCTCCTGTACGAGATGCTGACGGGACGGGCGTCGTTCGAAGGTGAGAACGTGCCCGACATCTTGTCGAAGGTGCTGCAGCGCGATCCGGACTGGACGCGGGTTCCACCGAACGTGCCGACGTCGGTTCATCGGTTGATGCGCCTGTGCCTGGAGAAAGACCCGAAGAAACGGCGGCAGGCGGCCGGCGACGTACGCATCGACATCGATCAAGCGCTGGCGGAGGCGTCGCCCGCGGCGCCATCGGTTCGCACTCGCGGGCCGCTGCCGGCGCGCCTGGCGTGGATCTCGAGCGCGGTCGCATTGACAGCGGCGCTGGCGATTCCCGCGGCCATCCACCTTCGCGAAACGCCTCCAGCGGAGATGCGGCTGCAGATCGTGACACCGCCCACGCGCCTGCCGCTGCACTTCGCGCTCTCCCCCGACGGGCGCTACATCGTCTTTGCGGCTTCGGAGTCGTCGACGGACGCCACCCAGCGCTTGTACCTGCGGGCGCTGGACAAGACAGACGCGCAACCAATGGCCGGCACCGATGGCGCGACCTATCCGTTCTGGTCACCCGATAGCAGGTCGGTCGGCTTCTTCGCCTCGGGGAGTCTCAAGCGCGTTGACATCAGCGGCGGCCCGGCGCAGATGTTGGCCCCGACCCCCGCTCCCCAGGGCGGCGCCTGGCACACGGACGGCACAATCCTCTACGCGCCGAACACTGTCAGCCCGTTGTTGCGTATACCCGCATCGGGCGGCGAGTCCGTCGCCGTTACACGGCTCGATTCACCCCGTCAGCTCGGTCATGTGCGGCCGTCGTTTCTGCCCGCTGGCCGCCAGTTCCTTTTTTACGCCACGGGTGAGCCGGACGTGTCCGGCATCTACCTGGGATCGCTCGGAGGACCGGAGTCGACACGTCTCACGGCCGCCGACAGCCACGGGGAGTACCTGCCACCCGACCGCCTCGCCTTCGTGAGGCAAGGAGACCTCGTCGTGCGCCCCCTCGACGCGGCGCGCGCGGAATTGACCGGCGACCCGGCGACGGTGATTCCCTCGGTCGGCGCGTTCTCGATCGCGGCGACCGGCATGCTGGCGTACCGTGCCGGCGACACCAGTCGAACCTCGATGTCGTGGTTCGACCGCACGGGAAAGGCCTTGGGCCAGGCGCCGGCGCCCTTGAACGGCCCTGAGTTGTCGCCGGACGAAAGCCGGGTGACCGGCGATCGCACCGTTCAGGGCAACCGCGATGTCTGGATCGAGGATCTCGTCCGCGGCGGTTTGACACGCTTCACGTTTCATGCGGCGGTCGACGGGTTTCCGATCTGGTCGCCGGACGGCTCGCAAGTGATCTTCGAGTCCACTCGAAATGGGACCTTCGATCTGTGGATCAAGCCGTCGAACGGCGCGGCCGAGGAGCAACTGCTGCTCGAGTCACCTGACACCGAGTGGCCGCTCAGTTGGTCGCAGGATGGCCGCTTCCTGCTGTTTCAGAGGTCCGATCTCAAGACGCAATGGGATTTGTGGGCGCTGCCCATGACCGGCGCCGATCGAACGCCCATCGTCGTGGCGAACACGTCGTTCACGGAGCGCATGGGGCAGTTCTCGCCTGACGGCCGCTGGGTCGCCTACGAGACCAACGAGTCCGGACGACAGGAAATCGTCGCTCAGCGGTTCCCGGAAGCGGGCGCCAAGTGGCAGGTGTCGACAGGCGGCGGGATCGCTCCACGCTGGCGCGCGGACGGACGAGAGATCTATTTCATTGCGCCCGACGGGAAAATGATGGCTGTCCCCATTACGATGACGGGCTCGACGTTCGAGGCCGGCAAGACGGAGGCGCTGTTCTCCTCGCAGATCGTGCCTCAGCCGTTCAAGGCTCAATACACCGTATCAGGCGACGGCCGGTTCCTGATCAACAACCTGACGGAGGAGCAGTCCAGCGCATCGCCCATTACGTTGATCCTCAACTGGAAACCGTAGGTGATGACCACCCCAGCTACGTCTTTGCTCCCGCAGCGCGCCGATAGAGCATGTACCTGTAGCGGCCACTCAGCCACGTCTGGCCCTTGACATCGTCGTGGCGGGTGTCGACGAGCTCGTCGAGGATGTGGGCGTACTGCCCGCCCAGCCGCTCGACTTCCTGTTCGAGGCGGACCCGCGTCTTGGTCATCAGGTCCTGATAACAGCGGTCCCACAGTTCGTCGCGATGCGCGAGCGTGCCTTCGATGGGAGCACTGGCGGCTTCGAGGGTGTGCTCGCCCATGATTTCGGCCTCGAGCGGCGGCAGCTCTCGGTGCCAGTAGACGATCTTCGGCGTGGTGTCTTCCATGCTCGACGGGTCTCCCTTATTCCCCACGGCGGCGTTGCCACCGGGGTGTGGCGTGGGGCCATCTTACTCGGTAGTCAGGCGCGAAAGGGAGGACCGAGCGCACGGGGGCTGACGTTTTGAGGTTAAGTATCACTGCCGAGAAAATGCGCTAGATTCATCGGGTGAACGACTTCCCCACGAAGCCCCCGACTACGGATCGGAGTCAATAGTGTCCGTACCAGCAAACCAACCCCCGGCGGGAATCTCGAAGACCTCCATCTTCGTCGCGGCCGGCCGCGCCGTGGGTGCGCGGGAACCCGACCCCTCCGCCAGAAATCCCGACTACCTGGCCGAGAAACTCCTCGGCGATCCGTCGAAGCTGGATGTGGATCACCCGGCCGTCCGCGCGTTGAGCCTCGACTACGACGCCGCGATGTCGGACGCCGAAGTGGTCAGCCATGTCCGGATGATGACTATTCGCACGCGATTCATCGACGAAGCGCTGGAGCGGGCGATCGGCGCTGGTGCGACCCAGCTCGTGATCCTCGGCGCGGGATTTGATTCGCACGCGTATCGATGCCAGGAGCTGCTGGCGCGCGTCAAGGTCTTCGAGGTCGATCGCGCTGCGACGCAGGTGCTGAAGAAACGGAGGGTGAACGAGATCATCGGCGCGCCGCCGCCGAACCTGACGTATGTGGCCATCGACTTTCAGCACGAGGATCTTGCCGACATCTTGAGGCGGCACGGGCACGACCCGGCGCAGCGGACGTTCTTCATCCTGGAGGGCGTCACGATGTATCTGCCGGAAGAAGCCGTGCGCAGCACGTTTCGGTTCGTGGCGGCGCAGCCGCCGGGAAGCGGCATCGTTTTCGATTACGTCTATCGCGCGATGATTGACACGATCGCCCAGATCGACATGGCCAATGTCCCCAAGGCGGCGAAACCGTTCGTCGAGCGCTTTCTGAATCTGACCAGGGACGAGCCCTGGGTGTTCGGTCTACCGGTGGGGGGCGAGCGCGAGTTCCTGGGCGAATTCGGCCTCGAGCTCCGCGAGGCACTGATGGTCGGCGGGGAGGACTCCATCAAACGATATGTCACCAAGGCCGACGGCACTCAGATCGGTGCCCGGGCGATGGCAGAAATGGCCGCTCGCATGGCGGAGCACGCTCAGGCTTCAGGGCAATCGGCCCCTCAAGGTCAGCAGATGTCTCCGGAGCGGCTGCGAGAGCAGCAGAGGTTGATGGCCTATCAGCTGGCAGAGGCTGTAGTCGCTTGACGGCGGGGGACCGCCGGGCACTGCGCCTCTCTCGAAGCCTCAGCGCCCATGTCGGTAAGATATGTCCGAGACGAAAACATAAATGGCCACGTCCTCCCGCATCAGAGCCGCCGATGCGGCCTTCGCTTCAGTCAAGCAATTTTATTCGTCCTCCCGCTACGCCGCCCGGCGGTTGGATCCCGGCACTGCCGACTTCACTTTCGGCAATCCGCACGAGCTGCCGCTGCCGGGCCTCGTCGCGGCGATTCGCGAACGGGCGCAGCCCCACGACAAGAACTGGTTCGCCTACAAGACGAGCGAAGAGGCGCCGCAGGCGTTCCTCGCGGAGCACGTTGGCCGCGAACTGGGCCTGGCGTTCGAGCCATCCGACATCGCGCTGACGACCGGCGCCTTCGCCGCCATCATGGTGGCCATTCACCACGTCCTCGATGTTGGCGACGAAGCGATCTTTTCCGTGCCGGCGTGGTTCTGCTACGAGCCGCTGCTGCTGGCGGCGGCCGCCGTTCCGCGCAAGGTCGCTCTCAAAGCGCCGACGTTCGACCTGGATCTCGCCGCGATTGACGCGGCGATCAGCTCGAGGACGCGCCTGGTCATCGTCAATACGCCACACAATCCGACGGGGCGCATCTATACCCGTCGGACGTTGGAGGACGTGGCCGAGCTCCTCGAACGCGCTTCCGCGCGCATCGGCCACCGCATTTACCTGCTGTCCGATGAACCGTATCGCCGGCTTCGGTTCGATGGACGGAGCTTCGAGAGTCCGGCGGCCGTGTATCCGTGGACGTTCATTTCCTACAGCTACGGGAAGGTGCTGCTCGCGCCAGGACAACGTCTCGGGTACCTGGCGATTTCGCCTCTCATGCCGGACCCGGATCGTCGATCCTTCAGTAATTCGATGCTGGCCGCGCAGATGGCTCTTGGCTGGTGCTTCCCGAATGCCGTCATGCAGTACGCGATCCCCAACCTCGAAACGCTGTCGATCGATCAGGCCGCGCTCGCACGCCGGCGCGATCGGCTGATGCGCACCCTGCGAGACAACGGCTACGAGGTGCTCCCGCCGGAAGGCACCTTCTACCTGTGGACCAGGTGGCCCGAAGGCGACCCGGCCGAGCTGTGGAACCACCTGGCCGACCGCAACGTGTTCGTGTTGCCGGGCAGCCTGATGAACGCGCCGGACTATTTTCGAATCAGCCTCACGGCGTCTGACGAAATGGTCGAGCGGGCCCTCTCGGCCTTCCGGGACGTCGGGCGCATGAGTCGGGCTGCTCGATGAGTTGCGGGCGAGCGCGAGCCTTACGAGGCTTTCGTCGCACGCGGCCGACGTCGTTCGAGCTCCCTCCAGGATTCCCTGGCGCGAGCACTCGTCCACGGCCGTTCAAACGGGATGGCGCCTAGCATCCGGTCAAGCGCGTCAGCGCTCGGTGGCCTCTGCTTCGGATCCTTTGCCAGACAACTGAGAATCGCGGTCTCGAGCGCGGCCGGAATCTCGAACCTCGCGCGCGATCGGAGCGGTCCGGGGTCGTCGTGCACATGGCGCAAGAGGACATCGACCGGCGTCTTCCCCTCGAACACGGGTTCTCCGGCCAGGAGCCAGTACCCCACACATCCCAGGGCATAGATGTCGCTCTGCGGTCCAACCTCGTCCCCCGTGGCGACTTCGGGCGCCATGTACGCCGGCGTCCCGACGATGACCGCCTCGCCCGTCAGCCGCGTCACGTCGGAAGGGGTCGAGAAATCAGGGCGAACGAGACCAAAGTCCAGCACCTTGAGCACGTCGCACTCCTGGCCCTGGCGGCACACGTAGAGGTTCGCCGGCTTGATATCGCGGTGGACGAGACCCAGCTCGTGCGCCTCTGCCAGTGAGCGGCAGGCCTGGACCAGAAAGTGCACGGCCCGCTCGGGCATCACGGGGCCCTCGAGCCGGACCAGCGCGTCGAGGTCCATCCCGTCGAGGAGCTCCATCGCGTAATAGAAAACGCCCTCGTCCGTCACCCCGAAGTCGTAGAGCCGCACAGTATGCAGAGAGGACAGGCTCGCCGTCATCTGAGCCTCTCGCTCGAAGCGGGCGATGGCGGAACGTCTCGCCGCCTCATTGCCGAACGCATCGAAGCGCACCAGCTTGATCGCAGCCGGGCGGGCGAGCATGTGGTGCCGCGCGCGCCAGATCTCGCCCATGCCGCCGCTGCTCAGCCGCTCCTCCAGCCGGTAGGCGCCCATCGCCCGGGCCCGTTCGATGTCCCGTCCCATGCCGTAGACGATTCGTGCCCCGAGGGTTGCGACGCCGGCGCACAGGAGAGGCGGGATCGTGATCCCGGACCAGATTCTCGCGCCCGGCATCGGCGTCCCGGAAAGGACGTGCCACGCCGCCATGCCCGCCGGGGCCATCAAGGCCGTGACGAGTGCCGTGACGCCGGCTCGGGTCGGCGTCGCGGGAACGATGAAGGGAAAGCCGGCGATCCAGACGCAGATCCACGAAAGGCCCAGAATGTGGGCGCGCTCGTCCCACACCATGCCCGCACTGGTCCCGAGCACGATCGCGAACCCGCCGACCACTTCATAGAGGAGGCCGAGGTCGAGAAGCCGCTCGGGGGCAAGCGACCCGGAGCGTGAGATGGCAAACAGGCCCAACGAGACGGCAACAAACAGGCTCGCGACCGTGTGGCCGACGTTCCAACCGTGCGGCGGCAGCCTGCCGAGCGTATGCGCGACGTACTCGTTCACGCTGATCGCGGCGACATAGGCGCAGGCCCAGGTCAGTCCGGCGGTTCCGACACGATGTGCGGCGCGGGTAATGATGTGGCGCGGGAGTCCACGCGGCGGGGAAACCGGCGTGTACCCCGCCGAGTCCGCCTTGCGGACTCGCGGGAGCGTCGCAGCATCATCCATTGAAGTCGACAGATCTTACACGCCGGACACAGGCGAGGGTTGGCCCAGCCAGGCACTGCAAAAAACTGGTCCAGCGGGCAGGTTAGGTGTATAACGAAAAGCAACTCCCGGCCGAAATTGGGGCCACTTCTCGCGTCCGTCGTCGGCAAAATTGACGAAGCCAACATTCGAGATCCGTTGGGCTAAGGGGGGACGCTGTGCCGCTGCTTTCCTGGATTGAAGACCTGCTCAGGGCCGAACGGGTACCGTACACCTACTTCAGGCATATCCCGGCTTACACGGCGCAGGAAGAAGCCGCTGTTTCGCATATCCCGCAGCGATGCTGGGCGAAAGTCGTCATCTGCATGGCTGACGACCAGCCCGTGCAGGCTGTGCTTCCGGCACACCACACGGTAAGCCTCGAGCAATTACGACAGCTCACCAACGCCGCTGCGCTGCGCCTGGCGCGCGAGGAAGAGATAGCCGAGCTGTACCCCGAGTGCGAAGTGGGAGCCATGCCTCCCTTCGGCGCGGCGTACGGACACCGGGTGTTCGTGGACCGGTGCCTCGTTGGCGAGCCGGAGATGGTGTTCAACGCCGGCACGCACAGAGAAGCCATCCGGATGCATTACGGCGACTTCGCCGAACTGGCGAGGCCAACCGTCGGCGCTTTCGGGCGCTCCCCGGCCCACAAACAAACGACGCTGACGTACCCGCCGCGGCGGCGGAGCCCGTCTCGCGTGTTAACTCCCGCCCCGTGGAGAGGTGTCATGAAGAGTAGCCGTCCCCGATTTCCGGGAATCCGAGTGACCGCCAACGGGAACCAGCTGGTTTCGTACCACACCGAAACGCGCATCGCCGACGCGGGGGTCTTCTATCCCATCACCCCGTCGACTGAAGGCGGCGAGCTGTATCAACAGGCGTTTGCCGAGGGCAAACTCAACGTGTTTGGCCGTAACTCCATCGCGGTGGAAGCGGAGGGGGAGCACGCGGCCCAGGGTGGCGCGATCGCGCACTCGGTGTGCGGGAAGCGCGTCGTCAATTACACCTCCGGCCAGGGGGTCGTCTACGGCGTCGAGCAGTATTACCACGCCCCGGGCAAGTGCTCCACGATGGTCCTGGAGGTTGCCGCGCGGGCTCTCACCAAGCACGCGTTGAACGTGCACTGCGGGCACGACGACGTCTACGGCGCGCTCGATACCGGGTGGATCATCGTCTTCGGCAAGGATGCCCAGCAGGCGGCCGACCAGGCGCTGATCCTGCGGCGGGTGACCGAGCTCAGCCTGACTCCCGGTATGAACGTCATGGACGGCTTCCTCACGTCGCATCTCGAACGGACGTTCTACAAGCACGAATCGGAGCTGATCCGCCAATACCTCGGCGCGCCGGACGACATCATCGACTGCCCGACGGAAAGCCAGCGCATCCTCTTCGGTCCGAAACGCCGCCGCGTGCCCCAGATGATCGACCTGACCAATCCCGTGCTCCTCGGCCCGGTCCAGAACCAGGAGCACTACATGCAGGGCGTCGTCGCCCGCCGAGACAACTTCACGGAGCCGATTCTCAAGTTCTTCGAACACGCGTACGACGATTTTGCCAAGCTGACAGGCCGCGACTACGGCCTTGTCAGCCATTACAGAACCGACGATGCCGATACGGTCTTCGTGTCGCTGGGGTCGGCCGCCGAAAACATCGAAGCCGCTGTGGACTACCTGCGCGAGCACCGCAACGCGAAGGTCGGGTCGATCCACGTGAACGTCTTTCGCCCGTTCCCGGATGCGGCCATCGTCAAGGCGCTCGCTGGCAAGAAGCGCGTCATCATCCTCGAGCGGACGGACGAGCCGATGGCCGGGGACAACCCAATGGGGCGCGATGTCCGCACCGCGCTCAACAAGGCGCTGCAGGGCGAAGAGGGCCTCCCGGCGATTACGGCCGATCGCATGCCGCGGCTGTTCGGCGGCGTGTACGGCCTGGGCTCGCGCGACTTCCGGCCCGAGCACACGATCGGCGCGTACGAGTACGCCACGGGAACCCGCGCTCGCAAAGACGGCAAGCGCGCGTCGGACGGCGTGTCATTCATGGTGCTCGGCGTGGACCACCCCTACGAGGTGAAGTCCGACGAGACGCCGTCGCTGCTGCCCGAGGGGTCGATCGCCGTCCGCTTCCACTCGATCGGCGGTTGGGGTGCCATCACAACGGGCAAGAACCTTGGCGCCATCATCGGCGACTTCAACGACTTTCTCTACGAGCGCGACAAGGTCGTCGACGAGTTCGGCAATCCGAAAGAGATCATCCACGTCAGCGCCAACCCGAAGTACGGGTCCGAAAAGAAGGGCGCGCCGACCTCCTACTTTATGGTCGCGGCGAAGGAGCGGATCCGGGTGAACTGCGACCTGCGCCACGTCACCGTGGTGCTCTGCTGCGATCCCAAGGCCTTCACCCACACCAACCCGCTCGACGGCATGTCGGAGGGCGGCTGCCTCGTGTGGGAATCGGAGGAAGAGGGCGAGCAGGCGTGGGAGCGGCTGCCGATGTGGGCGCGCCAGCAGATCATCGAGAAGAACATCCGGGTGTTCACGCTGCCGGGCTTTGAGATCGCGCGCAAGGCGACCGATCGCGCCGACCTCCAGCTGCGCATGCAGGGCAACGCCTTCCTTGGTGCATTCTTCAAGGTCTCCCCGCTTCTCCAGGATTTCCGCATCAGCCAGGAACAGTTCCGCGAGGTGGTCCACAAACAGTACGTCAAGAAGTTCGGCCGGCTTGGCGAAGGCGTCGTTCAGTCCAACATGGAAGTGATGACCCAGGGGTTCGAGCGCGTCCGCGAGATCCGGATCGGGGAGATCAGCGCGCCCGATCGGTCGACCCTTCGTGGCCGGCCGCTCCTGCCTGTCGTTCAGGGGAACGGAGACGGGTGCGGGTCAGGCTGTCGATCGCATCCGATACCAGAGGGCCAGCACGAGCGGACGCCTCTCACCCAGCTTGCGTCGTTCGACGCGCTGTTCCGCGCGGGTCTCGGGTACGACCAGCCCGCCTCCCCGCTGTCGTCGCTCGGTGTGATGGCCGCCGGCAGCGGCGACACGGCGTCCAAGTACGTCGCCCGGCGCGAAACGCCGTTGTACATCCCGGAGAACTGCACGCAGTGCATGGAGTGCATCGCGGTTTGTCCGGACACGGCGCTCCCCAACTGCTCGCAGGACCTCGAGACGATTCTGCGGACCGCGGTCACCCACTACGTGACCGACGACAGCGAGCGGCAGAAGATGCTCCGACTCGTGCCGGAAATCGAAAAGCGGACGCGCGAGCAGATGCGCGCCGCGCTCGCGAAAGACCCGCCGCCGATTCAGCAGATCATCCAGAGGGTCACCCACGAGGTCAACGGCTTCTCGCCGGAGGCCAAGCGCCAGTTCTTCGACGTCATCGACAAGGTGCCGATCGCGTATCAGAAGGCGAACGCCATCTTCGCGACGCCTGAGAAAAAGGCTCCCGGCGGGGGCGGCGTCTTCTCGATCTTCGTGTCGGACCTCTGCAAAGGGTGCGCGGCCTGCGTCACGGCCTGCGGCGACCACAGGGCGCTGAAGATGGTGCCGGAGACCGAGGAGGTGAACGCGGAGCACGAGACCGGCACCGCGTTCCTGGACCTGCTGCCTGACACGCCGCAGAAGTACCTGGGCCTCTACAACGACTCGCGTCCGCAGGACTCGAAGACCGCGACGCTGCGCAACATGCTGATGGTGCGCAGGAACTACGACGCGCTCGTGTCGGGCGACGGCGCGTGCGCCGGCTGCGGGGAGAAGAGCATTCTGCGAGCCATCGCGGCGGTGACCGAAGCATACATGCGGCCGCTGTACCACGCGAAAGCCGATCGGCTTCGGGCGAAAGCCAACGACCTCGAGAAGGATGGCGTGCAGAAGCTCGCGGACATGAAGGCGCGGAGCCAGGAGGAGTACGACCTGTTCCGCCAGGCTGTCGCTCATATGCTCATGGGCCTGGGCGGTGAGGATGACAAGGACACCAAAGCGCGGATCGCCAGCCATGGCCCGATCTCCGATCGAGACATCATCGACGCCATGACGGCCGTCATGAGACAGGAGGCGTTCAACCATCGGGACCTGCAGCCGATCGACGGTCGGCTCGGCAACGGCATGTCGGTCATGGCCATGGCGGCGCACACGGGCTGCAACACGGTCTACGGCTCGACCCCGCCCAATAACCCGCACCCGTACCCGTGGATGAACTCGCTCTTCCAGGACGGGATCACGGTAGGCTGGCTCCTCGGCGAGAGCTTCATCGTCGATCACGGGCGCCGGTCCGTCATCCCCGAGCGGCTGGCCGACGCGCTGATGAATCGCCAGCGCGACGTCATCAACCCCCGCGAATACTACGAGTACGTCCACTTCAGCGACGCGGTGATGACCGACCAGGAGATTCTCGAGCTGCCGAAGGCGTGGGTCGTCGGCGGTGACGGGGGCATGGGCGACATCGGGTACCAGAACACCTCGAAGGTGATCCTGCAGAATCGTCCCAACGTCAAGGCGCTGATGCTGGACACGCAGGTCTACTCCAACACGGGCGGCCAGAACTCCGACTCGACGCCGATGCTGGGCGGCAACGACATGAACGTGTTCGGCGCCGCCACGCAAGGCAAGAACACCGAGAAGAAGACCGTCGCCGAGACCTTCCTCGCCGGGCACGGGTCGCCCTTCGTCGCGCAGGTCTCGATTGCCAATGCGCCAAAGCTGTACCGCGCGATCCTCGATGGCCTGGAGTACCGCGGCACGATGTTCATGCAGTGCTTCACCACGTGTCAGCCCGAGCACGGCGTGGCCGACGACATGGCGCTCGACCAGGCCCAGCGCGTGCGCGACTCGCGCGGCGCGCCCGAATTCGTCTTCAATCCGAGGCTTGGCGAAACCTACCAGGAAGCGCTGGACATCAAGGGCAATCCGTCGATAGACATGGATTGGTACGAGACGAAGTTCAAGGGCACCAACGAGACGTATCGATACACGGTCGCCCACTGGTGCGCGACGGAAGCCCGGTTCCGGAATCACCTGAAGAAGATCAAGTCGGAGGACGCGGCGCGACTCATTCCGCTCGAAAACATGCTCGTCCGCATCACGCAGCAGGACGTGGTGTACCGACGTTACCTGGTGCCCGGCCACCGGTCCTACGTGCCGGACTTCGGCGTATACATCCGGGTCCAGGGGCCCGGCGGCAGCGTCGAGTACCGATCGCTCTCGCGTCAGCTGGTGCTCTTCTGCATCGAGCGCCGCAAGGCGTGGCGGATGCTGCAGAGCAAGGCCGGCATCGTGAACAAGGAGTACAAGGCCCAGCGCTCGATCCTTGCCGACGTTGATGCCGGCAAGATCTCGAAGGAAGACCTTTTCGCGCGCGCCGAGGAGCTGATGAGCGAGCGGCTGAGAATCGCCGGGCCCGCAGCCGCGACTCATACGCCTCGTCCCGCCGCGGCCACGCCTGGAACAGGAGCCGTGCGCCCCCCGGACCAGCCGACCAACCAGGAGTCGGCGACAACGTCGTGACGACTCGAGAGGAGTGTCATCCCGTATGAAGCGAAGCGCGAGCGCAACGTGGAGTGGTGGACTGAAGGATGGGAAGGGTACGGTGTCGGCCGCAAGTGGCGTTCTGTCTAACGTGCCGTACAACTTCAGAATGCGGTTCGAGAACGAAAAAGGCACGAACCCGGAAGAGCTGGTCGCCGCGGCGCACGCCGCGTGCTTTTCCATGGCGCTCTCCATGATCCTGGGCGAGGCCGGGATGACGGCAGAGAACATCGCCACGAAGGCCACGGTCTCACTGGAGCAGACTCCGGGCGGCTTCGCGGTCACCTCGAGCCACCTGGAGACGACCGTGACAATCCCGGACGCCGACAAGGCGGCTTTTCAGAAGGCCGTCGAGGCAGCCAAGAACGGATGCCCCATTTCCAAGCTGCTCAACGCCACCATTACGATGGACGCAAAACTCGCTTAATGGACGCAAAACTCGCTTAATCGTGTGGAGCCAAGATGGGCGATACGGTCAGCTCGATTCTGCGGCACAAGGGCCACGGCGTCTGGTCGGTGAGCCCTGACGAGTCGGTTCTCCAGGCCATCAGCCTGATGGCCGACAAGAATATCGGGGCATTGGTCGTGATTGCCGGCGAGAGGCTGGTCGGCATCATGTCCGAGCGTGATTACGCCCGCAAAGTCGTTCTTCAGGGAAAGTCCTCGGAGAACACACCCGTCAGAGACATCATGACGAGCCCGGTCGTCTCCGTAAGCGTGAACGATACCGTCGACGAGTGCATGAGAATCATCACGGCCAGACGGATTCGTCACCTTCCGGTCGTTCAGGGAGAGACGGTGGTCGGCATCATCTCGATTGGCGATCTGGTCCGAAGGGTCATTTCCACCCAGGAGGAAATCATCCAGTATCTCCAGGAGTACATCGTCGGCTGCTCGGTAATCCCCGAGAACGGGCCGCAGATTGGCTCGTCTGCGGGCCGTCGCCCTGACTAGATCTCGACTGGAGTTCCTTTCACGCGGGGTCGTCACGAGACTACGAGCGGTGTCGCGGCGGCCGACTGCCTCAATCCTCCAGCAGGACGTCCATCAGGAACCCGAGCGGGTCCCCGTCCCGCCGCGACGATGTGTCGTCATCGTCATCACCCGCCCCCAACGCGCCCTGGCGGACGTACTCATCGTCGATCCGGGGCGTATGCCGGCTACCCCGATCTCGTCCTGGCGCATCGACAATCTGCCGCATCTCGCCAAAATCGAGCCAGATGACGTCGCACTTCGCACAGCTGTCGATCACGACGTTGCCCGGTCCGTAGTGCGGGTACGTCTCGAACGGGCCGCTGCACTTCGGGCACGCGAGCTCACGATGCAGCGCCTGACGCTCCAGCGGCACCGGTTCGGCCGGAGGCGATGTCGCCCACGCCCGACGCTTGTTGGTCACGGTGGCGAACGTCTCTCGTGGCAGCAGAACGCCCCGGCATCTCGCGCAGAAGTCGATCGGATGATCGTCGTCGAGCAGCGCCTGCGCCATCGCGGTCGCGCAGACGGGACACTTCGGCGAATCGGGAAGGTGTCCGACGATGCGGATGCCGTCGGCTTCGACGCTTTGAGGGAAGTGATAGGCGCCGCAGTGGCCGCACCGGAAATAGCGGCGCGACTCGATGAGCTCCATCGCCGCCCCACAGTTGTGACAGTTCATGGTCCTGACCCGGCACTCGTGTGTAATGCACACCCGGGCACGGCGCGATCGCGGTCCAGGAACTGCATCGGCGTCCCCATAGTAACCGAACGCCTCAGCTTCGGCAGGATGTCAGCTGCTAGGTCACCCGCATCACCCGTACTCGAAGCCGGCCAGCCCCTCAGAGTAAGCTCATGTACACGGAACGGGACGAGCGGCTTCACCGCGTTGCAGTCGGGTCGTGCACGAGAGGAGTACTCCAATGAATCCTAACAAGGCACTGTGGGAAAGAGGTGACTTCACACGCATCGCGGAAAGCATGAGAGAGAGCGGAGAGGCACTCGTCAAGGCGCTCGGAATCACGAAAGGGATGAAAGTGCTCGACCTCGGATGCGGCGATGGAACGACGGCCCTGCCGGAGGCGAGGCTCGGAGCGGACGTGCTGGGTGTCGACATCGCGAGCAACCTCGTCGAGGCCGGGAACAGGCGTGCCAAAGCTGAGGGCCTGACGAACTGCACGTTTCAGGAAGGCGACGCGTCCAATCTGCACGACCTGAAAGATCACACCTTTGATCTCGTCGTGAGTATCTTTGGCGCCATGTTCGCGCCAAAGCCTTTCGACGTGGCCAAGGAGATGGTGCGTGTGACCCGGCCCGGAGGCCGGATCGTCATGGGCAACTGGATTCCGAACGATCCGACGCTGGTCGCTCAAATTCTGAAAATCAGCTCCTCGTACTCGCCGCCACCACCGGAGGGTTTCATCAGCCCGATGACGTGGGGTGTGGAGAACAACGTGATCGAGCGGTTTGCCGCCGCAGGGGTTCCGAAAGAGAAGATCTCCTTCGTCAGAGATACGTACACCTTCAACTTTCCCCACCCCCCCTCGGAGCTCGTCACCGTGTTCAGAAACTATTACGGGCCGACCATGACGGCATTCGACGCTGCGGACAAGAACGGCCGAGCGGAAGACTTGCAGAAGGAGCTGGAGGTTCTGTTCAGCAGTCAGAACAAGAGCGCGCGCAAGGACACGACATCCATTCCGGCGACGTTCCTCCGCGTGACAGTGACGCGTTGAAGGAGCGGCGCGAGCCGGTCTCAGACCACTGCCACTTTAATGTTGTGGATCGGGGGCAGCGAATCGAACAGGCAGTCCCACTTCTCGCCGCCCTCTCTCCCGATCCAGAGCTGACCGGTTGTCGTTCCGAAGTACAGGGCTGGAGTCTTGAGCCGGTCAATGTCCATCGCGTCGCGCAGGACGGTAAAGTAGGTCTGCTTCTTCGGCAGTCCACGCGCGAGCCGACGCCATGAATCGCCGCCATTCTCGCTGCGCCATACCGCGGGCGCGCTGCCAGGGCACGTACGCGTCGCCGGCTCGAGCGGGACGACGTAGACCGTGTCGGGGGCGTGCGGGTGGACGACGATGGGAAATCCGAAGTCCGAGGGCAATCCCTTGGCGATCGATCGCCACGAGCGGCCGTAGTCGTCGCTGCGCAGCACGCCGATGTCCGGGCGGGGCCCTCCGGGTCCTGTCCAATCCGCCCACCCGCCGTGGTTCTGCATGTACAGCCGGCCAGGCGCGTCGGCGTGCCTCGCGATCTTGTGCACGCACTGGCCGAACTCGGGATAGGGATCGGGATTGAAGCCCGCGCCGACGCCTTGATTGGCCGCCTTGAATGTTTCGCCGCCGTCCTCGCTCAGATAGTGGCCGCCGGTCGAGATGCCGAGGTGCACGCGACTGCCGTCGCGAATGATCGTGTGCAGGCACAGCCCGCCGTTGCCCGGCTGCCACTTGCGTGCGTGCTCATGGTTGCTGATGCCAGGGACCAGCTCCCACGAATCGCCCCCGTCGTGGCTCCTGAACATGGATGCCGGCTCGACACCGCACCACAGGTCCTTCCTGTCACTGCCAGCCTCGAGTGACCAGATGTTGACGAGCGCACGTCCATCCTCTTTGGGGAACGCCGGCGCCGACTTGGTCTCTTTGAAGCTCTTCCCCATGTCGGTCGAACACAGCACCTTCATGCCGAAGAACGGATTGCAACTCGAGGCATAGAGCCGCGGTCTGCCGCGCGTGTCGACGAGCGTGGCGTACACGGGGACGCCGGGCCCGAAGGGGCCGCGCAACGCGAAGCTGTTTCTCGGCTTTGCCGCTTCCGCGACGAAGACGCCCTTCTTGGTGCCGATGGTAAGAACGACTCGATCCGCCATCTTTACCCTCCAGAAACCGCCGGCAGGATCGTGAGCACATCTCCAGGGAGGAGCGGCGTGTCGATCCCGTTGAGGTCGCGCACGTTGTCCGCGTTCACGAACACGTTCAAATGCCGCCGCACCGTGCCCGTTTCGTCACAGATGTTGCGGTACAAAGCAGACTGGCTCCGTTCGAGGTCCTCGAGTGCGGCGCGCACGCTGGGCGCCGAGATCGATAGCTGCGCTGCGCCCGCACAATACGGGCGCAACGGGCCCGGGACATGGATCGTGACGGTCGACGTCGGGCCCATAGGTTGAATGCGAGCTTATCGCTGACGGTCAGTGTGGTGCAACCACGCACCTCAGCACTTCGTGGACGGGCCGCTAGCGTCCCCGAAAGGTCTCGGCACTGCCGGGAGCCGTGAAATCGACCGGCGTGCCGCCGGCCCGTCCGGCGACGTGGTACCGCGCGCGCATCTGGAGGAAATCCAGCTTGCCGCCGAACGGCCCGGGAAGAGAACGGGTGACCTCCGTCTGCACGACGTCGAGGTTCATGGTGAGTGCGAGGGAGTCGGCCCGCGCGTCGACAACGATCCGTCGGGGCCGATCGCTGCCAGCCTCGTTCGTCTCCTTGATCGAGACGTCGGTTGCGTATCCGATCGGCCCCTCAGGCCCGAGCGCCACGAGAAACGCCGGAATGCGGCTTTCGTCCGCGGCGTCAGCGGGGGGACGGATGCGGCCGTACACAAACGACAACCCATCGCCCTGAACCTGCCCCCACTGCCACGACACGTCTTTCCAGAACCCCCAGTTGTGATCGTGGTAGCCGACACTGCTGTCAAAGCGGACCCGATCGGCGCCGACCTGGATGGCCCCCTCGAGTGTTCCGCCCATGACCGGAACCACGTAGCCGGAGATCCAACCGGCGGCGCCTCGAATCGCCAGCGGCGGCAACGAGCGGCCAGGCGTTGCATGAAGAACGAGTGATCCCGTCGCCCGGGTCCGTCCAGATTCGGGCGGCAGATCGATCGTGAGGTGGTACTCGCGGCCGACCAGCCGGACGTGACTCCTGCCGACCGTCAGGTTCGGCGCGCTGGCGAGCAGGTCGGCTTCGTCGACTTCCGTCGATTCGGAGTACGACGTCATCCGCCCGGCTCGATCGAGCTGAAGACGAACGCCGAGCACACGCCGCCCGGATGGGAGCCGCGGGCCCGCGAGAAAGGTCAGATAGAAGCCGGCGTCACCCGCACGCCCGTTGAAATACAGCCACTCGGCCCACGATGCCGCCCGTTCGGGCACGTCGGGAATCGGATGGAAGCGGTCCATGGCGAGCAGCACATCCGTCGCGTTGGGCATCGCCCAGGCGGCGTCCGCGGGTGTGTCCAACCAGGAGCTGAACGGGCTCGTCTCAGGATCGCCCAGGGCTCGCTCGAGGCTTGGTATGCCGCCGCGGGCACGGACCGGCGTCGCACCCTGATCGTCGATGAGATAGAGGGAGGCCGATTCGGTCGGCGCCGCAGCTGCGACGCGCGACGCCAGCGGTCCCTCTCGCAGAACCGCGGAGAGCACGAACTCGGCGTTCGAAAGGCGTCCGGAGGCGCCATCGACGATCACGTCGCCTCCACCGACCAGCTCGGGGGCGCGCGCCTGTTCCAGAATCACCGCGGCGACCCCGAGCAGGACGGCCATCACCGCCACACCCAGACCGAACCCGCCGGCGAGCACGGCGCTCCGGAGGGGCCGCAGTCGCAGCGACCGCCACGCCAGCACGAGGATCATCACGACCCACCCTCGACGATCTGCCCGTCCCGCATCTTCAGCAACCGGTGCGCGCGCGCGGCCACGGCCGGGTCGTGGGTGACGACCACGACAGCCGTGCCGTCGGCGTGCACGGAATCGAGCAACGCGATGATCTGATCGCCGGTCCGCTGATCGAGCTCGCCGGTCGGTTCGTCCGCCAGCAGCAGGCTCGGCCGGTTGGCCAGCGCTCTGGCGATGGCGACGCGCTGCATCTCGCCGCCGGACAGTTCCGCGGGCCGGTGGCCCGCCCGTTTCGTCAACCCGACATATTCGAGCAGCTCGGCCGTCCGGTTGCGCCGCTCCGTGCGGCCCACGCCGGCCTCTGCCTGCGGCAGCTCCACGTTCTCCCACGCGGTGAGCATCGGGAGCAGAAAGAAACGCTGGAACACGAAGCCGATCTCCCTGAGCCGCAGGCGGCTCCGATCGGCGTCCGAGAGCGACGTGACGTCGCGAGCCTGAAAGAGCATTTCGCCGGACGTCGGCACATCGACACACCCGAGAATGTGCAGCAACGTCGATTTGCCGCACCCCGAAGGCCCGACGACCGCCACGTAATCGCCAGCGCCGATGCTGAGCGAAACATCGCTGAGCGCCGTCACCGGCGCGGCCGCCATGGGAAACTCGCGCGAGACATGGCGGGTCTCGACGATCGGCGTCGTCACCCGATCACCTCCCGCCGCAGCGTGGCCGCGATTGGGAGCACGGCGACGATGCGCATGGGATAGAGGGCCGCGCCGATCGATGCGGCAGCCAGCAGCGAGCCGTAGACGAACAAGGCGCGCGTTTCGAACACGAAGAAGTGGACGTCGGTCGGGATGCCCGGCAGCGCCCGAAGGATGGCATCGAGCCATACAGACAACCCGGCGCCAACCGGAATCGCGAGAATCGCACCGGCGCCCACCATCATGACCGACTCGCAGAGCACGCCCGCCACGACGCGCCAGCGCGACAGCCCCATCGCCCGCAGCGCGGCGATTTCGCCGAGTCGCTGGTTGACCGAGGCCGTCAGGAGCACGGCAATCAAGAGAAACCCGAAAAACAGCGTCACGGTCGCGAGAACGAACGAGATCTGCCTGAAATAGGAGAACTCCACACGGCTGAATCGTTCGACCAGCTCCTCGTTCGTGACGACGTGCAGGCCGAGGTTCGCGGTCTGGATGGCAGATGCCGCGCGCTCCGCGCCTTCGCCCGGCTTCGATCGGACGAGGAGCATGTCCACACCGCGCGCCTGGTCGTCGGCACAGAGACGTTCGAGATCGAGGAGCTGGCCGGCCACCGTCTCTGCATCCGCGTCGTCGAACGGAAATTCAACGATTCCGACGATCGTGAATGCCAGCGGCGGCAGCACGCTCGACGTGGAACCGCACCGGCCACGCAGCGACAATTCGGAACCCGGTGATGCCTGCAGCCTTGCGGCTGTGGTGCGATTCACGAGCAGGGGGCGACTGGTTCCGGCGGACGTTGAGAGATCGCGGCCCTCGACGAGCGTCCACATCGGCCTGGCCTGCGGGTCCGCACCGATGAACTGGACGCGCTCGAGACGGTCGGTAGGACTGACCGCGTTACCCGAGGTGATCTCCACGCTGCGGATGCTGATGGGAACCACCGCTTCGACTTCAGGCAGCGCCCCGATGGTCGCCAGGACGGTCCCGGAATCCAGAATGCGCGGCCCCGCGAGGGGCGCCGCATCGGTGGCGAGCACGCGGACGTCGAAGCCGGCCCGGTCGAGGAGGTCGCGGAAGGAGACGACGAGCCCTCGCGAGAGGAGCAGCATGTCGAAGAGCAGCGCGCCGACGGCGGCGACACCCAGCACCCCCAGAGAGGTGCGCCCCGGCTGACGGACCGAGCTGAGCCATGCAAGACGAAGGACATTCAGCATCTGACGTTCAGCGCTATCGGCGGGTCAGCGCGAGCGGGTGCTGACGCAGCAAGATCCAGGAGGCGATCAAGCTGGCCCCAATCCCGAGCGGAAGCGCCAGGAGCAGCGACTGCGCTACGACGCCCGGCGTAATCCGCAGGAAGATCAGCGCGGTGTCGTAGCGCCATTGGAAGAAACGGTTGAACGCGTCCTGCATCACCAAGGCGAACAGCAGACCGGCGACGGCGCCGGCCAGCGCGATGAGCGTGCCTTCGAGTAAGACCTGCATCAGAATGCGGCTGCGCGTGAAGCCGATGAGGCGCAACGTGCCGACGGTCTCCCGCCGCTCGTCGACCAGCATCAGCATGAGGGCCAGCAGGAACACGGCGCTGCCAATCATGGTGACGACGGCCACGGCCAGGTGGAAGCGCTCGATGACGGCGAACGTGCTGGTCCGTTCGTTCGGCGCCGTTGTCGGAACGGCGATGGTTCCGGGCAGGCGAACCGCCAGGTCCCGCGCGAAGCTGTCGGCGTCCGACGGGTCGACCAGAGCGACGTTGATCGAGCTGATCGTGGCTGGCGCGTTCGCCTCCGTGGGCGGCCTGGTCAGCGCGAGGATGTCCGGAAGGTGGAGACGGGCTTCGAGACGGCGCTGCGCGAACCGCATCGGGTCGGGCGTCGGCTCGTACTCGCCCAGAATCCGAAACAGCCGTGAGCGGGCCCCGGACGGCTCGGCCGAGAGGCGTACGACGTCGCCAACACGAAGCTGGCGACTTTCCATGAGCTGTCGCGACAGCAACACGCCCGGCGGGACGCCCGTTGCGTCACCGGCAGCGCGCTGGGCCGTTACGGCAATCGAGGCAGCGATGGCCATCACCGCCAGCGCGAAGACTGCTGCTCGCCTCACGCCTCCAGTCTAACCCGCCGGTTCGGTGACCATGACCGTCGGCGCCGGTGATTCCAGTCAGTGAGCCTGTTTCCCGGAGCCCTGCGCATTACCTGGTGAGGGTGGCTCGTCAGCCCGCCCCAAGGAGAACGCCATGCGTGGAAACATCCTTCGTGTGTCGGTTCTTGCGAGTTTTCTGATATTCGGCGCCGGCGCGGCCCATGCCGACGTCTGCGTGACCATCGACGAGGCCCGCGACGTATTCGCGCCACAGGAGCGGATCGCGGCGCTTCTTCTGGTCACCAGTCAATTCGAGCAGGAGGGTGAACGGGTATTGGCCCCCGGCTGTTCCACTCCGTACTTGCTGTCTCACGTCCAACTGGGCAACGTCATCGTCGTGAACCTGTCCGGTCCGGGCGGCCAGAAAGAAGGGAGGGCTCTCGGTCTGGACGATCTGCCGGCGCTTTACAGTCAGATGGTCCGTTCCATTGTGACCGGCCGTCCGATGACCGGTCTCAACGTGGTGGATCGGACGAACGTCACGGCTTCTCAGGAGACTGCGCGACGCGTCCACTCCGATTCCGTCTGGTACGCGCGTCTCGGATACGGCAGCATCTTCGGCGACCGTATTTACGGCACGCCGGCGTTGGGCTTTGGTTATCGTGCCGAGCTGGACACGTTCGCCATCGACGTCTCCTTTCTGAACTTCCAGATTCCCACGTCCGACTACTATTCGTCCGGGGCGTCCGCCGGATCCTTGCTCAAGCTATCCGGGCTGTATTTCACGAGCCCTCAGGCAAATCGAAGCGGGTATCTGGGTGCCGGGATGAGTTACGGGCACAGGAGCTTTGGCGCAAGCTGGGGCGGTACGGCGGGTCAGTACCAAACCGGTTGGGACGGACACGGACTGCAGGGCGAGCTGACGGTGGGGTACGAACTTGCGCGCGCCACGAGCCTGCGCATGTTCCTGCAGGCCGACGCGATCCTTCCCTTCTATCAGGTCACGTCGGAGACGTTCACGAGATTCGGACAGGTGACCGCCACGGATCGTCGCTACGCTCCGTCGCTTGTCGTCTCGATTGGCATCGGACGCTGAGCGTTGCGGCCAGTCGGCCGCAACGGATCCCTCCGAGCGCTCCGGGGGTCGCCACTCAATCTACAATTGATGCGTTTTGAGTACTGACCTCCCTTCCCTGCCGAACCCTGCTCGGGTCGGGTGGGCGGCGCGCCCGCCTCGGGATGTACTCCAGGGCGCATGAGAGTCGGGGCACTTATCGGCGCCGCCGCGCTGACACTGCTCTCGTGCGGGTTCCCGACGCCACGAATTGCCCCCGCTGAACCGATCCACGTCGAAGTGGCACCGGTGGTGCTCGATACGCGCAACCCAGGCGTGCGGAGCATCGGCTCGTTCGTCTATGCGGGCGGCATCGAAATCAGGGCCGTGGGCTCCATGACCATTCTCGAGCTGTCCGATCTGCGGGTTGTTGCAGACGACCACATCGTCGCCGTCAGTGACTCGGGATATTTCTTCGAGGCGCGCCTCCTTTTTGATGGGATGCAGCGGCTGTCGGGACTTGCCGACGCTCAGGTGGTCCCTCTTGTCGGTGAGCGAGGAGAGCCGCTTGCTGAGACAGATGCAGATGCCGAGGGGCTCGACTTGTTACCCGATGGCGATCGGCTCGTCAGCTTCGAAGGCAATCATCGGATCTGGCGGTATTCATCCGACGGCACCGCGCCGCGCCCGGTGCCGAAACCCAACGCGAGCTTTCCAATCAACGAGGGGATGGAAGCGATCACGCGGTACCCAGCGGCCGGGCCTGATGCCTATCTGGTCGGCAGCGAGCGCGGCAGGATCTGGCTTTGCCGGCTGTCGGCGGCGTGCACGGACACCGACCTGGGTGCTCTGGTTCCGCCCGGATTCGGCCTCACGGCGCTGTCGTCTTACGGAGAAGACGGGGAATTCGCGTTGCTCGCCCGCGCCTACGATCTGTTACGCGGTGTCCGGGTTTCAGTAAGGCTGGTCGCGACGAAGGGACCTCGCGCCGCCCGCGTGGTGGACGAGATGACGATGGCGCCGCCGATCAGCGTGGATAATTTCGAGGGAATTTCCGTCGTGCCCGGACCGGGCGGCGGCATCCGCTTGTTCCTCGTCTCGGACGACAATGGCTCGGCAGCCCAGCACACGTACTTGCTCGCGTTCGACTGGCAACCTGCGCGGTAAATGCAGCCGCCTGGCTCCGCTACACGCCCATGAGGGTCAAGTCGCCTACCGCGAGCCGAGATCGTGGGCGCGCATCGTCCGCAGCTCGATCTCCTCGTAACGCCGGCGAATGGTCGGGAGGAGACCAAGCGGGACCACGGAGCTCACAAACCCCAGCAGCAACAGCACCGGATACGCAGTCGAATACGATCCAGCGGACGCGAACGCGACGATCCCCGCCGTGAACGCCAGCAGACCCATCGCGATCAGCGATGTGGCCGACGCGATGACAAACCGGCGCGCTCGGCCGAGCGAGGTGAGGACGCCGATGAGCGCCCCCAGGGAGCCAATCACGGCCCCGGCCACGCCTCCCGCCAGCCCCGCGAGCCGGCTGGTCGTAAGGGGACCAGAGAGATCAGAGGCCGCTCCCGTCTCCTCGCTCAGTTCCACGGGCCCCAAGTACACCGTGCCGCGACCCTGCAAGACGACGTTGACGACGAGGCGTGTCGGAGGCGGCGCGCCCGTGGCGTCGAAAGGCAGCACGAAGGATCTCCAGCCGGATGTGCCCTGCAGCTTCATCATGGGACCCTGGTCCGCCATCGTGCGGGAGAAGTACTGGCTGCCATCTGGAAAGTGGTTCCACATCTCCAGATAGCTCACCCCCTCGACGCCTTCATATCGAAGGCGGCCGCTCAGCCGATAGCGCGGTCCCTTAATCTGCGGGCGGTCGATCGTCAGCACCGTCGTACTCGATGGGCTGGAGGTTGCGCTTTTTATCTCGAGGCGCCGGTCCGAGGAGCCCGACTCAGGAGCCAGCACCGTGCCGGCTGAGATGCGCCCCATCTTCTGGAGCTCCTCCCATTTGAAGACCTGTGTCGCCGCGGCGGCACTGACTCCGAGTGCGACGCTAAGCGGGACGGGAAGCAGCGTCCTGACGAGCCTCGAGATCCTGACGGTAGGCTGTGAGCAGCGTTTTGAGCGTGTCTGCATCGATCTTACCCTCCGCATGGTGCGCACGGAGCACCCGTTCAAAGTCACTCCGGACATCCTGACTGTCGATCACCTGGATCTTGGCGATGAGCCGGTCGAGCCGCAGGCGAACGGTCGGATAGCTGATGCCGTACAGCGCGGCCAGTTCTTTCAGCGACCCCGAGGCAAGGACCAACCGCTTGATGAACGCCAGATCCTCGTCGTTGAGGAAGTCAATCCATTTCGAGAGCCCACCACGAGATAACATTGATATCTAACGCTAATATATTCATAATAAACAGAAAGTCAATATTAATTTTATTAAGCTCTACAGGGCCAGTGCGGTCCCCGCGAGCACTCAGACGGACCCGCCTATACTTGTGCCGATGCGTTCTGTGACGGACGAGTTGAGGGCACAGACCCGGGAAGCTGACGCCCGGCTCACACCCCTTGACCGGGTGCGGCTCGCCCTCGAGCTTGGTGACCGTGACCTCCAGGTCTTTGCCAGCAGGCGCAGCCTTTCCATCGCGGAGGCACGCCGGCTGCTCGCTTCGACGCGGTGCACCGGCCGCTTGCCCTCCGTTGCCAACGCGCGCTGAAATCCCCATGCCGCTCCTCGATGCCGTGAGCGCGTTTCTCCGGCAACGCGAGGTCGCTCATGCCCTTGTCGGGGCCGCCGCGCTGGCCGTCCACGGTATAAGCCGATCCACCTTTGACCAGGATCTCCTGGTCACAGACACGCGAGTTCTCGACGAGGCGTTCTGGCGCGACTTCACACGCGCGGCAAAAGTGGATATCAGGCGCGGCGACCAGGAGGACCCGCTTGCGGGGGTGGTGCGCGTTCAACTGCCCGATGAACGCGACGTCGATCTCGTTGTCGGCAGGCACCTCTGGCAGAAGGAGATGCTCACACGGGCGGAGCCGGTCACCACGGGAGCTGCCCTGTTCGTGGTGCGCGCGGCAGATCTCGTCCTGCTGAAGCTATACGCCGGGGGGAGCCAGGATTGCTGGGACATAGAGCAACTGCTGGCCCTGCCGACAGCACCGTCGGTTGACGAGGAGGTCGAGGTGCGCCTCGGCGCGCTGCCCGAACGGGCCAGTGCACTGTGGCGCCGCCTTCGTCGCGGGCTGTCGGACGTCTGACCAGGAATCGTCCAGCCGCTGTCGATCGCTAATCTTCTCTGAGAACCTCGATCGGATCGAGCCTGGACGCCCGCCACGCCGGTATCCAGCATGCCAGCGTCGCCACCAGCGCGATGGCTGCAACCACCGCGGCCAACGTGGAGCCATCCGTCGGCTCGACGCCGAACAGGAGCGACCGCAGGAGCCGGTTCACGCCGACTGCGCCCGCAAGTCCGACGATGAGCCCGGTCGCCGTCAGCAGCAGACCCTGTTTCAGCACCTGCATCTGCACGCGCGAGCGATTGGCGCCGAGCGCCAGCCGGATGCCGATTTCGCGGCGGCGAGCGGTCACCATGTAAGACAGGACTCCATAGGTGCCGACCCCGGCAAGGAGCAACGCCAGGCCCGCGAACGCACCCACCAGCTGCGCCAACAGGCGCGGCCGTTCGATCGATTCAGAAAACACGCTCTCCATCTCCTGGAGACGGACGATTGGCACCGTGCGGTCCACTTCACGAACGACCCGCTCGATCGACTGTGACAACCCCGCCAGCGGCAGACTGGTGCGCAGCACGATATTCATGGTCGCGGGCGCAGCCCTGAACGGTGGCGGCATGGCGGCCGCCCGCTGATGGACGAACTGGTAGAACTCGGTGCCCGTCTTCTGATCGACCCCACCCTGCTTGACGTCCTTTGCGACGCCTATGACGGTGAACCATGGCACATCGTCGCTCGCGGACGCCGCTCCGGGAAAGCAACATGGCCGGAGACGCTGCCCGATGGGGTTCCGCCCCTTCCAGAACGTGTTCGCGAGCGTTTCGTTGACCACGGCCACCATGCCTGACGAGGCGGCATCAGCGGGTTGAAAGCTGCGACCCTGCACGATCGGGACGCCCATCGTTTCGAAATAGTCGGACATGACGTTCTGGTAGTAGTCGACGTTATAGCCCGGCCCTCCCGGCTGAGCCGTGTAGTTGGCGATATCCGTATCCTGCATGTTGGGAGGACGACTCGGCGGCAGCCCTGACATGGCCGTAGCGGCCTGCACTCCTGGCACACCGCGGAGACGCTCGAGCAGCCGCTGAAATGTCTGCGCGCGAGCGGACGGCAGTGCATAGTTGGCCGGCGACAGCGTCACCGAGAACGTCAGAAGAGGCGATCGGTCGAATCCCGCGTCAACCGTCAACAGGTTGTAGACGGTGCGTGCCAGCAAGCCTGCGCCAATCACGAGCATCACGGCCAACGCGACTTCGGCGGTGACAAGACCACCGCGAATATGCCTGCGCACCGCTGCGGCGCCTTTGAGTCCGCCTTCCTTGAGGGCGTTTGGCAGATCACCGGCATGCGTATGCAGGATGGGCGCGAGCCCACAGAACACGCCGGTCACCGTCGCCACGCCAAACGTAAAGAGCAGCACGAACGGATCAATCTCCACCTCGTTCGTGCGCGGCAGACTCGTGGGATAGGCTCGGATCAGCCCCTGCAGGACGACGTCGGCGAGCAGCAGACCCAGCACACCGCCTCCGAGCGACAACACCACCCCCTCCGTCGTGAATTGTCGGAGCAGCCGGGCGCGGCTGGCGCCGAGGGCCGTGCGAACCGCAAACTCCCGACGCCGCGTCTCCGTGCGGGCGAGCAACAGGTTCGCGAGATTTGCGCAAGCGATCAGCAGCACGAGGCCAACCGCGGCCTGCAAGACCCAGATGGTGCGGCCTGCCGTTCCGACGATCTGCTGCTGCACCGGCTTCATCTGGAGGACGTGCCCACCATCGGGTCCCGGAGGAGCGAACACGTGGCCTTCAACGCCGGTCGCACCAGGCTTGATGCCGACCCGCTCTCCCCAGTTGGCGATAAGCGCATCCAGTTCCGTTCGTGCGGCCCGCGCGGTGACACCGTTCTTCAGGCGTCCAATGAGATAGAGGGAATGACTCCCGCGAATCTGACGATTCGCTGGGTTCAGGCCAAGGGGCAACCAGATCTGCGTGCGATTGTCCATCAGGTCCGTGCCGGGCGGCATGATGCCGAGGACCTCGCCGCGCCGGCCGTTGACGTCGATCGTCTCTCCGACGATGGGCCTCCCTCCGAACGCCGTCTGCCACAGCTCGTGCGAGAGAATCACGATAGCCGGTGGCGGCCCGCCGCTCACGTCCGTTTCCCCGCTGGCAAAGCGGCGTCCATGCGCCACCGGCACACCAAGAGCGTTGAGCAGGTGCTCGTCGACAAACGCCGAGCGTACGCGCTGCGGCCGATCGCCTCCCGTGAGGTCCACTTCACCGGTCCTGTAGGCGCCGACGGCCGAGAATGACCGGTTCATCTCGCGGAACTCCAGGTATTCCGGCGGTGACACCCAGAACTCCGGCGTTGCCGGAAACTGCGTGGTCAGATGCATCAACTGCTCGGGTTTGGGATACCCGAGCGGGCGAAGGATGACGCCGTTGACGATCGAGAAGATGGCGCTGTTCGCGCCGATGCCCAGCGCCAGCGTCACGAGGGCCACCGCCGTAAAACCCGGGGCGCGTCTCAGCGATCGCAGGGCATATCGCACATCCTGAGCGAGGCCATCGAGCCAGCGCAGCGGCCGAACCTCACGGCTCCGCTCTTTGACCTGCTCGAAGCCTCCGAGGGACACGCGTGCGTGCCGTTCGGCGTCGGCCCCGCTCATGCCCCGCTCCCGGTTGGCTCGCGTCTGCATCGCCAGGTGGAACGACAGCTCATCGTGGAGATCGGCTTCCGCCCGCCGCGGCCGAACAATCGCACGAAGGCGCGCTCGCCAGGCGTAGATCCAGCGGCGCCATTCCATGACTCAGACCTCCTTCAGCTGCAGCACGCGCGTGATGGCGGAGGACAGGCGGCGCCAATGCTCCGCCTCCTGATCGAGGCGGCGCCCGCCGGCGCGGGTCAACGAGTAGAACTTGGCGCGGCGTCCCAGGTCGCTTGTCTTCCACTGCGACGTAATCCAGCCGGCCAGCTCCAGCTTGTGAAGCGCCGGGTACAGCGACCCCTCGCTCACCTGCAGCTCGTCATCGGACATCTCCTTGAGTCGCTGGGCGATGGCCCACCCGTGCTGCGGCTCGAGGCCGATGATCTTCAGCAGCAGCAAGTCGAGGGTCCCCTGCACGAGGTCTGGCGGCTTGCTCATGGCCGATTAGTATCGGTTACCGATGCTAATAAGTCAAGCCGGTGTCACAAGTCAATCTCGAGCCATTAACATCGGTTACCGAGGACTAAAGGCAGGAATGGAGAAGCGGCTCACTGCGGATGGAGCGGGCAGCTAGCTGCCGCTCCTCACAAACACCTCGGTCGTTCGGAGATCCGAAAAGTCCGCATCCGGTTCGACGAGCCGATCGTGTGGCATCTCAGGTGTGCGATCGCGCCGTGCCGTTCTCGCGACGGCCAGGTATCTGCGATCGGCGCTGAGCGTGAACACCTCGGTGGTTGTCGCGCCGGCGACGAGCGTCGTGACACCAGACCTTGCGTCGACCTCTTCTCGAACGGGCGTCGTGCGGGTGACGAAAGCCGGGCCCAGCCGAATCAGCTGCGTCCGCACCTTGTTGCGCCGTTCCGACGGGGCGGCCCTACCGCCTTCGTCGTAGAGCGACTCCGCTCCGTCCTTGCGGAACGCGACAGGATCATCCCCGGATCGCTGGACGATGATTTCGCTGGGGGTCTGGCGAATGACGAGCGCGTCCGCTCGACGGGATCGCGGCTCGGGTGACCCCGAGTCGTCGAACACGACGCCCAGCGTCCAAGTCCCGACGAAATCGGCATCGGCTGCGGCCAGCGGGCCACAGACGAGCAGCGACAGCGCGACCCCGCACATCAGGCTCCACGAAGGGCAGGCACGAGGGACATGCATGACGATGTAGGCATCCTACTCCTTTGGATGTAGAATGTCTACATGGACGAACGACAGGTGAGGTCTGAACGATGACGACGAAGCGACGCCGCGCCGAACCTCCGATCGAGCTGCTGCAGGGGACGTTGGACCTGCTCATCCTGCAGACGCTCCTGTGGGGGGCTCAGCACGGATACGGCATCTCACAGGCGATCCGCACCGGTTCGGGCGACGTCCTCCAGGTGGAAACCGGTTCGTTGTATCCGGCGCTGCACCGGCTCGAGCGGCGGGGTTGGGTCAGATCCGAATGGAAGCAGTCGGCCAACAACCAGCGGGCGAAATTCTACAGCCTGACCGCGGCCGGACGCCGGCAGCTGACCACGGAGCAAAGCCGCTGGCAGCAGCTGACGACGGCGATTGCCAGCTTGCTCAAGGCCCAGTTGGGACGGGCCTGACGCCATGAGGCGCTGGACGCGCTGGTAAGTGGCCGTTCTTATGCCGACGGACGAAGAGAAGCGCTGCGCAGAGGCGACGCAGTTCCTGAAAATCGACGCCGCCTTCAAAACGGGTGACCTGAACGCGTTGCGAGCCGCGGTCGACGATCCCGCGGTCGTCCCCAACGGTCGCATGCCCGAGACGATCGGGCCGTGTCTCGTGTATGCGATCTACCACAGCCCACTGGGCTTCATCCGGACGCTGCTGGCGATCGGCGCCGACCCGAACGCGCCGACCGAGGATGGGTTCCCGCCGCTCATTGCCGCGTTGAGCTGTTCGCGTGAGGCGAGTGGCACGACCAGACGGACGGACGTCGCGGACGTCCTTCGGCTGCTGCTGTCATCTGGAGCGGACCCCAATCAGCGCGGCATCAACGACTACACCCCGCTCCACATGGCCGTCGCCGAGCGGCATCTGCATGCGGTCCAGCTGCTTCTCGACGGCGGCGCCGACCCAGAGTCGCGCACCCGGATCGACGCCTGTGAGACGCCCCTTGAAATGGCGAGGGGCGCCGGTCTGGAAGATATAGCGGCGGTGCTCGAACGCAAAGGCCGGCCGCTCGGCCGACGACTGCGATCGGGATTGACGTTGCTCGTGGACATCCCCGGCACCGGGGAGGCCGTTCGCCGCCAGCAGCGTTACCGAATCCGCCTTCGCCTGTGGTTGAACAACGGAGAAGCCGTCCGTTGGACACCCGCCTGGGGTTCCGTGAAGGCCGCCCGCGTCGAGGATGACGGCGAAACTCTGATTGCGGATGTCCGGATCGACAGGCATTCGCTTATCAGCGGCCTTTTCTACGGCGTCGAGGGCATGCAGATCGGCGGCACTCGCAGGCTGGAAATCGCGCCGCATCTGGCCTATGGTCGTCGCGGCGTTCCGGGCAGGGTTCCCGCTGCTGCTGTGCTGAGGGCGGAAATCACGATCCTCGGAGAAGCACCCCCTGGTGATGACCAATCAACCGCAACGCTCTCCTGAGCATCCGTGGGTCGCGAGCGACACGCTCAACCCCATATAATGCCGTGGCGGAGGGCCGGATTGACGAGAACGCGCGTCCTGTGCGCCGCGTGTGGCGTGGCGCTCTGCGCAGTGGTAGCGATCGGCCAACGCCTCGAAGATTTCCGCACCGGCCGGGTTCCCCGGATCCAGAGCGGTTCGTACGACGGGCGGTTCACGTTCGTTCGCATCAGGTACGACACGGCGCCGGGGGGCTACTGGTCGGGAGGCCGGCCCTCGTGGGTACATGGCTATCCCGTCGCCGAAGAGAACCTGGTGCGGATCATGCGCGATCTCAGCTATCTGGATGCGCGCACCGACGCGTTCAATGTCCTCTCGCTCGACGATCCCCAGCTGTTCAGGTATCCGGTCGCCTACTTGATCGAGGTCGGCTGGTGGAGGCTCAAGGACGGCGAGATCGCCGCGCTGCGAGCGTACGTCCAGAAAGGAGGCTTCGTGATCGTCGACGACTTCAAACCGTTCGGCTGGCGCGGCAATCGCAGCGGGGGATGGGAGCCGTTCGAGCAGAACATGAAGCGTGTGTTCCCCGGCGTGCGCTTTTTCGACATGGACGTCTCGCATCCGATCTTCCACGCGTTCTTCGAGATCACGCCGGGCATCCTGGCTAATTTCCCCCAGGCCTACAACAACGGCAGCCCCGTCTTTCGAGGAGTGTTCGAGAACAACGATCCCAGCAAACGCCTGTTGATGATTGTGAACTACAACACCGACGTGTCGCAGTATTGGGAATGGTCCGGACGAGGACTGCGGCCCGTCGACGATACCAACGAGGCGTACAAGCTGGGCGTGAACTATCTGGTCTATGGGATGACCCACTGAGCGGAGAGGCCGACCGAGCTCGTCGGCCGCCATCGCCACGGAGCCTGAAGATGGTCGTCGAGTTCCAGGGGCTGACGCCGCTGATCCAGGTCTTCGACATGCCGGCCTCGATCCGCTTCTACCGTGACGTGCTCGGCTTCGTCGTCGTGACCGCGTCAGGCCCGGTGCCCGACTGCGGGTGGGCCCTGCTCCGCCGCAACACCGACGAGATCATGCTGAACACGCAGTACGAAGACGAGGACCGGCCGGCTGTCCCCGACGAGTCGCGGAGGAAGACGCACAACGACACCTGCTTCTACTTCGGCTGCTACGATCTGGACGCCGCCTACGCGCACCTGCAGGCGAATGGCGTCGCGGCACAGAAGCCCTCCGTCGCGCCGTACGGCATGCGGCAGCTCTACTTCACCGACCCGGACGGCTTCAATCTGTGCTTCCAGCATCCCGTCAGCGAGGGCACCGTCGAGAGCACGTGATAACAATGCGTGATGGCTGCGAGACATCGGCTTCGTGGACGTGGACTGTCACTGGAAATGGCGCGAGCTCGCGCTCCTCGTGGGTATGAAGCCGTGAGCAGAGCGATCCGCGGTCAGTACTTCGACGCCGTCGTGGTCGAGTGGCTGCTGCAAATGTTCGCAGCCGTTCGCCCGTTCACTGCCACGCGGAGTAGACAGGCTTTCCTATCAGCATCGCCGGATTGGCGCCCGCCCGCGGGCGGAACTTCTGAAACCGCCCGGCATCCACTTCAGCCACGTACAGGTTCCCTTCCTGGTCCGTGCTGAGGCCGTGCACGCCCCAGAGCGTGCCGGGAAAGTCGGCCACGGTTCCCCACGCATACAGCAGCCGGCCGTCGAGATCGTATTTCAGCATCTTGTGTGTGTTGCGGTCGAAGGTCACGAGCGTCCGATCGGCGCCTATCTGCACGAGATGGAGACTCGAGGGGCTCACGGCGATCTTCCACTCCGAAAGATACTTGCCGTTCTCGTCGAAGATCTGAATGCGGTGGTTGTCGCGATCGTTGACGAAGACACGTCGCGTCTCGATGTCGATGGCGACGCCGTGAACGTTGTTCAGGTAACCCGGTCGCGTTTCCTTTCCGCCACGTTCGCCAGCCAGGCCGAAGTCGAACAGGAATTTCCCGCTGGCGTCGAATTTCGCGACGCGCGTGCCGTTGTACCCGTCGGACACATAAAAGCTGCCGTCGGGCATCCACGCCATGAACGTCGGCCGGTTGAAATGTGTCGCGTCGGCCCCCGAAACGTCGGGTGTGCCAATCGTCTGCACGAGCTGCTTTCCATCGTTGGTGAACTTGTAAATCGCGTGCGTGTGATCGTCGACCACCCACACGTGCTTCTGCGCGTCGTAGGGGCTGATGTAGACGGAGTGCGGGCGTTTGAACATCTTGTCCCACTGCGTCCACTCTTCGACGATGTTGCCCTGTGCGTCGACGACGATGAGACAGTGTTCCCAGCGGGCGTCGACGCCCAGTTCACGATAGGGCGGCGACGAGCCCCTCCAGAGCTCCATGCCCTTTGCGGGATCCTGTCCCGAGCCTCCGGCGCCAGGGGGCGTGGCGGTGTTCGCGTTTCGCCACGGCAGCCCGGCGATTGGGAAGATAACGTTGGGGCCGATTTCGGGGAATTGTCTTGCCTGCGGTCGCGGAACGTTCGGCAGCTCGCCGCCCCCGAGCAGATACACGCGATTCGGGCTTTCGGCAAAGATGCCGCGTGCCCCTCCATAGGTCCACTTCTCGTGTCCCGGAAGAGTGCTGAGATCTTTCGGCCAGCCTTCGGCCACCTCGTACGGCCCGGAAATGTCCTGCGCTCCGACAGCAGACGGCACAGCGCTGAACGAGGCGCTCGTCGTCGGGGCTGCCGTCGCCTGAACGCCGGTCGGCGGGGTCGTGAGACCTCTGCCCAGCAGAACGCCGAGAGCGACTCCCACCAGTAGCGCCAACATTGAAGTCATCGTCTTGCTCATGACACTCCTCCGCGGCCAGGACGACATGGCCAGGCTGCTGAATCGTACTGAACTGCGTGTTCGGAATCCAGTTCCTCGCGCCTATCCTGGAAAGGGCCGCGAAGCGGAAATACGATGATGTAGGATGAACGGGATGTCGCTCATCTCGCGGCGCGCCATCCTGAAGAGCGTGATCGGTCAGGCGCTCCTCACGCCGTTCGCCTTCGGGCAAACCCGCGGCGTCTCAAAGCCCAAACCGCTGGCAGGCGATGCGGTCACGCACGACTGGACCGCGTTTCTGGGGCCGACACACAACGCGATGTCGACCGAGACGAAGCTGAGTCGAAAGCTCCCGCCCCCGCTCGTCTGGGAGTTCGCGAAAGGCACCGGCTACACCTCGCCGGCTATCGCCGGCGATCGCCTCCTGTTCCTCCACCGGATTGGGAAAGAGGAGATTCTCGAGTGCCTGCACTCCGAGACCGGAGCGCGGAACTGGCAGGTCCGCTACCCAACCGATTTCGAAGATCGGTACGGCTACAACAACGGGCCGAGGTCCAGCCCGATCATCGACGCCGAGCGAGCGTACTCGGTCGGGGCGCAGGGTCAGCTGCACTGCCTCGAACTGCAGACCGGAAAAGTGATCTGGAAGCACGATCTGGACAAGGAGTATCGCGTTCCTCAGGACTTTTTCGGAAGGGCCTCGACGCCGCTGATTGAAGGTTCACTGCTGATCGTGAATGTCGGCGCGCCCGGCGGCCCCTCGGTCGTCGGCTTCGACAAAACCAGCGGTCGCGAGGTCTGGCGCGCCGGCACGGAGTGGGGAGCCGGCTACGCCTCGCCGGTCCCTGCGGTGGTTCATGGACAGCGGCGCGTGTTCGTCTTCGCGGGAGGCGAGTCGAAACCGCCAAGCGGCGGCCTCATGTCGATCGACCCCTCGAACGGCCGCGTCGATTTCTCCTTCCCATGGAGAAGCCGGGCGTACGAGTCGGTCAACGCCGCCTGTCCGGTCGTCTTCGACAACAAAGTCTTCATCACCGCCAGTTATCGGGCGGGAGGCGTGCTGCTCGAGATTCAGCCGGACTTCACGCACAAGCAGCTCTGGACGACTCAGGGGTTCGGGTTGCACTTCAACACGCCGATCTACAAGGACGGCTACCTGTACGGGTTCGATGGGCGCAACGAGCCCGACGCCTCGCTCGCCTGCGTGGAGGTCTCGAGCGGCAAAGTCGTGTGGCGCAAAGCGGCCGAGTGGTCGGAGATGCTCGAGGTCCAGGGGCAGCGTGTGCGGCAGCTCGTCGGGACCTATCGCGGATCGCTGCTCGCGGTGGACGGACAGTTCCTGTGCCTGGGAGAGCTGGGGCATCTGCTCTGGCTGGACTTGACGCCGAAGGGATATCAGGAGGTCTCGCGTGCGTGGTTGTTTGCGGCACGCGAGTCGTGGGGCCTGCCCGTCCTCAGCCGCGGCCTGCTCTACATCGCGCAGAACACGAGGGATATTTCGACCGGCGGCGGTCCGAGGCTGCTCTGCTACGACCTCCGGGCGTGAAAATCACCACTGCCGGTCTCCTCATCGTGGCTGCCCTGCAACAGGGGTTTGCGCTGCCGGTGCGGGCACAAGAGCAGACCCCTGTGATGAGCGAACTACCACTGTCGTGGTTATCGAGTGAGCTCGAGGAGAGCGTCCAATCGGCCGACATAGCCTCCGGCAAACCGTGGCTGGCACTCGGAACGCGAACCGGGCGGGTCTCCGTCGTCGATGCGATCGCCGGCGAAGTGATCGGCCTCGTCACGGGCCAGGGTATGTCGGAAGTCGGCTGGGCGCCGGGAGCAGCGAGTGGTGAACCGCCGTTGCTCCTCGTTGCGATGCGGACGACTCTGAATGCGTTCCACGTCAAGGCCTCCAACTAGTTACGTGCGCCCACCTGTGGTCGCAATGACCGAGTCGTTTGCCCCCCCAGTACGCCGGCTTGGGAACCAGCATCGAGACACCTTCCACCAGGGCTTATCGGCGATCACCCCCTGAGCCGAATCACAGTCTTGCAAGGACACCTGCGGCGGCGACCCGCCGATGGAACCGAACGGATGCCGATTTCGTCTGACCTCACAGCACCACACTGGGGGAGCGATGCTCGGACGTCGCGCTTGCCTGCTGCTGTCCTGTAGCGTTCTGCTGGGAGCCTGTCAGTTCAACTCGATCAGCGGATCGGGCAAGATTGCGACCGAGCCCAGAACCGTCTCGGGCTTCTCGGCGGTTTCGCTGAGCGGGAGCGGCCGGCTCATCATCGAGCAAACCGGCGCCGAATCGCTGACGGTCACGACCGACGACAATCTTCTGCCTCTCATCAGGACGCAGGTAAACGGCAACATCCTCGAGCTCGGCTCGAGGGACCCGATGACGAACCTCCGGCCGACGGATGACATCGTCTTCACGATGACCGTCAGGCAGCTCGACAGACTGGATGTCTCTGGCAGCGGGAAGGTCGATGTGAAGAGGCTGACTGCGAGTCGCCTCGCCATAGACATCAGCGGCTCCGGTGAAGTGGCGGCGCAGGGAGCCTCGAACGATCTCAACCTCAGTATTTCCGGCTCCGGCGAGTATCAGGGCGAACAACTGAGGAGCCAACGCGCCAGGGTGGAAATATCAGGCAGCGGCGGGGCGCTGGTCGCTGCTGCCGAGGCGTTGAACGTGAGCGTCAGCGGATCCGGGGCGGTCGAATACATCGGCGATCCGAAGGTGACGCAGCAGGTCTCCGGTTCCGGGTCGGTGCGGCGGCGCTGATGCGGCTCGTGGGTGCTATGCCGGTCGCACGTGGCGAACGCTCGCCTAGCGGCGCGGCGCCGCGCTCGCAGACCTTGGCGCCCGTGGCCAGGAACGTGAGAGCCCGTCGGCCGTGAGCAGCCAATCGATGGTGTAAGCGTTCGGAAGCGTGAGCTTGAGGCTCGCCAGCTGCCGGCGGGCGTTGTATCCAGGTTGGTAGACGAACCGCTCTCCGTTCGCGAGCGTCTGGGAGACAACGTCACCCACCGTGTTATAAGCGTTGACGAGCAACACACGTCGCTCGCCGTTCCGCACGGTCGTCAGCCGATTCTCGGCGTCGTAGTCGTAAAACTCATCGCCGTACGCTGAAT
>Ga0247825_10000017_pt1 | contig 98814 bp, 88 predicted proteins | sample 13C_Vanillin_Day_FD_194413 | JGI IMG/M metagenome (GOLD analysis project Ga0247825, IMG submission 194413) | Soil microbial communities from agricultural site in Penn Yan, New York, United States - 13C_Vanillin_Day48 | ecosystem: Environmental > Terrestrial > Soil > Agricultural land | place...
CGCATCGGCCGTGTCCTCGAGCACCACGCGGCCGCGGCCGATGCGTCCATCGCCTTCGCCGACGAAGCCGTGGCAGCGCGATGCCCCGCTGATGATGCCGGCGCGCGGCGCCGCGGCAAGCTCGAGCGTCATGCTGACCGTAGCGAGGCGCGTCGCCGGATCGAGACCGGCGCGTATCGCCGTGCCGAGCGCGAAATCCGCGAGCACCGCGAGCGAGCCGAAATCGCTTGCGTCCTGCTTATCCGTCTCGTACGACACGCGTGTGCTTGGACTCTCCACGCGGTCGAACGAGAGATCGATGAAGTTGCCTGGGAAGTGATAACCAGGCGTGCGGTTGAGGGCAATCGCCCGCAGCACGCGCCGTCGTATGCGTTCCTCCGGGCTCATGTCTTTGGTCTCTTCGCCACCTGCAGCCGCGTTACCGTCTTCCTTCTTGGCGTTCTGCCTAGTTTTTTAGGCGTTATCAGGCTTACCGCCCAAAGTTCTAGGCATTGCCAGGACGAAGCCTCCTTTTCGGAATAGCTACGTCATGGGTTCACTCCTTTCGCTCCGAACTGGTTAAGCGTTAAGCCGCTCTAAGCACAAAGTCGACGTGCACTGCGTCGAACGGAAATTCGATCCTTCCATCAGCAGTCTTTCTCAGCACTCCAGCAGCAAGCAGGGCATGTACATCACCGTGGACGGCCTTCACATCTCGCTCAGCGCGGCGGGCGGCCTCGCGAAGGGTCATGGCACCGCCTCCGGCCATGGCCTTCAGGAGTTCCCACCGTTTGGCCGTCAGGACTTTCCAGAGCAAGTCGGCCGATGCAAAGGAGATGTGTGCGCCACGGCGCTTCCCGGAGAACGCATCGAGGGCGCGTTGCTTCACGGCTTGTCGATTGGCAACCGAAAGCGTCACGGTCTTCATTTCAGTATCTCCTCAACGTCCTTCCAGAAATCGGCGAGCAACTGCTCGGCGCCTTTGAAGCGATTTTCGTGCTCCTTGTCGCCTATATGGCGATGGTCGCCCTTGCCTGCTTCGTTGTCGTAGCGCACCACGCATTCACCCTCTACGATCAAAGCAAGCCGGTACCGAAATTCGTGCTGCGCGTTACGTACCGGAACAGTCACTCGCCAGACCACCACCTCTACGAACGCCGATTCGCTCAATATATGGCGCTCGTCGAGCAGCGGCTCGGCTGGCATGTTGGACATTGTACCAACACTGGCAGTTCCGCCCAAGCAAATCGGCCTTGCCTTGCCTGTTCCCCTCCCGGAAGATGGCGGCCGACGCTGTTAACACACGCTGATGACCCATCCGCACCGCCAAAACGTCGCAAGTTCCGGAACGGTAAGCACAAGTCCGAGACCCTCGCCAGACCTTCCGGGCACCACCGCCATGATGCAGCAGTACCTGCGCATCAAGGGCGAGCATCCGGACATCCTGGTGTTCTACCGGATGGGCGACTTCTACGAGCTGTTCTACGACGACGCGGAGAAGGCGTCGCGGCTGCTCGACCTCACGCTCACCCAGCGCGGCGCCTCCGCCGGAGCGCCGGTCAAGATGGCCGGCGTGCCTGTGCATTCGGTGGAAAGCTACCTCGCCAAGCTGGTGAAGCTCGGCCAGTCGGTGGCCATCGCCGAGCAGATCGGCGACCCGGCCACCGCCAAGGGCCCGGTCGACCGGCAAGTGACGCGCATCGTTACCCCAGGAACGCTCACCGATCCGTCGCTGCTCGAGGACAAGGCCGACAACGTTCTGCTTTCGCTGCACCGGGACAAGAGCACCGTGGGACTGGCGTGGCTCTCGCTCGCGAGTGGCGCCTTGCGCGTGGCCGAGATAGCGCCGCAGGCGCTCGACAACGAATTGCGGAGAATCGATCCCGCCGAAGTGCTGGTGGCCGATGATGTCCAGTTCGACGGCTACTTCGCGACCCGCGTGCCACCCTGGCAATTCGACGTCGAATCGGGAAAGAAGCGGCTGCTGAAGCAGCTCGGCGCCGCGAGTCTGGCCGGCTTCGGCTGCGAGGACCTGACGCTCGCCATCGGCGCGTGCGGTGCGCTGCTCGAGTACGCGGGAAAGACGCAGGGGCAGGCGCTCGCGCACGTTACCGCGGTGACCGCCGAGCGCGCGGGCGAGTACGTGCGCCTCGACGCGGCCACGCGCCGCAACCTGGAGCTCACCGAGACGCTTCGCGGCGAGCCGGCGCCGACGCTGTTCTCGCTGCTCGACGAATGCGCCACCGGCATGGGCAGCCGGCTGCTGCGCCACTGGCTGCACCACCCGCTGCGCGATCGCTCGGTCCTGGTCGGGCGGCATGAGGCGGTCGCCTGCCTGGATAGGGATTTCGCGGCAATCCAGTCGGTCTTGAGGAAAAGCGCCGACGTGGAACGCATTACCGCGCGCGTCGCCCTGAAGAGCGCGCGGCCGCGCGAGCTGGCCGGGCTGCGCGACACGCTGGCGCTCCTTCCCGAGATCATGGAAGCCCTGCCGGCGCACTCTCCGCTCCTCGCCCAGCTGAAGGCCGACATGGCAGTGCCGGGGCAGTGCCTGGGGCTCCTTCGCAGGTCGATTCAGGAAGAGCCCGCCGCGCGCGTGCAGGACGGGGGCGTGATCGCGCAGGGCCATAGCGAAGCGTTGGACGAGCTGCGCGGCCTGCAGTCGAACGCCGGGGAATTCCTCGTCGCCCTGGAAAGCCGCGAGAAGCAGCGCACCGGGATTCCGAACCTGCGGGTCGCGTACAACTCGGTGCACGGCTACTACATCGAGGTGACCAACTCGCACGCCGGGAAGGTGCCGGACGATTACCGGCGCCGCCAGACGCTGAAGAATGCCGAGCGCTACATCACGCCCGAGCTCAAGGCATTCGAGGACAAGGCGCTGTCGGCGCGCGACCGGGCGCTCGCGCTGGAGAAATCGCTGTACGACGAGCTCCTCGAATCGCTGCAGCCCGAAGTGCCGTTTCTCCTGAAAATCGCAAAAGCGATGGCGCAGGCGGACGTGCTGTGCAGCTTCGCCGCCACGGCGGCCCGGCGCGGCTACGTGCGGCCGCAATTCGTCGACGAGCTCGTGGTCGACATCGAGGCGGGACGCCACCCGGTGGTCGAGGCGCAGATCGAGCACTTCATCGCCAACGACTGCCGGCTCTCGCCGCTGCGCCGGCTGCTGCTCGTCACCGGGCCGAACATGGGCGGCAAGTCCACCTACATGCGGCAGGTGGCGCTCATCGCGCTGATGGCGCACATCGGCGCCTTCGTGCCCGCGCGCGCAGCCCGCATCGGGCCGCTTGACCAGATCTTCACCCGCATCGGCGCCGCCGACGACCTCGCCGGCGGCCGCTCCACCTTCATGGTGGAGATGACCGAGAGCGCGGCGATCCTGCACAACGCCACCGAGCGCAGCCTGGTGCTCATGGACGAGGTTGGCCGGGGCACCTCGACCTTCGACGGCCTGGCGCTCGCGTGGGCGATCGCCAGGCACCTGGTCGAGAGGAACAGGTCCCTGAGCCTGTTCGCCACCCATTACTTCGAGCTCACGCGGCTCGCGCTCGACTACAAGGAAGTGGCCAACGTGCACCTCGACGCGGTGGAGCACAAGGACACGGTAGTGTTCCTCCACGCGGTGGAGGAAGGGCCGGCCAGCCAGAGCTATGGCCTGCAGGTCGCGGGCCTTGCGGGCGTGCCGCGCAGCGTCGTGCGCCAGGCGAAGAAATACCTGCAGCTCCTCGAGGACTCGAGCATCGTCCGCGGGGGGCAGTCGGATCTCTTCATGCAGACGGCCCAGGTAGAAAGCGAACCCGAGCCCGATGCGCTGCGGACCGAGCTGGACAAGCTGAATCCCGACGAGCTCACGCCCCGGGAAGCGCTCGAGCTCCTCTACCGGCTGAAGAAGCTCTGATATCTTCGGGCGGTGGAGTTCTGGAACACCGCCATCTTCATCGGCGCCCTGCTGCTGGTCATCAGCATCGTGGCGAGCGACTTTTCCTCGCGCCTGGGCGCGCCCCTGCTGCTGGTGTTCATCGCCCTCGGCATGCTGGCCGGCGAGGACGGCCCGGGCGGCATCCGCTTCGACGATTTCGAGGTCTCTTACGTCATCGGCACCCTCGCGCTGGCCGTCATCATCTTCGACGGCGGCATGCGCACGCGCCGCGAGACCTTTCGCGTGGCGCTATGGCCCTCGGTCAGCCTCGCCACCGTCGGCGTATTGGTGACTGCGGGACTGGTGGGCGTGTTCGCCGCCTGGCTGCTCGGGCTGCACTGGCTACAGGGCCTGCTGATCGGCGCCATCGTCGGCTCCACGGACGCCGCCGCCGTATTCGGCCTGCTGCGCAACTCCGGTACCACCCTCAAGGAGCGCGTCACTTCGACGCTCGAAATCGAATCCGCGAGCAACGACCCCATGGCCATTTTTCTCACGATCGCCTTACTCGAGATACTGGCCGCCGGCGGCAGAGAGGTGGATGCCACCGTGGCGGTGTCCTTCATCAGGGACTTCGGCATCGGCGCGGTGCTCGGCCTGGTCGGCGGGCGGCTGCTCGTCTGGCTGATCAACCGCCTGACGCTGGTAAGCGGTCTCTATCCGCTGCTCGCCGCCGCCGGAGGCCTGCTGATCTTCGCCGTTACGCAGCAGCTCCATGGCAGCGGCTTCCTGGCGATTTTCCTCGCGGGCCTAGTGCTCGGCAACGCGCAGATGCAAGCCGCGCAGAACATCCTGCGCGTGCACGATGGGCTGGCGTGGCTGAGCCAGCTCGGCATGTTCCTGATCCTGGGTTTGCTCGTTACGCCGCGCGAGTTGGTGGACGTGGCGCTGCCGGCGCTCGGTGTTGCCGCGTTTCTGATGCTGGTGGCCCGGCCGGTGGCGGTCGCCGCAAGCCTGCTTCCCTTCGGCTTTCCCTGGCGCGAGCACGTGTTCATCAGCTGGGTCGGCCTGCGCGGCGCTGTACCGGTTGTGCTCGGGCTATTTCCGCTGATGTACGGCGTCGAGGATGCCAGGCTGTATTTCAACGTAGCCTTCTTCATAGTGCTCGTCTCGCTGGTGCTGCAGGGCTGGACCATAGCGCCCGCGGCGCGGCTGCTGCGCCTGGAGGTGCCCCCGTCGGTAGAGCCGGTCCAGCGCCTGACCCTCGACATGCCCGGGCACTTCGAGCACGAGATCCTCGGCTACCAGGTGCGCCGCGGCAGCCTGGCAGCGGCGCGCGACATGGCGACGCTCGAGCTGCCGGAGGGCATCCAGATCATGGCGGTGATGCGCGAGGGCGTGCGGCAGGCGCTCGGGCCCGAGCTCGCATTCAAGCCCGGTGACTACGTCTACGTCCTGGCGCAGCCCAAGTTCCTGCCCGAGGCGAACAAGCTGTTCGACCCGCACCAGGCGCCCGACCGCCTGGAGGAGCACCGCTACTTCGGCGATTTCGTGCTGAACGGCGACGCGACGCTGGCCGACCTCGCCGACGTGTACGGGCTCGATATCCCGGAGCACCACGCCGGCAAGACGCTGGCCGCGTACCTGGACCAGCGCTTTCACGGCCGCGTCGTGGTGGGCGACCGTGCCTCGCTCGGCAACGCGGTAGTGGTAGTGCGCGAAATGCACGAAGGCCGCGTCAGCCGGGTTGGACTGAAACTTCGCTGAACGGTCCTTGCGATGCAGCTGGTCGACATTGGTGCGAATCTGACGCACGCCGCATTCCAGCAGGACCTTCCCGAAGTCGTCGAGCGCGCCCGGAACGCAGGCGTGGCGCGCATCGTCATCACCGGCACGGCGGTGGACGAAAGCCTGGCCGCCACGCACCTCGCCGATCGCTTCGCGCTGCACGCCACCGCGGGTGTCCACCCGCATCATGCGCGCGACTGCGGCCCGAGCACCATTGCGGCCCTGCGCGAGATCGCCGCGCACCGACGCGTGGTCGCCATCGGCGAATGCGGCCTCGACTTCAACCGCAACTACTCGCCGCACCCCGACCAGGAGAAATGGTTCGTCGCCCAGCTGGAGCTCGGCATGGAGCTCGGCAAACCCCTGTTCCTGCACTCGCGCGACGCGCATCCCCGCTTTTCCCAGATACTGAGACACCATGCGATCGGAAAAGCGGTGGCCCACTGCTTCACCGGCGAGAAGGACGAGCTGCACGCCTACCTCGAGCTCGGCCTGTACGTCGGCATCACCGGCTGGATCTGCGACGAGCGCCGGGGCCGTCACCTCGTCGAGCTGGTGCGCGACATTCCGCGCGACCGGCTGCTGCTCGAGACCGATTCGCCGTATCTCACCCCTCGCGACATGCGGCCGCAGCCGAAGGCGCGGCGCAACGAGCCGGCCTTCCTACCTCACATACTCCGGGCAGTGGCGCACGCGCTCGAGCGCCCCGCAGAAGACGTCGCCGCCGAAACGACGCGCAACGCGCGCGCGCTTTTCAGCCTGGACTAGCCATGGCGCGGATGCCGCCCGCCACGCACGGCACCGGGATTCGTTGTTGTACAGTTGTACAGGACCCACCGAGGAGGAAATCGATGCGCCGCCTGTCCGTGCTTGCCCGACGTTCGATCCTTGCCGCGCTCGCCGCGTGCATGCTGCCGCTCGCCGCGCACGCGTATCCCGAGAAGTTCGTCCGGCTGATCATCCCTTTCCCGGCCTCGACGTCGCCCGACATCGTCATGCGCCTGGTCGGTCCGCAGCTCGGCGCGATGTGGGGCCAGCAGATGGTGATCGAGAACCGCGTCGGCGCGGCCGGCAACATCGGCACGGGCGCGGTGGCGAATGCCGCGCCCGACGGCTACACGCTGCTCTACACGGTCAACTCCACCATCTGCGCCAACCCGCACCTCTATTCGAAGATGACCTTCGACCCGCTGAAGAGCCTCGTGCCGGTGTCGCTGGTGGTGAACCTCGGCTACGTGCTGATCGGCAACAACAAGCTGCCGGCGAAGGATTTCAAAGAGCTGGTGGCGCACGCGCGCGCCAATCCGGGCAAGCTTTCCTACAGCTCCTCCGGGGTCGGCGTCGGCACCCACATCGTGATGGAGCTGCTGCTCGGCACGACCGGCACCAGCATGCTGCACGTGCCGATGAACACCCCGGCCACGACCGCGGTGATCAGCGGCGAAACGGATCTCACCATGAGCCCCTACACAACCGGCATCCCGGCCGCGAAGAGCGGCAAGACTCGCGCCTATGGCGTTACGCTGGGCAAACGCAGCCCGAACCTGCCGGACGTGCCGGCGATCGGCGAATTCGTGCCCGGCTACATCGGCGACGCCTGGCACGGCCTGTTCGCGCCGGCGGGCACGCCGCAGGCGGTGGTCGACAAGCTCTCGGCCGACATTGCCAAGGTCCTCGCCATGCCCGAAGTGCGCGCCAAGCTGGCCAACATCGGCCTCGAGCCGGTGGGCACGACGCCGGCGGAATTTGCCGCCATCGTGCGCAACGACCATGCCAAGTGGGGCGAAGTGATCCGCAACGCCAACATCAAGCTGGATTGACGATGAAGGGCTGGAAGTACGCCAAGGGCCTGCACGACCTGGGCAACGGGCACTATGCCTACCTGGTGCCCGACGGCAGCTGGGGCTGGTCCAACGCCGGGCTGATCGAGGATGGCGGCCAAACGCTGCTCGTGGATACGCTCTTCGACCTCAAGATGACTCGCGAGATGCTCGATGCGATGCGCCGCGCCGTTCCGGCCTCGGCCAGCATCGGCGCGCTCGTCAACACCCACGCCAATGGCGACCACACTTTCGGCAACCAGCTCCTCGAAGGCGCGCGCATCATCGCTTCGAGGGCCTGCGCCGAAGACATGCATCACCGCCCCCCGGCGCAGTACGCCGCCTGGCAGCAGGACTGGCCGAACATGGGCATGGCGGGCAAATTCTGGCAGGAGGTCATAGGCTCGCGCTTCGACTTCAGCGGCATCCGCCTGGTGCTGCCCAACGAGACGTTCTCCGGCGAGATGCGGCTCCACGTAGGCGACAAGGAAGTGCGGCTGATCGAGGTGGGCCCCGCCCATACGCGGGGCGACGTCATCGTCTACGTGCCGAACGACAGGGTGCTGTACACGGGCGACATGCTGTTCAACGGCGCCCACCCGGCCATCTGGGCCGGACCGGTCAGCAACTGGATAAAGGCCTGCGACCTGATGCTGTCCTGGGACCTGGAAGCCGTCGTGCCGGGGCACGGCGCGATGACCGGCAAGGGCGGCATCCGCGAGTTCAGGGACTACCTTTCGTACGTGTTCGCCGAGTCCCGCAAGTGCTACGAGGCGGGAATGGACTTCGTGCAGGCGGCCGACGCGATCTCGCTTGACCCGTGGGCGCACTTCGCCGAAGACGAGCGCATGTACATCAACGTCTACGCGGCCTATCGCGAGCTCGGCGGCGATGCGCCGCAGCCGGGCGAGAAGCCGGACATCCTGCGCATGCTGGAGCTGATGGGCCGCAGGCACTACCGGAAGCAGCAGCATTGAAGCTCGCCACGTTCATCGCCTCCGGCGGTCCCCGGGTGGGCGTCCTGACCTCGGACGGCCGCATCGCCGAGCTCGGCGCTTTCCGGGACATGCTGGCGCTCATCGAAGCCGGCGCTTCCGGCCTGCAGCATGCGCGCGGGATCGCCGCCAATCCCGGCACCCGCCACCCGTTGTCCGAGGTGCAGCTTCTTTCGCCCATCCCCCGCCCGCCGCGCATCCGGGATTTCCTGTGCTTCGAGCTGCATGTGCGCCAGTCGCGCGCCAATCGCTACCTGTTCGGCATGGGGACCGAGCGCCTGGATCCCGCGAGAATCGAGATCGCCAAGGTGTGGTACGAGCGCCCCGTCTACTACAAGGGCAATCCTTTCAGCGTAGTGGGCCACGGCGCGGAGGTCCATTGGCCGTCGTACTCGCGCATCATCGACTACGAGCTGGAGATCGGCGTAGTCATCGGAACAGGCGGCCGCAACGTCCCGGCCTCCGGCGCGCTCGCGCACGTTTTCGGCTACACGGTGTTCAACGACTTCTCGGCCCGCGACGAGCAGTACATCGAGATGCAGGGCCAGCTCGGTCCGGCGAAAGGCAAGGACTTCGACACCGGCAACGCCTTGGGTCCGTGGATCGTTACCGCAGAAGAGGTAGCCGATCCCCAGAACCTGGACATGAGCGCACGGGTGAACGGCGAGACCTGGTCGCGCGGCAACAGCCGCGACATGCGGCACGGCTTCCGCGACATAATCTCGTATGCCTCGCTCGAGGAAACGCTGCATCCCGGAGAAGTGCTCGGCTCGGGCACCGTGGGCGGGGGCTGCGGCAACGAGCTCGGCCGCTTCATGAAGCACGGCGACGTCGTGGAGCTCGAGGTAAGCGCGATCGGGGTGCTGCGAAACCGCATCGTCGCGCCGCATGTGCGCGAAGTGCCGGCGCTGCCGATCAAGATCCTTTGAAGAGCCTTTGCCGTGAACCTGGTCCAACTTCTGCTGAGGAGCGCGCGCTGGCACCCTGAGCGCCCTGCGCTGGCGCTCGGCAAGCGGCAGGTCCGCTCCTACGGCGAGATGGCGCGCCGGGTGTCGCGCCTCGCCACCGGCCTCTCCACGAAGCTTTCGCTGCGCAGGGGCGATCGCGTCGCCATCGCGATGCGCAATTGCCCTGAATACTACGAGGTGCTGTTCGCGTGCTGGCACGCCGGCCTTACGGCCGTGCCGATGAACGCCAAGCTGCATCCCAGGGAATTTGCCTACATTCTGGGCGACTGCGACGCGAAGGCCTGCTTCGTAAGCGCCGAGCTGGCCGGTGCAATCCCGAGCGGAATCGAGCTCGACGACAGCCTCCTCGCAGAAGAGCGGGCGCCGGCGTCCGCGCGTCCGCAGGATCCGGCGTGGCTTTTCTACACCAGCGGCACGACCGGCGTGCCCAAGGGCGCGATGCTGACGCATCGCAACCTGCTCTTCCAGACGAATGCCTACTTCGCCGACGTCGACAAGCTGGGCCCGGCCGATACGATCCTGCACGCCGCGCCGCTGTCGCATGGCTCGGGGCTCTACGGCCTGCCGCACATCGCCGCCGGCGCGGCCAACGTCATCCCCGAGAGCGGCCACTTCGATCCTGCGGAGATCTTCGAGCTGCTGGAGCGCTGGGAGAACGTATCGTTCTTCGCCGCGCCGACCATGATCGTGCGCCTGCTCTCCAGCCCGCACGCCCGCACGCCGCGCAACTTGAAGACCATCAGCTATGGCGGAGCACCGATGTACGTGGCCGATTGCCTGCGCGCCATCGAGCTGTTCGGGCCGCGGCTATACCAGCTTTTCGGCCAGGGCGAGTCGCCGATGACCATCACCGGGCTGCCCCAGTCGGAGCACGCGCGCAGGAGCCACCTCGAGACTTGCGGCCTCGCGCGCACCGGCGTGGAGGTGAAGGTTGTCGACGCCGGCGACAATGAGCTGCCGCCCGGAGAAACCGGCGAGATCGTCACGCGGTCGGACTGCGTGATGGCGGGCTACTGGGGCAATGCCGAGGCGACGGCGAAAGCGCTGCGCGGCGGCTGGCTGCACACCGGCGATCTCGGCAGCATGGATGCCCGCGGCTTCCTCACGATCAAGGACCGCTCCAAGGACATGATCATCTCCGGCGGCTCCAACATCTACCCGCGGGAGATCGAGGAGGTGCTGCTGCGGCATCCCGGGGTCGCGGAATGCTCGGTGATCGGCAGGCAACACGCAGAATGGGGCGAGGAAGTGGTGGCATTCGTGGTGGCGCGGCATCGCATCGCGCCGGAGGAGCTGGATTCCCTGTGCCTGGACAACATCGCCCGCTTCAAGCGGCCGCGCGAGTACCGCTTCGTCGATAGCCTGCCCAAGAACAATTACGGCAAGGTGCTGAAGACCGAGTTGCGCAAGCTGCTCGGCGGCTGAGGCTTACTTCCGGTCGGAGCGCTCGCCGTTTTTCTGCTCGTCGAGCAGCAGCACCTCACGCACCACGCCGTCGGGCGACATCTGCACGTGCAGGCCGACCGGGATCACGCCGAAGCGCCGCATGTGCCAGCTCCACACCTCGCGCTCCATGCGCGGGTAAAGCGCCGTTTCGTAGGGCGGCCCGAACAGGGCGAACACGTCTTCCTTGCGGCTGTGGTCGGGCACCAGGCGGGCGATGTACTCCTCGGTAAGGCGCTGCTCCACGCTGATCACCTTGCCGTCGGCCGCTACGCGCTCGACGAGCACCTTCCGCCCGTAGGGCTGATCGGGGAAATACCGCCAGGTTTCGCCGCCCGCCACCACGCGGGTGGCTGCGGGTTGCTGGCTCGTCGCGCAGCCGGCCGCCACGAAGGCGGCGGCGCACAACACGACGATGGACCTCATCGGCTAATTGTCGCGTATTCCTAGGCGCGCGAGCAGCACCATCGCCTCCGTGCGCGACGAAACGCCGAGCAGGCGGTAGGCGGAATGGGCATGCTGCTTGACGGTGTTCTCCGAGATGTCGAGGCGGCGAGCGATCTCGCTGTTCGGCAGCCCCTTAGCAACGAGCTTCAGTACGTCGGCCTGCCGCCCGGTGAGCCCAAGGGCCTCCATGGAAGCCGCCTTGCGCGGCGACTCCGCATCCTGCGGCGGGACGTAGGTACCGCCGTCCAGCACGAGGCGCAGCGCGCCCGCCACCACCCGCGGCGGCGAGGTCTTCGGAACGTAGCCGGCGGCGCCGGCGTCGAGCGCGCTGTGCACGCTTTGTGCATCGTCGCTTGCCGAGATGATCACGACACGCGCGCGCGGCAGGGCCTTGCGCATGCGCAGCAGCGCATCGATGCCCGAGCAGCCGGGCAGCCCGAGATCGAGCAGCACGAGTTGCAGGTTCTCGAGGCCTCGCGCGCGCGACAGCGCACCCGCAAGGTCGCTTTCGGCGTGGATGCGCGCGTCCGGGACCACCGTGCGCACCACCGCGGCAAGCGTCTCATGGATCATCGGATGATCGTCGATCAGCAGCACGTCCATCGCAAAATCGTACGCCGCGCCGGACGCCCGATGCGACCCATGACGCAGGTTTACATGTCAAAGATAGCCCAGCCAACGCGGCAGGAAGAGCACGATCTCCGGCACGAACGTCAGTAGCAGCAGCATGGCCGTCATGGCGCCCACCAGCCACAGGCACCAACCGATGGTGGCCTCCATGGGGATGCCGGCGAGGCGGCAGGTCACCATGAGGTTCACCGCGGTCGGCGGAGTGAACTGCCCGATGGCGACGTTGATGGTGATGATGATGCCTAGCCAGACAAGATCCCAGTTGTAGGCCATGGCCACCGGGATCAGCACCGGCAGGAAGACGAAGTAGGTGGCGATGGCGTCGAGCGCGGTACCCGCCAGGAGCAGCACTGCAGTAATTGCCAGCAGCACGGCCGCTTCGCTCGTTCCGGTGGACGCCAGCCACTTGGCGAAGTCGTTGAACACGCCGACCGTGTCCACCGCCCAGCCGAACAGCGCGGCGAGGCCGACCAGGAAGAGGATCACGGCGGAAATTTCGGCCGCCTCGGCGAGCAAGTCCCACACCGCGCGCCAGGACATCGAGCGATAGATCACCATGGCGACGAGCAGGCCGTAAGCCACGGCGACCACGGCTGCCTCGGTGGGGGTGAACAGCCCCGAACGCATGCCGCCCAGAATCACCACCGGCGCGAGCAGCCCCCAGCCCGCCTCCCTGAAGCTTTGCCAGAACGGCGGCGCCGGCTCCGGATCGTCGGCGCCCCAACCGTGAACCTTGGCAAAGAAGATGGACGCCAGGATAAGCGCGAGCCCGCTGAGGATCCCCGGCACCAGGCCCGCTGCGAACAGCGCCTGCACGCTCGCCTGCGGCACCAGCACCGAGTACAGGATGAGCGCGATCGACGGCGGGATGACGATCGCGGTCGAGCCACCGGCGGCGATCAGGCTGGCGCTGAAGGCCTTGGGATAGCCGGCGCGCGCCATGGCCGGGAGCATGATCGCCCCGACCGCGGCCGCGTCGGCCGGACCCGAGCCGGAAATGCCCCCGAGCACCATGCACACCAGCACCGCTGCGACGGCGAGGCCGCCGGCGCGCTTGCCGACGATCGACTCGGCCAGCCTGACCAGCCGCGCCGCAACGCCGGAGCGTTCGAAGATCATCCCCGCCAGGATGAATACCGGGATGGCGATGAGCGGGTATTTGGCGATGCCGCTGTAGACAGTCGTCGCCACCGACATGATGCCCATGTTGGAGGCGACGATCGCCGCGGCCGCGGAGAGCCCAAGCGCCACGGCGAGCGGCACGCCGAGGCACATGAGCAGCACGAACGTGCCGAACAGTACCGCGCTCATCGCCTGCGCAGCACGTGGAAGAACCCCTGGAGGATCCTTGCCATGACCACGAGGGAAAGAAGCGGCAGCCACACGGTATAGAGCCATTGGGGCCAGCCGAGGCCCGGCGAGGTGACTTCCATGTCGAAGTCGTCCCAGGCCATGCGCGTGCCATACCAGGCGAGCAGCGCGAGCATGAGCGCACTCGTCGCGAGGCCGAATAGCAGCGCGAGCCGCTTCCAGCGCCACGCCAGCTTGTCGACGAAATAGGTAACGGCCATCTGGTGGCCGTCCAGAAACGCCTTCGCCGAGCCGACGAAGGTAAGGAATACCAGCAGGAACACCGACAACTCCTCCGTGAAGGCGAAGGAGATGTCGGTGAGGTAGCGCACCACCACGTTGGCGAGTGTGATGAGCACCATCGCCGCCATGGCGGCGGCGCCCAGGAAGCGCTCCGCCCGGAACCGCGCGCTCGGCGGAAGGGTCGGCGGCGCTACTTGTTGCGGCGCGCGATCGACGCTTCGGCCTTCTTCACTAGGTCGGGACCGATCTGCTTCGACCACTTGTCGTACACCGGTTTGGTGACTTTCTTGAACGCGGCGATTTCCTGCGCGCTCGGCCGCACCACCTTCACGCCCAGGCCTTCGATCTGCTTGACCACTGCGGGATTGGCGCCGGTCATGCCTTCGCGCGCCGCCTCGATGTTCCAGCGGCCAGCCTCGATCGCGGCCTCGCGCACGATCCTGCGGTCTTCGGGCGTCCAGCTGTCCCACACTTCTTTGTTCACCACGAAGATCAGCGGGTCGGCGACGTAGCCCCACAGCGTGACGTTCTTCTGGCCAACGTTATGCAGCTTCGCCGCAGTGAAGATCGTCAGCGGATTCTCCTGGCCGTCGACCGCGCCGGAGGCGAGCGCAGGCTGGGCGTCGGCCCAGCTCATCTGCGTGGGATTGGCGCCGAGCGCCGTGAAGGTATCGAGGAACAGCGGCGACCCGACCACGCGGAACTTGAGGCCCTTGAAGTCCTCGGGCCTGCGCAGCTCGCGCTTGGAGTTGGTGACCTCGCGGAAGCCGTTCTCGCCCCAGGCGAGCGGCACCACGCCGGCGCGCTCCAGGCGCTTGAAGATGTCCTTGCCGACCTCGCCCTGGGTAAGCGCGTCGATCGCGGCATAGTCCGGCATGAGGAACGGCAGCGAGAAGAGGTTGAGCTCCCGGATCTGCGGCGACCAGTTGATGGTCGAGCCGATCGCCAGGTCGATCACGCCCTGGCGGATGGCCGTGAACTCGCGTGTCTGGTCGCCCGCCACCAGCGACACGCCGGGATAGAGCTTGATATTGATGCGGCCGTTGGTCTTCTGCCGCACGCTTTCGCCCCAGCGCTCGCCCGCCTTGCCCCACGGGAAGGCGGTGCCCACCACGGTGGAGAGCCGGTACTCCTTCTGGTAGTTGGTCTGGGCGAAGGCCGGCAGCGCGGCGAGCGTGAATGCGAGCGCCGCGACGAGATGCTTCGGTTTCATGGTTCCCTCTAGGAAAGAAGTTGCTTCAGGGCGGCCATTATCGCTTGGCTGCTCACGCGCGCCTCGTCCTCGAGCGGCCTGGAGTAGCCCACGGGAATGCGAGGTCCACCGAGGCGTTTTACCCGAACGCCCAGCTCCTCGGCAACCGTCGCAGCGATCTCGGCGCCGAAGCCCGCAGCCTGCACGGCCTCGTGCGCGACCAGCACGCGGCCGGTTTTCGCTGCCGACGCGAGCACCGTGTCCCGGTCCCAGGGCCACAGCGTGCGCAGGTCGATGACCTCCACTGAATGACCGGCGGCGGCCTCGAGCGCGGTATGCACGCTGCGCGACCACGTCACGAGCGTCGCGTCACTGCCCTCCTGGACGACGCGTGCCTTGCCGAGCGGCAGGCGCTGGGAGGAAACGTCCCCTTGCAGCGCCCACAGCTCCTTGTGCTCCATGTAAACGACCGGGTCGCCACACGCCATTGCCGCAGCGAGCAGCGAATAGTTGTCCTGCGGCGTGGCCGGCGCGACCACCACCAGCCCGGGCACGTGCGCGAACCAGGCCTCCAGGCTTTGCGAATGCTGCGCCGCCGAGCCGCGCCACAGGCCGATGGGCATGCGGGCCACGATCGGCGCGCGCGCCTGCCCGCCGAGCATGTAGCGCGCCTTGGCCCCCTGGTTGACTATCTCGTCCATCGCGCACAGAGCGAAATCGACGACCCGCATTTCCACCACGGGCTTGAGGCCCGCGAGGGCCATGCCGACCGCGGCGCCCATGATGGTCGACTCCGAGATCGGCGTGTCGATGACGCGCGTCGCGCCGAATTCGCGCTGCAGGCCTTTGTACTGCTGGAAAATGCCGCCGCGACCGACATCCTCACCCAGCACTACCACCCGCGGATCGGTGCGAAGCGCGGCGCGCACGGCCTCGCACCCCGCCTCGGCGTAGCTCATCAGCGCCACTGCCCGTCTCCCGTGTGCTGGATGTCGGTGTAGGCGCCCGCGGACTCGGGCCAAGGCGCGGCTGCCGCCGCGGCGAGCGCGCGCTTCACTTCTGCCCCCGCCTCGTTCCTGATGGAAAGGGCTTCCGCGCCTACTTGCGGCTCGAGGGCGGCCAGCGGGTCATTCTGCAGCGCGCGGTCGACCTCTTCGCCGTCGCGGTAAGCAGCCGGGTCGACGGAGACGTGTCCCTTGAAACGGTAGGTGACGGCGTGAAGGAACTGCGGACCCTCGCCGCCCCTGATCTTCCCGATCAGCACCCTGGAAGAAGCATGGACCGCGAGCGCATCGTTGCCGTCGACCTGCAAGCCAGGCACGCCGATGGCGGCCGCGCGCGCGAGCGGACCGTCGCCCGCGGTCATCGCTTCGGTGGCGGTCGTGGCCGACCAGCGGTTGTCCTCGCACACGAAGAGCACGGGCAGGGCAAAGACTTTGGCCCAGTTGAGCGCCTCGAGGAAAGGCCCGCGGTTCACCGCGCCGTCGCCGAAGAAGCAGGCAACGATCCTGTTCTCGTGCCTTATCCTGATGGCGTGCGCCGCGCCTACCGCGATCGGCATGCCGGCCGCCACTACCCCGTTCGCGCCCAGCATGCCGACCGAGAAATCCGCGATGTGCATGGAGCCCCCCTTGCCGCCGTTGAAGCCGGTAGCCCGGCCGAACAGCTCGCACATCATGCGCTCCATGGATGCGCCCTTCGCCAGCGTGTGACCGTGCCCACGGTGCGTCGAGGTGATCAGGTCCTCAGTCGCGAGGTTCAGGCAGACGCCGGCGGCGACGCCCTCCTGCCCGGTGGAGAGATGCAGCGGCCCACGCACCTCCGGCTGGAATGCGGCGTCCGATACGCTCGCGCCGAACGCGGCCACGCCGCCCCTGGAAGCCTCCTCCGCGGCGTTCTCGAATGCCCGAATGCGCGCCATCGTGCGGTAGAGCGCGCGCGCTGTTTCCGTGCCAGAAATGGGGCCGTCCCTGATTTTCGGGACGCAAGTCTACCGGATCCCGGCGCCCTGCCTGGCGAACCAGCGCTTCACGTACCAGGTGAGCGCGATCATGGCCGCGACCACAGCGGCGACGATCCACCAATTGATTTTCGACGGATCCTCCAGCGCCGCGGCGAGTTGCGCGCCGAACACGCTGGTTGCGAGGACGCCCGGCAGCATGCCGAAAAACGTGCCCAGGGTGAAATGCCAGACCTTGATGGGCACGGCGCCTGCGATGAGTCCTTCCACGGCGAAGGGCGCCACCGGGATGATGCGCACCGCAAGCATCGCCATGAGGCCATGGCGCTGGAGCGCCTTCACCACGTCGTCCAGCTTGTCGCCGGCCAGGCGCTGCACGGTCTTGTCGGGCAGCAGGCGGCCGACGTAGTAGGTGGCAAGAGCGGACAGGATGATGCCGGTCATGCCGTAGGCGAAGCCGAGCCACGGCCCGAAGGCGACCACGGTGAGCAGCGTGAGCAGCGGGCGCGGAAACATGACGAACGCCGCAGGCGTATAGAGGAAAACGACGACGAGCGGTGCCCATGTCCAGCCGCGGATGGCGCGCGCCCACGCGACGATGCGTTCGCCCGTGACGTATTCCGAAAGCGGGGTGTAGCGCCAGGCGGCGGCGAGCGCGGCGATGACGACGGCGATCGCCAGCAGCTTGCCCCAGGCGGGCTTGCGCCGGCGCGAATCCTTTCGCATGTGCAGAGTTTGAACGGCGCATGCACGGAAAAGTTGCTGTCACACGGCGCCGCTACACTGGTCGGACCATCCGGCGGACTGCCCGACCGCCGAGCGCGCGCCGATAGCGCGCCGGGGTCGGCTTTCCGATCGGACGGCAGCCTGGGGGAAAATGGCGTCCTGCATGCTTCCCAGGCACACCTCCGTATGCATCGCCGGCGGCGGCCCGTTCGGGCTGATGCTGGCGAACGAGCTGGGCCGGCGCGGGATCGCCGTGGTCCTGCTCGACCCCAAGCGGGGCACCACCGAGAACGTCCAGGCGAACGCTACCCAGGCGCGCACCATGGAGCATTATCGGCGTCTTGGCTTCGCGGACGAGGTGCGCGCCCTTGGCATGCCCCCGGATTTCCCTACCGACATCGCCTATTTCACGCGCTTCGCGAGGCACGAGCTGGCGCGCTTCGCCCTGCCCTCGGCGCGCGAGGCGCGCCAGCTGGTGAGCACGCTCTCCGGGTCCTGGAGCGCCGCCGAGCTGCCGCATCGGTGCAACCAGAAGTTCATCGAGCCGGTGCTGCGACGCCACGCCGAGCGCCTGCCGGGGGTTTCAGTCAACTACGGATGGCGCGTGGCGGGCTTCGCACAAAGGGACGAGGTAGTGGAAGTGAAGGCCGAAAGCAGCGACGGCAGACAGGCGCAAACCGTGCAGGCGAGCTACCTGGTCGGCGCTGATGGGCCGCGCAGCCTCGTGCGCCAGGCGCTCGGCTTGCGCTATACGGGGGAAACCGGCGTGACGCGCGACTTCGTCGGCGGACGCATGTACGCGGTGTACTGCCGCATTCCGAGCTTCTACGAAGCCATTCCCCACGCCCGCGCCTGGATGAACGTAAACTTCAACCGCGAGCGGCGCTGCTTCATGCCGGCGGTGAACGGCAAGGACGAGTTCGCCTTCCATACCCAGCTCAAGCCGCACGAGGCGGAGGAGCGCGTCACCGAGGCAAGCGCCGCCGCGATGGTGCAGCAGGCGATCGGCGCGCCGCTGGAAGTCGAAGTGCTCGCCCGGGACAGCTGGACTGCCGGGCATTCGCTGGTCGCCGAAGCCTTTGGAAGCGCCCGGGTGTTCATTGGCGGCGACGCGGCGCATCTTTTTACGCCCACCGGCGGCCTGGGATACAACACTGCCGTCGAGGATGCGGTGAACCTCGGCTGGAAGCTCGCCGCGGTCCTCAAGGGTCAGGCATCACCCCGGCTCCTGCAAAGCTACGACGCCGAGCGCAAGCCGCTTGCCGTACGCAACACAAGTTATGCCAAGGGCTTCGCAGACTCCCTGGGTAACTACCCGCCGGCGCCGGAGATCGAGGACGACACGCCCGCCGGCGACGCGGCCCGCCGGCGCGCCGGCGAGTATTTCGCTCGCCACGGGCGCAGTGAATTCAACATTCCGGGCATCACCTTCGGCGGACGCTACGATGCCTCGCCGGTCATCGTGCCCGACGGCACCCGGCCGCCTGAGGACACGCCCAACGTCTACGTTCCGACCGCCTGCCCCGGCGGCCGTCCGCCGCACCTGTGGCTTGCCGACGGCCGCTCGCTGTACGACGGCTTCGGCTTCGAGTGGACGCTGCTGCGCCTTTCGCGGAATCCGGGATCGCGGCTGGTGGAAGCGGCCAGGCGCCGCGGCCTGCAGCTCGAGGCATTCGATCTCGCGAGCGCGGAGGCGCGCGACCTTTACGCGGCCGACCTTGCGCTCATCCGCCCCGATCAGATCGTCGCCTGGCGCGGCAACGACGACAGCACGGCCGACACGGTTATCGCGACGGTGACCGGGCATGGCTGAACCGCACGCGCATCACCATCCCCACCCGCATGCGCAGGGGCCCGGCGCGGCGCTGCGAGCAGCCGCGGCGCTGACAATAGCCTTTGCTGCGGTCGAAGCCATTGGCGGCTGGTGGACCGGGTCGCTTGCGCTGCTTTCCGACGCGGGACACATGGTGACCGACGGGGCGGCGCTGGCGCTCGGCGCGCTCGCTGCGTGGGTGGCCCGGAGGCCGCCTTCGGCCCGGCACTCCTACGGCCTGGGTCGCGCCGAAGTCTTCGCGGCGCTGGTCAACGCGGCGGCGATGCTGGCCATCGTGGCGTGGATCGGCCATGAAGCTTTTTTGCGTTTGCGCGAGCCCGCGCCTGTGAACGGAACGGCAGCGGCCGTAATCGCCCTGGCCGGGCTCGGCCTGAATCTGCTCATCCTGCGGCGCCTCTCGCCCCACGGCCACGACATGAATACGCGCGCCGCCCGCCTGCACGTCATAGGCGACGCCCTCGGCTCCCTTGCCGCCCTGGCATCGGGCCTGGTGATCGCCCTGGTCGGCTGGGCACCCATCGACCCGCTCGCCTCCCTGGCGATCTGCGTGCTCATCGCGATCTCGGCGTTGCGGCTGACGCGCGAGAGCCTGCATGCGCTCATGGAAGGCGTGCCGCGCGGATTGTCGGTGGATGAAATCGGACGGGAAATGGCGAGCGTGAAGGGGGTGCTTTCCGTCCACGACCTCCACGTCTGGGCACTGTCGGGAAGCCGCACCGCGCTTTCCGCGCACGTCGTCGTGGCGAGCCTTTCGCATTGGGACCGCACGTTGTTCGCGTTGCAGGAACGCCTGCGCGATAAATTCGATATCGACCATGTAACCCTGCAGCCGGAGTCCGGCGCGCGCCCGCTCGTCAGGCACTAAGCTCGTCAATTTCTGCAATCGCCGGTCAACGGCAGCCGGTCCTGGGCCATCATCGGGCTCGAATCACACAAGGGGGACTGGAGGCGTGAAAGCCGCAGCGAAACTGGCCGACCCGGTGGCGTACCTGCGCAAGGCGCTCGCCGAGGACGCCTTCGCGCTGTTCTGCCAGCCGATCTGCGCGATCGGCAATCCCCTGACCTACCCGATCGCCGAGGCCCTGGTGCGGTTGCGCGAGGAAGAGGCGGCGCTGTGCCCTCCCGGGGAGTTCCTGCCGGTGCTCGAGCACTATGGCCTCATGCCGGAGCTCGACCGCTGGGTGGCACGGCAGGTCCTGCGTCATCTTTCGAGCGGCGCGCTTCCGCGCTTTTCGGTGAACCTGTCCGCCCAGACCCTGGATGATGTCTCATTCCCCGCCTTCATCTCCCGGGAGCTGAGCGCGAGCCGCGTGCAGGCCGAGCGCCTGCTCTTCGAGGTCGACGAGCCCGACGCGTTGAGCCAGCCGTCGCGAATCGCGCGCTTCGCCTCGGCCGTGGGCGCGCTGGGTTGCGGCCTAATCATCGACGGCCTGGGTCGAGGTCCGGACTTCGTCGAGCCGCTCAAGATCCCCCACCTCAAGTACGTCAAGGTATGCAGCAGCCTCACTCGCCTGCTGAGCGGAGCGGCGCCGCTCAACGAGGAGCTGCGCGCCCTTCTTCAGGTGACGGCCGGCATGGGCATCAAGGTGATCGCCGAATGCGTGGAGGACCCGGCGATGCTAGCCGCCCTGCAGAAGCGTGGCGTCGGCTTTGCACAGGGATTCGGCATCTGCCAGCCGCACCCTGTCGAGGCCTTGACCGAGTTGCGGCGCCGCGCCTGACGGCGGGCTGCAGCGGTGCGAAGCGCTACCGGCGCGCTCAGCCGGCAACCGCCCTGCGCACTGCCGAGGCGATTGATTGCGCCGCTGACTCGATGGCCTCCCGCGGCTCGCCCTCGACCATGACGCGCAGCACCGGCTCGGTGCCCGAGGGCCGCAGCAGCACGCGTCCCTTGCCGACCAGCGACTTCTCCGCCGCCGCCTGCGCATGCACGATGGACTCGTGCTTTCGCCAGTCGAAGCCGCGCGGCACTTCGACGTTCAGCAGGACCTGCGGGTACATGACAAGGTCCCCGGTCCATTCGGCGAGCGAGCGGCCGGACTCGCGCATCGCATGCAGCACCTGCAGCGCCGACACGATGCCGTCGCCGGTAGTGTGCTTGTCGAGGCAGATGACATGGCCGGAGTTCTCGCCGCCGAGCTCCCACCGGTTGCCGCGCATCAGCTCGAGCACGTAGCGGTCGCCCACCCTGGCGCGCGCGAACGGGATGCCAAGGCGCGCCATGGCGTTCTCGAAAGCGAGGTTGGTCATCAGCGTACCGGCGACGCCGCTTACCTTGCGCTTTGCGGACCGGTGGCGCGCGATGGCGTACAGCAGCTGGTCGCCGTCGTACGTGCACCCCGCGCCGTCCGCCATGAGGACGCGGTCTGCATCACCGTCGAGCGCAATGCCGAGATCCGCCTTGGCCGCGAGCACCTCGCGTTTCAGTGAAGCAGGCGACGTGGCGCCTACCTTCTCGTTGATGTTGAAGCCGTCGGGATTCACGCCGACCGCGACGACGTCGGCGCCGAGCTCGTGGAACACGTGCGGCGCGACGTTGTAGGCCGCGCCGTGCGCGCAATCGACCACCAGCTTGAGCCCCTTAAGGTCGAGGTCGGCCGGGAAGGTGGACTTGCAGAACTCGATGTAGCGGCCGCCAGCGTCATCCACGCGCCAGACGCGCCCGAGACTGGAGGCCTCGTTGCAGCCCATCGGGCGCTCCATCTCGGCTTCGATCCCCGCCTCGGTGGCGTCCGGCAGCTTGAACCCGTCCCCGGAGAAGAACTTGATGCCGTTGTCGGGGTACGGGTTGTGGGAAGCGCTGATCACGACGCCGGCCGACAGGCGCAGCGCGCGCGTGAGGTACGCCACCGCGGGTGTCGGAATCGGGCCGCACATGTGCACGTCCACGCCTGCGGCCGAGAAGCCGGCCTCGAGCGCCGCCTCGATCATGTAGCCCGAGATGCGCGTGTCCTTGCCGATGAGCACGGCGGGATGCTGCCATTGCTCCGACAGCACCTTGCCGGCCGCGTAGCCCAGGCGCAGCACGAAATCAGCGGTCATCGGCGTGCCGCCGACGGTGCCCCGCACGCCGTCGGTGCCGAAATAGTTGCGTGTCATGTCAGCTCGGTTTTTCTTCCCTGTACGCCTGCCAGATGGCGACGACATCGCGCGTTTCCCCGACGTCGTGCACGCGCAGTATTTTGGCCCCACCGTAGAGCGCAAGCAAAGCCATGGCCAGACTGCCGGCCAGGCGCTCGTCCACCGCGCGGCCGGTCAGGTGGCCGATTGTCGACTTGCGCGACAGCCCGGCGAGCACCACCACACCGAGCGAGGCGAACTCAGGCAGGCGGCGCAGGATCTCCATGTTGTGCTTGACGGTCTTGCCGAAGCCGAAGCCCGGGTCGACCACGATGCGGTCCCGACCGATGCCCGCGAACATGGCGCGCCGGATCGCCTCTTTCAGGAAGGCCTTCACCTCGCCCACCACGTCCTCGTAGCGCGGCTCTCGCTGCATGGTGGCCGGCTCGCCTTTCATGTGCATCAGGCATACGGCGCAGCCGGTTGCCGCGACTGCCTCGAGGGCGTACGGCTCGGTGAGCGCCTGGATGTCGTTGATCATGGATGCGCCCGCGGCGAGCGCCGCCTGCATGACCCGGGGGCGCCGCGTATCCACCGACACGCACAGGTCGGGAAGCTTCTCGAGAACCGGAAGGACTCGCCGCAGCTCTTCATCCTCGGAGACGGGTGCGGCCCCGGGGCGCGTGGATTCGCCGCCGATGTCGAGGATGTCCGCGCCCTCCTCGGCCAGGCGCCGCGCGTGCGAAACGGCCGCTTCCGGGTCGTGGAAGCGGCCGCCATCGGAGAAGGAGTCGGGCGTGACGTTGACCACGCCCATGACGAGCGGTCTATCGAGCGCGAAGGAGAAGCGCCCGCACCGCAGGGTCACGCCGCAGGATTGGGCGCGGTCTCTCCCGGCGTGCCGCCGTCGCTGGCGGGCCGGGAGGGGGTCTGCGAGCTGCCCGCGGGCTTCGGTGGACGCGGCGGCTTGCCGGCCATGATGTCGCCGATCTGGTCCGCGTCGATCGTCTCCCACTCGAGCAGGGCCTTGGTCATGGCCTCGACCTTGTCGCGGTTCTCTTCCAGCAGCCTGCGCGCGAGGCGATACTGCTGGTCGATGATGCGGCGGATCTCGGCGTCGACCTTCTGCATCGTGGCTTCCGACACATTCTTGTGCGTGGTGATCGAGCGGCCGAGGAACACCTCTCCCTCGTTCTCGCCGTACACCATGGTGCCGAGCTCGTCGGACATGCCCCACTGGGTGACCATGCGGCGCGCGATTTCGGTCGCGCGCTCGAAGTCGTTCGAGGCGCCGGTGGTCATCTGGTTCATGAACAGCTCTTCGGCGATGCGCCCGCCGAACAGCACTGAGATCATGCTGAGCAGCCGCTCGCGGTCCTGGCTGTAGCGGTCCTCCGTCGGCAGCTGCATGGTCACCCCCAGCGCGCGGCCGCGCGGGATGATGGTCACCTTGTGCACCGGATCGGTTTTGGGCAGCAGCCGCGCCACGATGGCGTGGCCGGATTCGTGGTAGGCGGTGTTCCTGCGCTCTTCCTCCGCCATGACCATCGAGCGGCGCTCGGCCCCCATGATGATCTTGTCCTTGGCGCGCTCGAAATCGTCCATGTCCACCAGGCGCTTGTTGCCGCGCGCGGCGAACAGCGCCGCCTCGTTCACGAGGTTGGCGAGGTCCGCGCCGGAGAACCCGGGCGTGCCGCGCGCCAGGATGTCGGGCTTGACGTCCGGCGCCAGCGGCACCTTGCGCATGTGGACCTTGAGAATCTCCTCCCGACCTCTTATGTCCGGAAGCGGAACCACCACCTGCCGGTCGAAGCGGCCAGGACGCAGCAACGCCGGGTCGAGCACGTCGGGGCGGTTGGTGGCGGCGATGACGATAACCCCCATCGTCGCCTCGAAGCCGTCCATCTCGACCAGCAGCTGGTTCAGGGTCTGCTCGCGCTCGTCGTTGCCGCCGCCCAGGCCCGCGCCGCGCTGGCGGCCGACCGCGTCGATCTCGTCGATGAACACTATGCAGGGCGCGTGTTTCTTGGCCTGCTCGAACATGTCGCGCACGCGCGCCGCGCCCACGCCCACGAACATCTCGACGAAGTCGGAGCCGGAGATGGAGAAGAACGGAACCTTGGCTTCGCCGGCGATCGCGCGGGCCAGCAGCGTCTTGCCGGTGCCGGGCGAGCCGACCATCAGCACGCCGCGCGGGATGCGGCCGCCGAGCTTCTGGAACTTCGACGGATCGCGCAGGAAGTCGACCAGCTCGGCCACTTCTTCCTTGGCCTCTTCGCAGCCCGCCACGTCCGCGAAGGTCACCGTGTTGGTGGACTCATCGAGCATGCGCGCGCGCGACTTGCCGAAGGAGAAGGCGCCGCCGCGCCCGCCGCCCTGCATCTGGCGCATGAAGAAAATCCACACGCCGATCAGCAGCAGCATGGGGAACCAGGAAACGAAGATGTTCATGAGGAGCGAAGGCTCCTCCTCGGGCTTGGCCTCGATCTTCACGCCGTACTTGAGAAGGTCCGACACCAGCCAGATGTCGCCAGGGGAATAGCTCGTCACCCGCTTGCCGTCGGCGGTGGTCGCCTTGAGCTGCCGGCCCTCGATCGTGACCTTGGAGATGCGGCCGGACTTCACTTCATCCAGGAACTGCGAATACTCCATTGGCGCCTGGGTCGCCTGCCGGGTGTTGAACTGATTGAACACGGTCATCAACACGAGCCCGATGACGAGCCAGATGACCAGGTTCTTAAGCATGTTGTTCAAGTACTTGCTCTCCTGCCGTTAACTGCTGTTGCGCTGCGCAAAGAGATTCATCTTACAAGGCGCGCAAGATACACGCCAGCCTAAGCGGCCAAGCCGCGCCCCACGACATAAGTTTCGCTCGATTCACCCCGGGAAGCGGGGGGCTTTACCACTTTAACGTTCGAAAAGCTGCGCTTCAGGCGCTGCACCAGCTCGTCGAACGCTTCCCCCTGGAAAGCCTTCACCAGGAAAACCCCGTCCGGCTTCAGCGTCTTGCGGCACAAATCGATGGCCGCGCCTGAGAGTTCGAGTGCCCGGGCCTGGTCAACGTTCCCTATGCCCGACAAATTGGGCGACAGGTCCGAGAGAACTACGTCGGCTTTTCCGCCGTCGAGCAGCGCTGCCTCCCGGAAATCGCCCTGGATCACCTGCACTCCGGAGATCGGGGCTATCGGCAGGAGATCAACCGCAACAACTCGTCCGCCGGGGTTCACTTTCTCGGCTGCCACCTGCGACCAGCCGCCCGGGGCCGCTCCCAGGTCCAGGACCACCATGCCGGGGCGCAGGAGCTTCTCTCGCGAATCGATCTCGAGAAGCTTGTACGCCGCCCGCGATCGATAACCCTTCGCCCTTGCCTTGCGGACGTAGGGATCAGTGACGTGCCGGCGAAGCCACTGCTTGCTCGATTTCGCCATGATCTTTTCTTCTTGCCAGGAGCGCCGACTCGCGCAAGGTAGGAACGCGCAGGTGCGGCCTGAGCGGATGACGCAGCGAGCGGCGGGCCAGCAGCGTCCTCAGCCGCGCATCGTCCAGCTCGCTCTCGCCAAGCCGGCGCAGCTGCCCGGCTTCCAGCGCGGCAACGGGAAGGCCGTCGCACAACAGGACGCGGTTGCTGTAGATGGCCGGAACGCGCGCCTCGGGCGTCAGGACACCGACCATGTTTAGCGGATCGGCGGCGCTGAGCACGAGAAGCTCGCCGGCTTTCGCGGCCTTGCGCACCGCCCGCAGGCGCCCTACCGCATCGGGGACAGCGAATTGCTCGCCGCCAAACCCAGCAACGAAGCGTCCGCCACGAATCTCGCCACGCGCCTCGAGCCGCCGGTAGACGCGCACGAGGTCGCGCCACGGAGGCAGCTGCGCCTCCCGCTGCAGCACAGAACGGAAAACCACGCCGTAGCGCTTCAGCAGGACCTTTGCAACCGCCTCTACGTCATCGATGCGCGTCGACGACAGAAGCGACCAGCGCCCGGCGACCTCGATCATCGCCTTGCGCTTGTCGGGAGGCGCCAGCAGCGCGCGCAAGCCTGCGAAGCTGTCGGCGGTAGCGACGCCGGCTCCGGCGAGCTCGGCGAGGCCGCGCTCGACATAGGCGGGCAGCAGCCCGGTTGCTTGAGCGAGCTCGTGGAAAAATAAAGCGCCTTTCGTTTGCAGGGCTTCCTTGACGGCAACGGCTTCGGACGAAGCGTCGGAGGCCATCTTTTCCCCGGCGCCCCAGTGCGCCGCGTGCTCGCGCGGCATGAGGGCGATCGGCGAGGTGCGCAAAGGCGCGCGGCTGCCGGGCGTCGGGCGGCCCCACGCCACCCGCCCGCTGAAACACAGGCGGTCGAGCTGTTCGGCGCCATAGTCGGCGACGCGCGCCGGCAGCACGTCGGTTTCCCAGCTCGCGGCCGCCAGCTCGAAGCCTTCCAGCTGCTCGACCACGGCGGCCACGCCTTCCACGCCGCGCAGCTGGTCCTCGTCGGCCAGATGCTGCCAATGGACCAGGAAGCGCATGAAATCCGCGGCGCTTACCGGCTCGATCTCGGCGCGCAGTCGGTTCAGCGTGTACCGATGGATGCGCGCGAGAAGGCGCCGGTCGCACCACTCGAGCATCGTGGCTCCCGGCGTGAACCGCCCGCGCAGGATGCGGCCCTGGCTCTCCAGCGCAAGCAGTTGCTCGTCTTCCGGTGCCGCAAGCGGGCTGAGCACTTCGAGGCGGCTGGCGCGGATCTCGAGCGAAGCGTCGTCCTGCCGCTCGTGCGAAAACCAGCGCTCTTCCTTCCTCACGGCCCGCGGCCCGAGCTCCTGCAGGAGCAAAGGCCAGTGCGCAGCGAGCTCCGACTCGCGAATGTAGCCCGCCACCATGAGCGCGTCGTACATCTCGTCGGCGGTGCTTGCCACGGGCCAGGCCTCCTGGCGAACCCGCTCGATCGCCGCCGCATCCAGCGCGCCGAGGTCCTCGGCGCTGCGCAGCTCGCTGGCGCGTCGCGTGTAGATGGCGCGGGTGCGCCGCTCCTCGAGGGGGGCATCGTCGAGGAAGGTATAGACCGCGGAGTTCAGCAGCTCGTGGCTCAGCACGGACGGCTCAGGCGTGTCGCGAGCGACGGTCTGGATTTTGCCTTTGACAAGATTCTGCAGGACGTTTTCGAGGCCGCGCACGTCCACCGCCTCCTCCAGGCAGTCGCGCAAGGCCTGGTTGACCAGCGGGTGCTCGGGCACTTCACGCGCGCCCTGCACGTTGTCCTGGCAGGCAACCGCGTCGGGAAACACCGCCTGGAGCAAGTCCTCGGCGATCATGCGCTGCAGCTGGTTCGGGATGCGGGCGCCGCCGCGGTTGCGCGGCACCGCGAGGGCGAGCGTGGTGCTCCAGCGCCAGCGCGTCTCGAAAATCGGCGACTGCAGCAGCGCCTGCAGCAGGGTCTCGCGCACGGTGTTCGGATGCAGGTAGCGGAACACCTCCTCGAGCGGGAACGAATGCACCTCTCCCAGCGAAAGGATCACACCTTCTTCGGTGGCGGCGGCCTGCAGCTCGAAATTGAAGCCCTGGCAGAACTTCTTGCGCAGCGCGAGGCCCCAGGCGCGGTTGATGCGGCTGCCAAAGGGCGCATGCAGCACGAGCTGCATGCCGCCGGACTCGTCGAAGAAGCGCTCGACGGCGATGCTGTCCATCGTCGGCACCACGCCGAGGGCGCGCTTGCCTTCCGCCAGGAAGGCTGCGATCTGGCCTGCCGCCTCCTCCGACAGGAAATAGTCCCTGCGCAGCAAATCGACGGCTGCGGCCAGCTCGTGGTCCGCGCGCGGCGCATCCGGGCCCGGCAGCAGGGAACCCACGGCGCTGCGCAGTCGGGACACGGCCTGGTTCATCTCGTCGCTGCGCGCCGGCGCCTCTCCCAGCCAGAACGGCATCGACGGCGGCTGTCCCTGCGCGTCGGCCACGCGCACTACGCCATTGCCGATGCGCAGTATGCGCCACGAGGTATTGCCGAGCTGGAACACATCGCCCGGCAGCGACTCGATGGCGAAGTCCTCGTTCAGGGTGCCGATGAAATGACCTTCGGGCTCGAGCACGACGCGATAGTCGAATACCTCGGGGATCGCACCGCCGTTGGTGATGGCGCTCATGCGCGCGCCTTTGCGGCTGCGGATCCTGCGCTCGAGGCTGTCGTAGTGCAGCAGCGCGCCGCGCCGGCCGCGGCGCGTGGCGAATCCCCGGGCCAGCATGTCCACGACCTGGAGGAATTCCTCCTTCTGCAGCGCTCGATACGGATATGCCCGGGTGAACAGGCCGAAGAGCGCCGCCTCTTCCCATTCCTCCTCGGCGGAGGCCTCCGCGACGATCTGCTGCGCGAGCACGTCGAGCGGCTTGTCCGGCACGGCGACGCGGTCGAGCTCGCCTTCGTGCACCGCGCGCACCATCGCCACGCATTCCACGAGGTCGTCGCGCGTCAACGGGAAAATGCGTCCCTTCGGCACGCCTGACACCGTATGGCCCGAACGGCCCACGCGTTGCAGGAAGGTCGAGATGCGGTGGGGCGAGGAGATCTGGCATACGAGGTCGACATGGCCGATGTCGATGCCGAGCTCGAGGGACGCGGTGGCGACGAGCACCTTGAGCCGCCCTTCCTTGAGGCGCTGCTCCGCGTCGAGACGCGCCTCCTTGGCCAGGCTGCCGTGGTGCGCCGCCACGTGGTCCGGGCCGAGCCGCTCGGAGAGCTGGTGCGCCATGCGCTCGGCCAGGCGCCGCGTGTTGACCGTTACCAGCGTCGTGCGATGCGACTCGATAAGCCCGACCAGGCGGCCGTAGATCTCCTTCCACACCTCCTGCGACATCACCGCCTCGAGCGGCGAACCGGGCACTTCCACGCCGAGATCGAGCGTGCGCCTGTGGCCCTTGTCGACGATGGTGCAAGGCTCCGGCGTGAGGAAGCGGGCCACTTCATCGATCGGCTTCTGGGTTGCGGACAGCCCGATGCGCTGCAGGCGCCGGCCGCACACGTGATCCAGCCGTTCCAGCGACAGGGCGAGGTGCGCGCCGCGCCGCGACTGCAGCACCGCGTGGATCTCGTCCACGATCACCACGCGCGCGGTCTTGAGCATGTTGCGCGAACGCTCCGCGGTGAGCAGCAGATAGAGCGATTCGGGCGTGGTAACCAGGATGTGCGGCGGGGTACGCAGCATGGCCGCGCGCTCGTTCTGCGGGGTATCGCCGGAACGCACGGCCGCCGTGACCTTCACTTGCGGCGAAAGCGCGTGGATCTCGCGGCGCGGCTCAGCCAGGTTCTTGTGGATGTCGGCCGACAGCGCCTTGAGCGGCGATACGTAGATGACGCGCACCTCGTCGGCCAGCCCCGCCTGCAGCCCTTCGCGCAGCAGCTGGTCGATCGCGGTGAGGAAGGCGGCCAGCGTCTTGCCCGAGCCGGTGGGCGCCGCGATGAGCGTGTGCTCGCCGCGCCGGATGGCGCGCCAACCCTCGAGCTGGGCGGCGGTCGGCTCGCCGAAGCGGCCGTCCCACCAGCGCCGGAGGACGGGATGGAAATCAGCGGGTAGCAAGGCGATTATTTTGACATTACATTCCGGGATTCATTCATGCTGACCGCGGCCGAACGCAGAGCGCTGAAAGGCAAGGCCCACAGGAAACATCCATGACGCTCGAGGAGCTGCGCGCGCTGGTCGACAAGGGCGGGATCGAAACGGTGGTGGCCGGCTTTACCGACCACTATGGGCGCCTCATGGGCAAGCGCTTCGACGCCCAGATGTTCATGGCCGAGGTGGCCGAAGGCGGCGGCCATGCCTGCGACTATCTCCTCACGGTCGACATGGAAATGGAGCCGGTGCCGGGCTACCGCTTCGCCAACTGGGAGCTCGGCTACGGGGACTTTCACCTCGTGCCGGACCTGCGCACGCTGCGCCTGGCGAGCTGGCTGGAAAAGACGGCGCTGGTCATCTGCGACGTGAAGAGCGAGAAAACCCACGACTACGTGAGCGTCGCGCCGCGCTCCATCCTGCGCCGCCAGGTCGCCGCGGCCGCGCGGCAGGGCTACAGCGGCTTCGCCGCCACGGAGCTCGAGCATTACCTCTTCCGCACCACCTATCGCGACGCGGCGCGCGAGGGCTACCGCAATCTCGAGCCGGCCGGCTGGTACCTCGAGGACTACCACATCCTGCAAGGCACCCGCACCGAAAGCTTCCACGCAGCGGCCCGGCGCCATCTCAAGCTCTCCGGCGTGCCGGTCGAGACTTCCAAGGGCGAATGGGGCCGGGGCCAGCACGAGCTGAACATCCGCTACGCGGAGGCACTGGACATGGCCGACCGCCACGTGGTGTTCAAGCAGTGCCTGAAGGAGGTGGCGGACGCCGCCGGCATGAGCGTCACCTTCATGGCGAAGCTGGCCGAGGACAGCGCGGGATCGAGCTGCCACATCCACTTCAGCCTGTGGCGCGACGGCGCAAACGCGTTCCATGACCAGGCGGAGCTGTTCCGCTGGTTCCTGGGCGGCTGGATCGCGCACGTTCCGGACGTCATGGTGTTCTATGCGCCGACCGTCAACTCGTACAAGCGCTATGTCGACGCATCGTGGGCGCCGACGCGCCTCGCCTGGAGCCACGACAACCGTACGGCCGGCTTCCGCGTCGTGGGCAAAGGCGCGGCCACGCGCATCGAATGCCGCATCCCGGGCGCCGACTGCAATCCCTACCTCGCGCTCGCCGCCTCGCTCGCCTCGGGTCTCGACGGCATCGCCAACCGCATCGAGCCGCCCGAGGCCTTCGCCGGCGACATCTACGCCGCCAAGGATCTGCCGCGCGTGCCGTACACGCTCGCGCAGGCGACGCAGAGTTTCGCGCGAAGCGAATTCGCGAAGCGCCTGTTCGGCGAGGAAGTGGTGGAACACTATGCGCACTTCTACCGCACGGAGTCGGCTGCGTACGATCGCGCGGTCACCGACTGGGAGCGCCAGCGCTACTTCGAACGCATATGAGGCTAAAGGACAAGGTTGCCCTCATCACCGGAGCCGGCAGCGGCATAGGCCGCCAGTCGGCACTGCTGTTCGCGCAGGAAGGCGCGGCCGTCGTGGCCGTGGACGTGAACGAGCAGGCGGCGCGGGATACGGCGGCCGCCATACCGAACGCCATCGCCGTGCGCGCCGACGTGGCGAAGGCAGGCGATTGCGAGCGCATGGTGGCCGAGGCCGAGAAGCGCTTCGGCCGGCTCGACGTGCTGTTCAACAACGCCGGCATCATGCACGGCGGCGACGACGACGCGGTGGCCACCGCGGAGAGCGTCTGGGACCTCACCCTGGAGGTCAACGCGAAAGGCGTGTTCCTCGGGTGCAAGTACGGCATCCCGGCGCTGCGGCGTGCGGGCGGCGGCTCGGTCATCAACACCGCCTCGTTCGTGGCGCGCATGGGCGCGGCCACGCCGCAGATCGCGTACACCGCGAGCAAGGGTGCCGTGCTCGCCATGACGCGCGAGCTTGCCGTGATCCACGCGCGCGAGAACATCCGCGTCAACGCGCTGAGCCCCGGACCGCTGCGCACCGACCTGCTCATGAAGGTACTGGATTCAGAAGAGAAACGGCGGCGGCGCCTGGTGCATCTGCCCATGGGGCGCTTCGGCGAAGCCCAGGAGATCGCCCGCGCGGCGCTGTTCCTCGCCTCGGATGATTCTTCCTACATGACCGGGGCGGAGTTCCTGGTCGACGGCGGCCTGACCGCCGCCTACGTCACGCCCGAGTGACGATCGAGAAGCCGATAGAGCTCGGCGTGGCCGAGCATCTGCGCCACCTGCAGCGGCGAGCGGCCTTCGCGATTGGCGATGCGCGGATCGGCGCCGGCGGAAAGCAGGCGCTCCACTTCGTTCCGGTCGTTGCTCAGCACAGCGCCGTGCAGCAGCGTGTTGCCGAAGGGCCCCTGGTAATTCGGGTTGTCGTTCGCGGCAGGCACGACTACATCTTGCCGCAGATGAATGACAAATGCATGTCGACGCCTGGAGGCGACGGTTTCCGATGAAATGCTTCAGCCCCATCGACGGCTCCGTGTATGTAGAGCGCCCGCAAGCGAGCGACGCGACGATCGAATCCGCGCTGGAGGGCGCTGCCGCGGCGCAGAAGCGCTGGCGCGCAATCCCGGTCGCAGCGCGTGCCGCCATCTGCCGGCGCATGACCGGGTGGTGCATGCAGCGTGCCGACCGCCTTGGCGAGGAGCTGACGCGCCAGATGGGACGCCCCATCGCATACAGTCCCAACGAGATCCGGCGCGGCTTCCTGGAACGGGCGCTCTACCTGTGCGACATCGCCGAGGAGGCCCTATCTGAGATCTGCATCCCGCAGAAGGACAACTTCCAGCGGTTCATTCGCCGCGAGCCGCATGGTGTCGTGCTGGTCATCGCGCCGTGGAATTACCCGTGGCTTACCTCGGTCAACGCGGTGGTGCCGGCGCTGCTCGCGGGCAACAGCGTCATCCTGAAGATGTCCCAGCAAACGCCGCTGGTCGCCGAGCGCTATGCGGAAGCGTTCCAGGCGGCCGGCTTGCCCGAAGGGGTGTTCCAGTACCTGCACGCGAGCCACGAGCAGGCCGCGCGCATGATCGCCGACGCGCGCGTCGGCTACGTCGCGTTCACCGGCTCGGTGGCCGGCGGGCACGCTGTGCAGCGCGCCGCCGCCGGACGCTTCGTCGCCACGGGCCTGGAGCTCGGCGGCAAGGACCCGGCCTACGTGCGCGCCGACGCGCCGCTCGCGGCAACAGTGGAGAACCTCGTCGATGGCGCATACTTCAATTCCGGCCAGTCGTGCTGTGCCGTGGAGCGCATTTACGTCGACCAGAGGCTGTTCCCGGATTTCGTGGAAGCCTTCGCCGAGTTGGTGAAGCGATACCGGCTCGGCAACCCGCTCGATCCGCAGACCACGCTCGGCCCGATGGTGCGCGCCGACGCTGCGGACCGCGTGCGCGCACAGGTCAAGGATGCGGTGGCGAGAGGCGCGAAGCCGCTGCTGCGGCTCAAGGACGCCGAAGGACCGCCCTACCTTCCCCCCGAGGTGCTGGTGGAGGTCGACCATGGCATGGCGGTGATGACGGAGGAAACGTTCGGCCCCGCTGTGGGCATCCAGGCCGTGTCCGGAGACGACGAAGCGGTCCGCCTGATGAACGACAGCCGCTACGGCCTGACCGCTTCCATCTGGACCGCCGACGCTGACGCCGCGCTAACGATCGGGGAGCGGGTCGAGACTGGCACCTGGTTCATGAACCGCTGCGACTACCTGGACCCGGCGCTTGCCTGGACCGGGATGAAGGATTCCGGGCGGGGCTGCACGCTCTCCCGGTTGGGCCTGGAGAGCTTTACCCGCCCGAAGTCATTTCACCTGCGCCTCGCGCTCTAGGCGCCGTCGACCGAGTAGCTGCCCGGGCTGTTGATGATGTGCACCGCCCACCACTCCGCGTCGCGCAGCCGCGTCCTGATGCGCTCGCGCTCGACTTCCGAGCCGGCGGCGAGGAGCTGCTTTTCCAGCTCGGTCATCTGGGTGAGGTAAGGCTGCGCCTGCGGCGTCGGCGGCACGAGGGCCCGGCCGCGCATGAGCCCGGCGAGGAAGGCGCCTTCGGCCTCCTTGGGACAGCCGCCAAGGTAGGCGCGCGCCTGCGATCCCAGGCGGAAGGCATTGTCGGCAGTGCAATACGCCGCGGTGTTCGACGGATCGGGACCCTGCAGCGCGGCGCAGCCGGCGAGTGACAGGGCGGAGAGGATCAACGGCAGTCTGGGTGACATGTGGCCTCCTGTGACGAGGCTAACAAGCGAGCGCCCTGCCTATTCCGCCTTACTGGTACCTGACGTCGACGATCTCGTAGCGCTTCAGGCCACCGGGCGTATGCACCTCGACCGACTCGCCGGATTCCTTGCCGATGAGCGCGCGGGCGATGGGCGAGCTGAACGAGATCCGGCCCGCCTTGATGTCGGCCTCGTCCTCGCCGACGATCTGCCAGGTCGAGGCCTCGCCGTTCTCGTCCTGCACCTCCACCGTGGCGCCGAAGACGCAGCGGCCCTCGGCGTCCAGCAGCGTGGGGTCGATCACCTGGGCATTGGCGAGCTTGGCCTCCAGCTCCGAGATGCGGCCTTCGATGAACCCGGCGCGCTCGCGCGCGGCGTGGTACTCGGCATTCTCGGAAAGGTCGCCGTGTGCGCGCGCCTCCGCGATGGCGTTCGAGTTCGCGGGGCGCTCGATCGTCTTCAGCCGGTGCAGCTCCTCGCGCAGCAGCTCGGCGCCGCGCGCCGTCATTGGGGTTTTCGGCATGGTCAGGAAACCGTCACAGCCTCTAGTTTCGCATGCAGGTCCTGCAGGCGGTAAGGCTCCAGCGCCGCCAGGTGCTTCATGCCCGCGCATGCCGCCTTGGCCCCGGCGACGGTCGTGTAGTAGGTGACCCGCTGCGCCAGGGCGGTAATGCGGATCGCCCGCGAGTCCGACACGGCGGTGCGGGTCGCCTCGACGGTGTTGACGATGAAGCTGATATCGCCGTTCTTGATCATGTCGACGATGTGCGGGCGCCCCTCGGCCACCTTGTTCACAGGCAGCACCGCGATGCCGTGAGACTTCAGCACGCCCGCGGTGCCTCGCGTGGCGACCAGGGTGAAGCCGAGCTCGAGGAGATCGCAGGCGATGTGCACCGCAGCGACCTTGTCGCCGTCGCGCACGCTGATGAAGGCGCGGCCGCCGCGCGGCAGCTTCACGCCCGCGCCGATCTGCGACTTGACGAACGCCTCGGCGAAGGTCTCGCCCACGCCCATCACCTCGCCGGTGGACTTCATCTCCGGACCGAGGATGGTGTCGACGCCGGGGAACTTGGCGAAGGGGAACACCGCCTCCTTCACCGAGAAGTAGCCGGGCGTCACTTCCTCCACGCCCTGCTCCTTCAGCGTGCGCCCGGCCATGCAGCGCGCGGCGATCTTGGCGAGCGGGATGCCGGTGGCCTTCGAGACATACGGCACCGTGCGCGAGGCGCGCGGATTGACCTCGAGCACGTACACCGTGTCGCGCTGGATGGCGTACTGCACGTTCATCAGCCCGACCACCTTGAGCGCCCTCGCCATGAGCTTCGTCTGCCGGCGCAGCTCGCGCTCCACGTGGCTCGCGAGCGAATGGGGCGGCAGGCAGCACGCCGAGTCTCCCGAATGCACGCCGGCCTGCTCGACGTGCTCCATGATGCCGCCGATCAGCGCCTCGGTGCCGTCGCTCACGCAGTCGACGTCGACCTCGATGGCGTCGGACAGGTAGCGGTCGAGCAGCACCGGCGAGTCGTTCGACACGCGCACCGCCCTTTCGGTGTACTGAAGGAGACTGATCCTGTCGTGGACGATTTCCATGGCGCGCCCGCCCAGGACGTAGCTCGGGCGCACGACCACCGGGTAGCCGATCTCTTCGGCCAGGCTGACCGCCTCTTGCGCCGAGCGGGCGGTACGGTTGGGCGGCTGGCGCAGCTTGAGGGTCTGCAGCAGCTTCTGGAAGCGCTCGCGGTCCTCCGCGACGTCGATCGAATCGGCGCTGGTGCCTATGATCGGCACGCCGGCGGCGGCGAGCTCGCGCGCCAGCTTGAGGGGCGTCTGCCCGCCGTACTGCACGATGACGCCCCACGGGTTCTCGACGTGGACGATCTCGAGCACGTCCTCCAGGGTCACCGGCTCGAAATACAGCCGGTCGGAGGTGTCGTAGTCGGTCGAGACGGTCTCCGGGTTGCAGTTGACCATGATGGTCTCGAAGCCGTCCTCGTTTTCCTTGCCTCGCAGGGCGAGCGCCGCGTGCACGCAGCAATAGTCGAACTCGATCCCCTGCCCGATCCGGTTGGGCCCGCCGCCCAGCACCATGACCTTCCTGCGCTCGCCCGGCGCCGCCTCGCACTCCTCCTCGTAGGTGGAATACAGGTACGCAGTCCGGGTGGAGAACTCCGCCGCGCAGGTGTCGACCCGCTTGAACACCGGCCGGATGCCGTGGGCATGCCGCTTGTCGCGCACTTCCTTCTCGCTCGCATTGAAGAGGTAGGCGAGGCGCCGGTCCGAGAAGCCCTTCCTCTTCAGGAACAGGAACTTCTCTCGTGAAACCGATTCAAGCGTGGTGTCGTCGAGCTCCATCTCCAGCTCGACGATCTCGCGGATCTGGTCGAGGAACCACGGATCGATGCGCGTGAGGCGGTGCACTTCCGCCAGCGTGAAGCCGTTCTCGAAGGCGTCGCCGACGTACCAGATCCTCTCCGGGCCAGGCTCGCCCAGCTCCTTCTCCAGCGTCTCCCGATCGCGCGTGCGCTGGTTCAGGCCGTCGACGCCGATCTCCAGCCCGCGCAGCGCCTTCTGGAACGACTCCTGGAAGGTGCGCCCGATCGCCATCACCTCGCCCACCGACTTCATCTGCGTGGTGAGGCGGTCGTTCGCCTGCGGGAACTTCTCGAACGCGAAGCGCGGCACCTTGGTGACGACGTAGTCGATGGTCGGCTCGAACGATGCCGGCGTCGCCCCGCCGGTGACCTCGTTGGCGATCTCGTCCAGCGTATAGCCGACGGCCAGCTTCGCCGCCACCTTCGCGATCGGGAAGCCCGTGGCCTTGGAAGCGAGCGCGCTCGAGCGCGACACGCGCGGGTTCATCTCGATCACCACCATGCGACCGTTGGCCGGGTCGATGGCGAACTGCACGTTCGAGCCGCCGGTATCCACGCCGATCTCGCGCAGCACCGCGATCGACGCGTCGCGCATGAGCTGGTATTCCTTGTCGGTCAGCGTCTGCGCGGGCGCCACGGTGATCGAGTCGCCGGTATGCACGCCCATCGGGTCGAGGTTCTCGATCGAGCAGACGATGATGCAGTTGTCCCTGCGGTCGCGCACCACCTCCATCTCGAACTCTTTCCAGCCGATCAGCGACTCCTCGATGAGCAGCTCCCGGGTCGGCGAAGCCTCCAGGCCGCGCTCGCAGATGGCGATGAATTCCTCGCGGTTGTAGGCAATCCCGCCGCCGCTGCCGCCGAGGGTGAAGGAGGGCCTTATGACCACCGGGAAGCCGAGCCCCGACTGCACCTGCAGGGCCTCCTCCATCGAGTGGGCGAGCGCCGAGCGCGCCGAGCCCAGCCCGATGCGCGTCATCGCCTTCTTGAACTTTTCCCGATCCTCCGCCTTGTCGATCGCCTCGCGCGTCGCGCCGATCATCTCGACGCCGAATTTTTCAAGCACGCCTTCGCGCGCGAGATCGAGCGCGCAGTTGAGCGCGGTCTGCCCGCCCATGGTGGGCAAGAGCGCGTCGGGGCGCTCCTTCTCGATGATGCGCGCCACCGTCTGCCAGGTCACCGGCTCGATGTAGGTGGCATCCGCCATCTCCGGATCGGTCATGATCGTCGCCGGGTTGGAGTTCACGAGGACCACCCGGTAGCCCTCGGCGCGCAGCGCCTTGCATGCCTGCGCGCCGGAATAGTCGAACTCGCACGCCTGGCCGATGACGATGGGCCCGGCGCCGATGATGAGGATGCTCTTCAGGTCGTTACGCCTTGGCATCGCTCATCATCTTCGCGAATCGATCGAACAGGTAACCCATGTCGTGGGGGCCCGGGCTCGCTTCCGGGTGCCCCTGAAAGCAGATGGCAGGCCGATCGGTGCGCGCCATGCCCTGGAGGGAACCGTCGAAGAGGGAGACATGCGTAGGCTTCAGGTTCGACGGCAGCGTGGAAGGGTCGACCGCGAAGCCGTGATTCTGGCTGGTGATTACCACCTGTCCGCTGTCCAGGTCTTTCACCGGGTGGTTGGCGCCGTGGTGGCCGAACTTCATTTTCAGGGTCTTCGCGCCCGAAGCGAGGCCAAGCAGCTGGTGCCCGAGGCAGATGCCGAACACCGGTACGCGCGTCGTGTCGAGGATCTCGCCGATCGCCTCGATGGCGTAGTCGCACGGCTCGGGGTCGCCCGGGCCGTTCGAAAGGAATACGCCGTCGGGCTTCATCTTCAGGATTTCTCTCGCGGGGAAGGCCGCGGGCACGACGCTCACGCGGGCTCCGCGCTCGGCGATCATGCGCAGGATGTTGCGCTTGATGCCGTAATCGTAGGCCACCACGTGCAAGTTGATCTTGCCGGGGCTGCGGTAGCCGCTCCCCAGCGTCCAACCGCCCTCGCGCCATTCATACGGCTCGGCCGTGGTGACCACTTTCGCAAGGTCCATCCCGGCGAGCCCGGGAAATCCCCTTGCCCGCGCCAGCGCCTCGTCGAGCTCGGTGTCGCCGGCCATCAGGCAGCCGTTCTGCGCACCTTTCTCCCTCAGGATGCGAGTCAGCTTGCGCGTATCGATTTCGGCGATACCCACCACGCCGTTCGAGACCAGATAGTCGTTCAGGCTGCCCTGCGCCCGCCAGCTCGAATACAGCCGGGGCACGTCGCGCACGATGAGGCCCTCGGCGTACACGCGCGCCGACTCGCCATCCTCGCCGTTCACGCCGGTATTGCCGATGTGCGGACAGGTGAGCGTCACGAGCTGCCGGCAATAGGACGGATCGGTGAGGATCTCCTGGTAGCCCGTGATCGCCGTGTTGAACACCACTTCTCCCACGGCGGCGCCGCGCGCGCCGATCGAGCGGCCGCGAAAGATCGTGCCGTCGGCGAGGACGAGCACGGCTGCGTCGGTTCTGGACGTCATTTGCCGGGTGCGGATGCGAAAAGCGGGAAAGGCACATGCCTCTCCCGCTTCATTGAAGGCAGGATTATAGGCCCAAAACGTCCGACATGCCGTAGAGGCCCGGCGCGCGGCCGTTGGCGAATTTGGCGGCGCGCAGGGCGCCGAGCGCGTACGTCATGCGGCTTTGCGAGCGGACCGTGACCTCGACGCGCTCGCCGACGCCGGCAAACAGCACCGTATGCTCGCCCACTATGTCGCCGCCGCGGATGGCGTGGAAGCCGATCTCGTTCCGCGGCCGCTCGCCGGTGTGCCCTTCCCTGCCGTGCCGCGCGACGTCGGAAAGCTTTCGATTCAAGGCCTTCGCCACCAATTCGCCCAGTTGCAATGCCGTGCCCGACGGCGCATCCACCTTGTGGCGGTGATGCGCCTCGACAACCTCGACGTCGTAGCCGTCGCCCAGGATCCTCGCCGCGGTTTCGGCAAGCTTGTACACCGCATTCACGCCGACCGCGAAGTTCGCCGCCATGACGATCGGGATGACTTTCCCCCTTTCGGCAATCGATCTCTTCTGCGGGTCGGAAAATCCGGTGGTGCCGATCACCATGGCCTTGGCAAGCGCGAGGTGCGCCAGCGTGCCCTCGGGGCGGGTAAAGTCGACCACCACATCAGCCTGGCCGAGGCGCTGCAGGTCGGACACGATCTCGACAGGGCCGACGCGCTGCCCGATCGCGGGGCTGCTCGCCACGTCGACGGCCGCGACCAGGGTGAGCTCGCGATCCGCGAGCACCGCCTCGAGCAGCGCGCTGCCCATGCGGCCGCCCGCCCCGGCGATCCCAACCTTCACCGCGTCGGCCCCGAAGAGGCGAGGTCCCCGTCCACCCGCGCGAGCCGCCCGTCTGCGAAATGCACGGCCAGCTTGCGCTGCTCGCGCTGGCCGGCAGGCGTCTCGCGCCAGTAGATATAGTCCCAGCGGTCGGCATGGAAGATGTCCGCCAGGAGCGGCGTGCCGAGCACGAAGCGCACCTGCTCCTTGCTCATGCCGGGCTTGAGCTGCGACACCATCTCCTGCGACACGAAATTCCCCTGCTGGATTTCGACCTTGTAGGGCGTGATGCCCGGGATGCGCGGCACGCCGCTGCACGCCGCGGCAAGCAGGCAGGCAGCGGCGGCCGCAAGGACGGTGTTGATCGACATGGCAATATAATGATAGTCGATGGACTCAGTGCAAAGCCTGAAGGAGAGCGGTCTCAAGGCCACGCTGCCCCGACGCAAGATCCTGGAGCTGTTCGAGGCGAGCAAGGTACGCCATCTTTCGGCGGAGGACGTCTACAAGGCCCTGCTCGCCGAGGGCATCGACGTGGGGCTTGCCACGGTCTACCGGGTGCTCACGCAGTTCGAGCAGGCGGGGCTGCTTTCGCGGCAGCACTTCGAAACCGGCAAGGCGATCTACGAGCTCAACCAGGGCGGGCATCACGACCACCTGGTGTGCCTGCAGTGCGGGCGCGTGGAAGAGTTCTATGACGCCGAGATCGAGAAGCGGCAGGGCGACGTCGCGCGCCAGCGGGGCTTCCGGCTGCACGGCCATTCGCTCGCGCTGTACGCCGACTGCACCAAGCCCGACTGCCCCTACCGCGGACGCTAGGGCGCTTCCAGCAGCTCCGCCGCGTGCTTGCGCGCCGTCGACTCGGCGCCGCCAAGCATGCGCGCCAGCTCCCGGATCCTCGCTTCCCGGTCCAGCCGCGCCGCCTCGACCCTCACTCTGCCGCGGGACGCGGGCTTGGCTACCGACCACTGCGCCTGCGCGCAGGCGGCCACCTGCGGCAGGTGGGTCACGCAAAGCACCTGGCGCTCCCTGCCGAGCCGGCGAAGCGACTTGCCGATGGTCTGCGCCACTGCCCCGCCGATCCCCGAATCCACCTCGTCGAACACTAGCGTCTCCACCGGCGAAGCCTTCGCCGCGACCAGCTGGATGGCAAGACTGATGCGCGAAAGCTCGCCGCCCGACGCCACCTTCGCCAGCGGGCGCAGCGGCAGGCTCGGGTGCGAGGCGACCTCGAACTCTATTTCCTCCAGGCCGCAAGCCGCCGGCTCGGGTGACTTTCTCAGGGAAACCGAAAAACGGCTGCCAGTCATCGCGAGATCCTGCATCGCCGCGGTTACCGCCTTCGACAGTGCCTGGGCGCCGGCCGCGCGCCGCGCGGAAAGCTGCTTCGCCGCAGCGTCGTAGCGCGCACGCGCGGCAGCCACCTCGCGATTCAGCGCCTCGGGGTCAACCGCAAGTTCCAGCTCCGCGAGGCGCCGCTCGAGCTCGGCAAGGTGCTGTGGCAGCTCCTCGGGGCGCACGCGGTGCTTGCGCGCCGCGGCATACAGCGCCTCGATGCGCGCCTCCGCCTCGCGCAGCGCCTGCGGGTCCAGGTCGACGCGCGAAGCGTAGTGGCGCAAGTCGCGCACCGCTTCGCTTGCCTGCGCCTCGGCCGAATCGAGCAGCTCGACGACGCTTCTCAGCCCTGCATCGTGCTCCGACAGCGCCTTGAGCCGGCTGGCCACTGCGGAAAGCTGCGGCAGCGCCGCGCCCTCGGCCTCCACCAGCGCCTCGAGGGAGGACTGCGCCCCCGCAAGCAGCGCCGAGCCGTGGGCCAGGCGCATGTGCTGCGCGGAGATCTCGCCCCACTCGCCCTCGCGCGGCGCCAGGCGCTTGAGCTCCGATGCCCGGTCGCGCAGCTCGGTGCGCTCGGCTTCGCGCGCCTCGTAGTTCTTCTCCGCCTCGCGCGCCAGCTCCTGCAGGCGCTTCCAGTCGCGAAACGCCTGCGCAGTTTCGCGTGCGAGCGGCTGCGCCTCGGCATGCGCATCGAGAAGCTCGCGCTGCGCGGCGGGGCGCAGCAGCGACTGGTGAGCATGCTGCCCGTGAATGTCGACCAGGAGCTCGCCCGCCTCGCGCAGCTGCGCCAGGGTGGCCGCGTGCCCGTTGATGAAGCAGCGCGAGCGGCCCGTGCGGTCGATCGTCCGGCGCAGGATGAGCTGCCCCGCATCGCCCGACAGCGCGCGCTCCTCGAGCCAGGAACCGAGTTCGGGATTGATTTCAAACTCGCCCGAGATTTCGGCGCGCTCGCTGCCTTCGCGCACCACGGCGGCCTCGCCGCGGCCGCCCATCAGCAGCTCGATCGCATCGACCAGCAGCGACTTGCCAGCGCCCGTTTCTCCGGTAAGGACCGTGAAGCCGGCCGCCAGCTCGAGCGACGCCCTTTCGATGATAACGAGGTCCCTGACCTCGAGCGCGCGCAGCACGGCTAGTCCGGCTCGGGGTTCTTCACCAGGGCTTCGCTCCAGCGCAGCTTCTCGCGCAGCGTGGCGAAGTAACGGTAGCCCGGCGGATGCACGAAGCGCACGCTGTCGGCCGAGCGCTTGAGCACCATGCGATCGTTTTCGGCCATGTCGGCGAGGGCGAAGCCGTCGAAGTGCGCGCGCGCGTCCATGGCGCGCACCAGCACGATCTCGATCACGCTGCGATCGCTCACGCTTACGGGACGCGCCGAAAGCGTATGCGGGTTGAGCGGCACGAGCGCGAGCGCCGGCACCGCGGGATGCAGGATCGGTCCTTGCGCCGACATGGCGTAGGCGGTGGAGCCGGTAGGCGTGGCGACGATCATGCCGTCGGCGCGCAGCGTGTAGACGAACTCGCCGTCCAGCGACAGGCTGAACTCGATCAGGCGGCCTTGCGCGCCCTTGCCAAGCACTGCCTCGTTGAGCGCGATGGTGCGCAGGATGGACTTGCCGCCGCGCAGGATCTCGACGTCGAGCAGCGAGCGCTCCTCGATGGAGCCCTCGCCGTCCAGGATGGCGCCCACGCCGGCCAGCATGTCCTTCTGGCCGATGTCGGTCATGAAGCCGACGCGGCCCTGGTTCACGCCCACCAGCGGTACGTGGTGGCGCACCAGCTCGCGCGCCGCGGCGAGCATGGTGCCGTCGCCCCCCACCACGATGGCGAGCTGCGCCGCCGCCGCATCGCCAAGCACCTTGCAGCCGCGCTTCTCCAGGAAAGCCCGCAGCTCGCGCAGCGAAGCCGCGATGCCGGGGCTGCTCGGCTTGCCGATCATCGCGACGCGCCCGAACACGGGCGCCACGGCGGCGGTGGGCATGCGTCGAGTGTACAATGAATCGATGCTCGACAAGCGCGCCCAGGTTCTGCTCAAGACCTTGATCGAGCGCTACATCGAGGAAGGCCAGCCGATCGGCTCGCGCACGCTTTCCAAGTACTCGGGGCTCGACGTTTCGCCCGCCACCATCCGCAATGTCATGTCAGACCTGGAGGACATGGGGCTCATCGCCAGCCCGCATACCTCCGCCGGGCGCGTGCCGACGCCGATGGGCTACCGCTTCTTCGTCGATACGCTGCTGGTGATCAAGCAGCTCGGTAACGAGGACCTGCAGCAGCTGCAGCAGGACCTGCATCCGGACAACCCCCAGCGCATCGCCACCGCGGCTTCGCAGCTCCTGTCCCAGCTGACGCAGTTCGCCGGCGTGGTGATGACGCCGCGGCGGAGCGCGGAAACGTTCCGCCACATCGAGTTCCTCAAGCTGTCCGAGAAACGCATCCTGCTCATCGTGGTCACGCCGCACGGCGACGTGCAGAACCGCATTCTCTTCACGGAGCGCGACTTCACGCCCTCCGAGCTGATCGAGGCGGCCAATCTGCTGAACCAGAACTACGCCGGGCACAGCTTCGAGGACGCGCGCGCCCGCCTGCACGGCGAGCTGCGCCAGATCCGCCAGGACATGATCCGCCTGCTCTCCGCCGCCATCGAAGCCGGCAACAAGGCGGTTGCCGAGGGCCACGAGCAGTACGTGATCTCGGGCGAGCACAACCTGCTTTCGGTGCAGGAGCTGTCGCAGGACGTCACCCGGCTCAAGCAGCTGTTCGAGCTGTTTGAGCGCAAGAGCTCGCTGCTGCAGATTCTCGACCTGTCGCTGCGCGGCCAGGGCGTGCAGATTTTCATCGGCGGGGAGTCGGGCGTGACGGCGCCCGAAGACCTGAGCGTAGTCACCTCCCCGTACAAGGTGGATGGCGAGGTGGTGGGCACGGTGGGCGTCATCGGCCCGACCCGCATGGCCTACGACCGCGTCATTCCGATCGTGGACATCACCGCCAAGCTGCTGTCCAGCGCGCTGTCGCAGCACTGAAAGGCGCCCTCCTCGTCAACCTTGGCACGCCTGCGGCGCCCACGCCGCAGGCGGTGAAGCGTTACCTCGCCGAGTTCCTCTCCGATACGCGCGTCGTCAAGCTGCCGCGGCTCGCCTGGCTGCCTCTTCTCCACGGCATCGTGCTGCGCAAGCGGCCGGCGCAGTCCGCGAAGAAGTACGCCGCCATCTGGACTGCGGAGGGCTCGCCCCTCATGGTGAACACGAGGAAGCAGGCTGAAGCCCTGTGCCGGCGGCTCCCGGATTTCCAGATCGAGTACGCCATGCGCTACGGCGAGCCTGCGATCGCCTCCGCACTGGAACGACTGGCTGTGGGCGAGACGATCGTGGTCCCGCTCTATCCGCAGTACTCGGATAGCACCACGGAAAGCGTGGCCGACAAGCTGCCGCCCGGCATGCGCATGGTGCGCGGGTTTCATGACCATCCGGGCTACATTGCGGCATGCGCGGCGCAGGTGCGCGGCCACTGGCAGCGGCACGGCCGCGGCCCGCTCCTCGTGCTGAGCTTCCACGGGCTGCCGAAGCGCGGCGGCGCAGCCTACGGGGCGTGCTGCGTCGAAACAGCCGACTTGCTGGGCCGGGAGTTGGGCCTGGGAAAAGCCCAGTACCGCGTGACCTTCCAATCGCGCTTCGGGTACGCGGAGTGGCTGCAGCCGTACACCGAGCCGACGCTGGTGTCGCTCGCCGCGGCGGGGACGAAACGCGTCGACGTTTTCTGCCCCGGATTCGTCGCCGACTGTCTCGAGACCTTGGAGGAGATCGGCATTACCGCGCGCCGGGCGTTTCTCGCCGCCGGCGGCACCGGCTTTTACCTCGTGCCCTGCCTCAACGACTCGCCCGACTGGATCGCAGCGCTGGCCGATATCGTGCGCGGCAGCGGGTAGGTCCGCGCCAGCGCCTCGACCAGGCCGTCGGCCCCCAAGGGGCGGGCGAAGAGATAGCCCTGCATTTCGGTGCAGTAACGCTCGCGGAGGTAGTGCGCCTGCCACGCTTCCTCGACACCCTCGGCCACCAACCCCATGCCCAGGCTGCGCGCGAGCAGGCAGATGGCGTCCACGATGGCGGCGTCCTTGGGGCTCGCCGCCAGGTCACGCACGAAGCTCCTGTGGAGCTTCAGGTTGTCGATGGGAAAGCGCTTCAGGTAGCCGAGAGACGAATAGCCCGCACCGAAGTCATCGATCGAGAGCGTCGTCCCGAGCGCCTTAAGCTTGTGCATCACCTCCATGGCGTAGTCGACGTTCTCGACCAGCAGGCTCTCGGTGAGCTCAAGCTCGAGCAGATGCGGCGGCAGGCCGCTCGCGCGCAGAGCCCCGGCGACTGCCTTGACCAAGCCGTCGCTGCGGAACTGGCCCGGTGAAATGTTCACCGAGACGCGCAGCGGCGAGCGCCCGTACGCCTGCCAGGCCTTCGCCTGATGGCAGGCCTCCGCCAATACCCAGGCGCCCACCGGCACCATAAGGCCGGTTTCCTCCAGCACTGGGACGAAACGGGCCGGTTCCACCACGCCCCCGGCGGGATCGCGCCAGCGGAGCAGCGCCTCGCAGCCGATAGCGCGGCCCGTGGCGGTCGACACGCGCGGCTGGAATTGCAGAATGAACTCGCGGTTCTTCTGGGCGCGCCGCAAAGCCGCCTCCAGCTTCATCTGCTTCTCCACCCGTTCGTTCATGTCCGGGGAGTAGAAGGCGTACCGGCTGCGGCCCAGCTCCTTGGCGCGGTACATCGCCGTGTCGGCGCTTTTCACCAGGCGCTCACCGACTACGTCGTCGCGCGGGTACATCGCGATGCCGACGCTTGCCGAAACCGAGATTTCGTGGTGGTCGAGCTGCACCGGCGCGGCGATGGCCTCCAGCATGCGCTGCGCGACCGCGGCGACCTCCTCGGGGCCGCGCACATCCTCGAGCAGCACCGTGAACTCGTCGCCTCCCATGCGGAACAGCAGGTCGGCCTCCCGCACGGCGCCCCGGATGCGCTCCGCCGCGATGCGCAGCAGGCGGTCGCCGGCGTCGTGGCCCATGCTGTCGTTCACGCGCTTGAAGAGGTCCAGGTCGACGAACAGCAGTGCGAGCATCCACTCGGCGCGCTTCGCGCGCCGCATGGCCTCGTTCAGGTGCTCGGTGAAGCTCACCCGGTTCGGCAAATCGGTCAGCGGGTCGTGGAACGCCTGGTGCCGCATCCACTCTTCGTGGGCCTTGCGGTGCCCCTCCTCTTCGGCGAGGCGCCGCTGGTAGTGCGACAACATGAGCTGCACCACCAGCCACACCAGCGCCATCGCGCCGAGCACGCCGCCGACGATCTTGCGCTGGCTCGACCGCGTGCGCTCGACCAGCTCGGTGACGTCGCTGTAGACCTCGAACACCGCCTCTACCGGCGTGGCATCGTCGACATGCACCGGGACGTAGGTGGCGATGATGTTGCGTTCCGAAATCAGGCCCTCCCAGGCGTCGAAGCGGTCGCGATAGGTGATTTCGCTCGCCGGGTAGCCGTCGCGCGCGCGGCGGAAGCCGGGGTTGGCCGACTTGTCCTCGCCGATCTGCCGTGGGTCGGTCGAAAACACAGTGAACCCGCGTAGGTCGTAGATCTTCACCTTGACGACGTTGAGCCCGCGCGCCAGTGACCGCAGGTCGCCCGCAAGGGCCTCCATTTCAGGGCTTCGCGCGAGCTCGTGCTGGGGCACCGATCCGGCGTGCCTGACGAATCCGGCGTACGTGGGCCAGAGGGCGTTGGCAAAGACACGCGTCAGGCCGACGCTCGCCTGCGTCTCGCTTTCGACCAGCGAGTCGACCACCATCCCCCGGTAGAGCAGCGAAAGGACGACCACCACGGCTACCAGCACCGCGACGGCAATGATCTGCGAATAGCGCAGGAGGTTGAGCATCCCGCGCCAGCATAACCCGTTGATCTAGAACAACTGTTAAACCGTGTTAGCGGTTCAGCAAACCCTTGAGCCGGTCGCGCACTTTGTCCTCAATCTCTCCCTTGCGCTTGTCGATGCCTTCCTTGGCGCGCGACTTGGCCAGGTCGCCTGCGGCTGCCTTGTAGTCCACCTGGTACTTCATGTCGTCCAGCGGCCCGCTCAGGCGCACGGGCACCATGACCCCGGCCAGCTGCTCGAGGTCCTTGCCCCCCTGTCCCTGGGTTGAAGCCACGACCGACGCCTTCACCACGTAGTTGATGGTCGACTTGGCGATGTCGATCTCGCCCGCGCCGCCGACGCGGAAAAGCGGTGCCTTCAGGTCCAGGTCGTTGTTGCGGGCGATGCCGTTCTTGATCGCGAAGCTCGCCGAGAGCTCCGAGAACTCGGTCTTTTCCTTGCTGTCGGCAGCCTGGGAAGAATCCGAGCCCAACGCCGTGCGCACTTTGCGCAGCAGCGCGCCGATGTCGACCCCCTTGATGGCGCCATCTCGCAACTGCACCTTGGCGCCCCCCGCGAGCGCGGACTTCATGGCATTGACGGACTTGCCTGCCGTGGTGACATCGAGCGACACGCTGCCGCGGCCCTCCAGCCGGTCCTGCTCGGCAAAGTCCCGCAGCAGCGGCCCGAGGGCGATATTGGAAAGCGTTTCCTTCAACGCCACGCGGTTGGCGTTGCCGTCGAGCGCAAGCGTGCCGGCGACGCTGCCCTCGTAGAGGGCCGCCGAATGCGGCCCGATCTCGGCCTTGCCGTCGGCCACGTTCACCGCCGTCTTCAGGTTGGCGAGCTTCAGCCCCTGCACCTGAAGCGCGCCGATCTGCAGCTGTCCCTTGGCCTTCAGGCCCTTCAGGCCCGAAAGGTCCACCGGGGCGTCCTCCGCCTTCTTGGATTCGGCCTTCTTTTCGGCTGCCGCCGGCCTCCTTTTTTCGGAGGACGCCAGGTAGCGGTCCAGGTTGATCCGGTCGATATTCAGGTCGAAGCCGTAGGACATCTGCGCGGCGCGCGCGATGTCGATCTTGCCTTGCAGTGACGATTCGTCCAGCTTGGCGTTGAAATCCACGCCGATCGCGTCGGGTTTCAGCGCGTAAGTGCCGTCGAGCGCGAGCTTCGCTTCAAGGGGTGGCTCGTTGCGCTTCAGGGTCGTGGAAAAGTCGATCTTGCCCTGGGCATTCTCCGCAATGCGCCCGGTCTGGAGGTTGAGGTTGGAAAGCGAGATGTCCTCCCCCGAAACCTGGTCGCGATAGGCGATAGCGGCGTTCTCGACCTGGACGCCGGCGATATCGAACTTCACCGGCGCGCCTTCGTCCGTCTTCTTCTCCGCCGCCTTGGGGGCCGGCTTGTCGCCCGGCTGGGGCTCGATCAGGTCCTGGAAGTTGAACCGCCCTTCCTTGTCCTTGACGATCTGAGCCTTGAGCCCCGATACGCGGAGCCGGTCCACGACCACCTCGCCGCGCAGCAGGGGCATCAGCGCGACCGAAGCGTGCGCTGAAGCCAGTGAAACGAATTCACGCTCAACGGCCCGCTCCGAAAGCGCGACGCCGGAAACGCGCGCGCCGAGGCTCGGCCAGTAGGCCATCTCCAGCGGGCCCTTGAGTTGCAGAGTGCGGCCGGTACGCTCCTTCACCAGGCGCTCCACGTCGTCGCGGTACCGGTTGGGATCGAAAGTCAGGGCGAAGATCGCGACCGCGACGACCGCCAGAAGGATCAGGCCACCGACCAGCCAAAGCGCGATTTTGAGTATTTTCAAGGCATTAAACTCCGTTCAATTTCGATGCCACGCCTTGAAATAGGCGCGACCCGACCCAAGTTCGACAAGATGCAAGAAGAGACTGTTCAACCGCAAGATAAACCGCAAGCCAGCGGCGGGGACGCGGCCAACCGCTCGCTGGAAGAGCTGCTGGCGGAAACCCAGGCGAAGCTCGAGCAGCAGCGTGACCAGACGCTGCGCACGCTCGCGGATACCGAAAACATGCGCAAGCGGCTGCAGGCCGAGGCCGCCAGTGCCCAGAAGTATGCGCTGGAGGGCTTCGTCAAAGGCCTGTTGCCGGTAGTCGATAGCCTGGAAGCCGCCCTGAAGTCTGCCGACGTCAGCGGCATCGAGGTCATCGTTCGGCAGCTCAGAGGCGCCCTCGAGAAGGCAGGCGTCCAGCCCGTCGACCCCGCCCCCGGCGAGCGCTTCGACCCGCACCGCGAGCAGGCGATGGCGGCGGTGGAGGCCGACGGCGAAGCGAACACCATCGTGGCCGTCATGCAGAAAGGCTACACCCTGCACGACCGCGTGCTGCGCCCGGCGCTGGTCACCGTGGCCAAGCCTCGGGTTGAAAAGGATGCCGGAAACCCCATATCGGACACAGACTTGGATTAACGGAGCAGCCCCATGGCAAAAATCATCGGCATCGACCTTGGCACCACCAACTCCTGCGTCGCGATCATGGAGGGCGGCAAGCCCAAGGTGATTGAAAACTCGGAAGGCGCGCGCACTACGCCGTCGGTAGTCGCCTATACCGAGGACGGGGAAATCCTAGTCGGCGCGCCTGCCAAGCGACAGGCCGTTACCAACGCCAAGAACACCATCTATGCGGTGAAGCGCCTGATCGGGCGGCGCTTCGAGGACCCGGAGGTGCAGAAGGACATCAAGCTGATGCCCTACAAGATCGTGCGCGCCGACAACGGCGACGCCTGGATCGAGATCCGGGGCAAGAAGATCTCGCCGCAGGAAGTCTCCGCGCAGGTGCTGCGCAAGCTGAAGAAGGACGCCGAGGCCTACCTTGGCGAAACCGTGACCGAGGCGGTCATCACGGTGCCCGCCTACTTCAACGACTCGCAGCGCCAGGCGACCAAGGACGCCGGCCGCATCGCGGGGCTGGACGTAAAGCGCATCATCAACGAGCCGACCGCCGCGGCGCTCGCCTTCGGCATGGACAAGGCGATGAAGAAAGACGCCAAGATCGCCGTATACGACCTGGGCGGCGGCACCTTCGACATTTCCGCCATTGAGATTGCCGACGTCGAAGGCGAGAAGCAGTTCGAGGTGCTCGCCACCAACGGCGACACGTTCCTCGGTGGCGAGGATTTCGACCAGCGCCTCATCGACTACGTGGTCACCGAGTTCAAGAAGGAGCAGGGTGTCGACCTCTCCAAGGACGTGCTCGCGCTGCAGCGGCTCAAGGAGGCCGCGGAGAAGGCGAAGATCGAGCTGTCTTCCTCGCAGCAGACCGAGATCAACCTGCCCTACATCACCGCGGACCAGTCGGGGCCCAGGCACCTGACCATGAAGATCACCCGCGCGAAGTTCGAGTCGCTGGTCGATGAACTGGTCGAGAGGACTATCGGGCCCTGCCGCATCGCCATCAAGGACGCGGGCATCACCGTGGGCCAGATCCAGGACGTGATCCTGGTCGGCGGACAGACGCGCATGCCGAAGGTGCAGGACAAGGTGAAGGAATTCTTCGGCCGCGAGCCGCGCAAGGACGTGAACCCGGACGAGGCGGTGGCGGTGGGTGCGGCCGTCCAGGCGGGCGTATTGAAGGGCGACGTGAAAGATGTTCTTTTATTGGATGTTACCCCCCTCTCACTGGGCATCGAAACCCTGGGCGGGGTGATGACCAAGCTCATCCAGAAGAACACCACCATCCCGACGAAGGCGACGCAGGTGTTCTCCACCGCCGAGGACAACCAGGGCGCGGTGACCATCCACGTGCTGCAGGGCGAGCGCGACATGGCCTCGGGCAACAAGTCGCTCGGACAGTTCAACCTCACCGACATTCCGCCGGCGCCACGCGGCATGCCGCAGATCGAGGTGACGTTCGACATCGACGCGAACGGCATTCTGCACGTCACCGCCAAGGACAAGGCCACCGGCAAGGAAAACAAGATCAAGATCCAGGCGAGCTCCGGCCTGAACGAGGCCGAGATCCAGCGCATGGTGAAGGACGCCGAGGCGCACGCCGAGGAGGACCGCAAGCAGCTGGAGCTCGTCAACGCGCGCAACCAGCTCGAGGCCCTGACGCACTCGGTACGCAAGTCGCTGAAGGACTATGGCGACAAGCTCGACGCCGGCGAGAAGGAGAAGATAGACGCGGCCATCAAGGACGCCGAGGGCGCGCTCAAGTCCGAAAACAAGGCCGAGCTCGACGCCAAGTCGCAGGCGCTGGCGCAGGCGGCACAGAAGCTCGGCGAGAAGATGTATGCCGAGCAGCAGGCGGGCGCCGGGCAGGCCGAGCAGCAGGCGGGCGGCGGCGAAGCCAAGAAGGACGAAGACGGCAACGTGGTCGACGCGGAGTTCACCGAGGTGAAGGACAAGAAAGCGGGTTAAGCTTGCGTTAAGGCGACATCGGAACGGGCGGCTGCCAAAGCAGCCGCCCGTTTTTGCGACGGAAAGAGAATGGCAAAGCGCGACTATTACGACGTGCTCGGGGTCAACAAGGACTGCTCCGAGGAAGACCTGAAGAAAGCGTACCGGCGCCTTGCCATGAAATGGCACCCGGACCGCAATCCGGACAATCCCAAGGCCGAGGAGCACTTCAAGGAGGCCAAGGAGGCGTACGAGATCCTTGCCGATCCGAGCAGGCGCGCCGCCTACGACCAGTTCGGGCACGCCGGCGTAGACCCGCAGAGCGCGCCCGGCGCCGGCGGCATGGGCGGATTCGGCGACATCTTCAGCGATATCTTCAGCGACATCTTCGGCGGCGGGCGCGGCGCCCGCTCCACCGTGTTCCGCGGCGCCGACCTGCGCTACAACCTGGAGATCACGCTGGAGCAGGCCGCGCACGGCTTCGACACCAAGATCCGCATTCCCGCCATGGCGGTGTGCGAGATCTGCAAGGGCACCGGCGCCAAGGCGGGCACCCAACCGGCAACCTGCCCGACCTGCCGCGGAGCCGGCCAGGTGCGGGTGTCGCAGGGACCCTTCTCCATCGCGCAGACCTGCCCGCGCTGCCACGGCAGCGGCAGCGTGATTCCCAACCCCTGCAACGCCTGCAGCGGCACTGGGCGCGTCAAGCTGCAGAAGACGCTGGCGGTCAAGATTCCCGCGGGTGTCGACGAAGGCGACCGCGTGCGGCTCTCCGGCGAAGGCGAGCCGGGTGTGAATGGCGGGCCGCCGGGAGACCTCTATGTCCAGGTGCACATCAAGGCGCACCCGGTGTTCCAGCGCGACCATGACGACCTGCATTGCGAGATGCCGATATCCATAACTACCGCGGCGCTCGGCGGTGAGATCGAGATTCCGACGCTCGATGGCACCGCTCGCATCCGCGTTCCGGCCGAGACGCAGACGGGCAAGGCCTTCCGCCTCAAGAACAAGGGCATCAAGGGCGTGCGCAGCCAGGCGCCGGGGGACCTTTTCTGCCACGTCGCGGTTGAAACGCCCGTCAGCCTGACGGAGCGCCAGCGCCAGCTGCTGCGCGAGTTCGACGCCATCACGCAGGAGGACAGCGGCCGGCACAACCCCCGCGCCAAAGGCTGGCTGGACAAGGTCAAGGAGTTCTTCGAGGGGTAGGAACGGGTTTTGCTGGTGCTATGGCAACTGACTTCAGGAGACTGCTAATGGCAATCCGTTCCGCCGCTTTAGTCGTCGTCCTTACCGCCGGGCTTGGCGCCTGCGCGAGCTACGAGGAGCCGGCACCGGCATCTACCGTGCCTGTTGCCCCGGCTGCACCCGTAATCGCGGTCAGCCCTACCCCGACCTCGACGCCGGCGGCACTCGCGACGCTCAAGCCCGGCTCGTTCCGTCCGGGCAACGGCATCCTCGAGTCGATCGGTCTCGTCACGCTGCCGCAGGCCTCCGCCGCAGCGGGCGGGGGTACTGTCGCGGGCCCCGTGCCCGGTCCCTATCGCCTGACGCTCCGCATGGAAGACGGCAGCATCCAGACCGTCATCCAGGACACGCGCGCGCTTCTGGTTGGCGATCGGGTGCAGATCACCCAGGACGGAAGGCTGATCCGCCCCTAGCCGGGCCTCGCTCGGAGGCGCTTCATGACTTGCGCCGCTTGCGCGCGGCGAGCTTCACCGCCTCGATGATCTCGGGATACGCGGCGCAGCGGCACAGGTTGCCCGCCAGGTAATGCCGGATGTCGTCCTCGCTCGGATCGGGCATCTCGTCCAGCAGCTGGCGCGTCATGAGCACGAAGCCCGGCGTGCAGAAGCCGCACTGGAACGCGGAAGCCTCCACGAACGCCTGCTGCACGGCGTCGAGGTCCTTGCTCTTCTCGATGGTCACCACTTCGGCGCCCTCGACAAGCATGCCCAGGTAGAGGCAGCCCGACACCGCGCGGCCGTCGACGAGCACGGTGCAGCAGCCGCACAAGCCTTGGGCGCAGCTCTCGCGCGCACCGTAGAGGCCGAACCCTTCCTGGAGGACCTCCACCAGCGTTTCGTGCGGCGCCACCTGCGCGCTGACCGGCTCGCCGTTCAGCGAAAAACGAATCTCTCTTCTCACTTCTGCATCGCCATGAAGATCGCTTCCGGGGTCAGCGGCAGCGAGCTGATGCGCACGCCGACCGCGTCGTGCACTGCGTTCGCGATCGCCGGCGACACGCCGAAGGTGCCGGTCTCGCCCACGCCCTTCGCGCCGAACGGGCCGGTTCGCTGCTCGGCCACGACCGCCTCGTTGGTGATGACGGCCGGGATGTCGAGAAAGCCGGGGATGCGGTACTCGGCGAGCGACGCGTTGCGCAGCTGCCCTCTCTCGTCGAACTGCATCTTCTCCAGCAGCGTGAACCCGAGCTGCATGATCGCCGCGCCCGAAAGCTGCGTCTCGACGATGCGCGGATTGATCGGCGTGCCGACATCGGCGACATTGACCATGCGGGTAACACGCACGCGGCCGGTTTCGGTATCCACCTCGACCTCCACTCCGGTTGCGCCGACCATCCAGAACGGCGTGGCGTTGTCGGTGAGGCCGTTCGCGTCGGGCGACTTGTAGGTCGGGATGTAGCTGCCGGTGCCGGTGACGTTGCCCGCCTGCATGCCGTACTTCTTCTTGAAGATGTCGGCGATGTCGCAATCGGCCGGCAGGCCGAGCTCCTTCCTCAAGGCATCGAGCTTCGCCCTCGCCTCCTCGGCGGCGAGCTTCACGGCATTGCCCATGTGGAAGAGCGAGCGCGAGCCGAGCGTGGCCATGTCGTAGGGGGTAACGTCGGTGTCCGAATGAACCACCGTGATGGACTCCGCCGCCATGTGCAGCACCTCGCCGGCGATCTGCGCCATCGCGGTGTCGGACCCCTGCCCCATGTCGGCGGTGCTGCAATAGACGATGCAGCTGCCGTCCGCGTTTACGGCAACGGCGGCGAGCGAGGTGGTCGGGGAGACGCAGGCCTTGAAGCCAATGGCGATGCCGCGGCCTCGCTTCAGCGTGCCGGCGCCGTGCTCGAACGGCTTCTCCCAGTCCATGAGGAGCGAAAGCCTCTCCAGGACCTTGTCGGTCGCCGCGTCGCGCATCACGGTGCCGGTGGCCTGCGGCCGGCCCTCGCGCAGCAGGTTGCGGCGGCGGAACTCCACCGGGTCGATTCCCAGCTCGCGCGCCATGAGGTCGGTATGGCTCTCGTACGCCCACACCAGCTGCGGGATGCCGAAGCCGCGCAGCGCGCCGGCCGGCGGCAGGTTGGTGTACAGCGCGTACGAGTCGATCAGCACGTGCTCGATGTCGTACGGCCCTGGCGCGGTGAAACCCGACTTCTGCGTCACCCGGGGGCCGATATCGGCGTAGGCGCCACCGTTCCACCACACCTCGCATTCGCGCGCCACGATGCGCCCGTCGGCGCGCACGCCGCTCTTGATGCGGAAGGTGCTCGCGTGCTTGGTGATGGTGAAGAACTGCTCCTCCATGCTGAGAGAAATCTTGACCGGACGGCCGGTGGCGAGCGAGAGCACCGAGACCAGCGCCTCCAGCTTGATGTAGAGCTTCGCCCCGAAGCCGCCGCCGAGGAACGGCACGCGCACGCGCACGCGGTTTTCCGGCCACCCGAGCAGGCGCGCCACCTCGATGCGTACGAACGACGGGCTCTGGGATGCGGTGTGGATGGTGAGCGAGCTCTCGGTGGATTCGGCCACCGACACCAGCGGCTCGAGCGGCGTGTGCATCACCTGCTGCGTGCGGAAGCGATGCTCGAACACGTGGTGCGCCTTCTCCATGGCGGCCCGCGCATCGCCGTGGCGCAGGCGGAAGTCGAGCGCCACGTTGGTATTCGTCCTGCCCTTCACGTGCTTGAGGTCGGGGAACGTGCCCGCCGGCTTGAGCGCGTCGTGCACGATCGCCTTGGAAGTCATCGCCTCGACCTCGTCGTACACCGCGGGCAGCTCCTCGTATTCCGCGACGATGAGGTGCGCCGCCTCCTCCGCGACGTGCGGATCGGACGCGAGCACCACCGCCACGGCCTCCCCGACGTAGCGCACCTTGTCGAGCGCGAGGATCGGCTGGTCGTGGAAAGCGGGGCCGAAGTACGGCTCGGCGATCAGCCGGCGGACGTCTTCGCCCGTCACGACGCGGTGCACGCCGCCCACTGCCTGCGCGGCGGATACGTCGATGCGCCGGATCCTGCCGTGCGCCACCGTGCTGCGGAAGATTTTCCCGTACAGCATCCCGGGCAGGCGCAGGTTGTGCACGTACTCGGCCCGGCCGGTAACCTTGAGCCAGGACTCGAGCCGCGGCACGGAGCGACCGACCTGCGGCGTCTCAGTGGATTGCGTTGCGCGCTTCATGGATGGCCCGTGCCAGGTAGACGCGGATCAGCTGCTTCTTGTATGCCGCCGAGCCGTGCAGGTCGCTTTCGATGGACACTTCTTCCGCGGCCGCTTCGCCGGCCTCCTTGATTGCTTTCGGATCCGACACCTTGCCCTTGAGAATGCCTTCGGCTGCGACGAGACGCGTCGGCTTATCGGTCGCCGCGCTCACGAAGACGCGCGCCTCCTGGCCCTCGAGTACCACCGCCACGCCGAGCGCCGGCCAGTCGTCCGCAGAGCGCGTGGTGCACTTGAGGTATGCGGCGCGGCGCTTGCCGAGCGCAGGCAGCTCGATCCGCGTAATGAGCTCGTCGCGCTTGAGCGTGTTCTCCATGTAGCCGGCATAGAGTGCCTCGACCGGCGCGCCGCGCTCACCCGCGGGCCCGGCGATGGTCACGCGTGCACCCAGCGCGCTCAGCAGCGGCGGCAGGTCCATATGCGGATCGGCGTGCGCGAGCGCGCCACCCACGGTGGCTACGTTGCGCACCCGAACGTTGGCCAGGGTGCGCAGGGCCTGCTTCAGCACGGGAAACGACCTCGCAACCTCTGCCGAGCGCTCGAGCGCCCGGAGCGTCGTCATGGCGCCGATGCGCAAAGCGCCCGCATCGGCTGCCACGCCGGAAAGCGCGAGCTTTCGCAAGCTGACCAGGCGGCTCGGGCGGAACACGCCAGCCTTCATCATGAGCATCAGGGCGGTCCCCCCGGACATCGGCCGCGCGCCCTCCTGGCCGAGGAGCGAAAGCGCTTCGGAAAGCGTGCCCGGCTGCGCCAGCTCGAATGGACTCATGCGACCGCCACGGTGTCGAGCAGCCGTCGCAGTACGTCGGCGACCTCGTGCGGGCGCTCGAGCGGGGTGAGGTGGCGCGCACCCTTCAGGACCGTCAGCGCGGAGCCGCGGATCCCGCGATGCAGCTCCTGCGCCATGGCGAGCGGCGTGGCGTAGTCCTCCTCGCCGACGACGATCGCCGTGGGGACTTCGATGCGAGGCAGCGCGCTGCGCAGGTCGGCCGCGCCAAGCATGCGGCAGGCCTGCGCATACGCGCGCACGTCGTTGCTTACGAAACGTGCAACGCACTGCGAGACGACGTCGGGATGCTGTGCGCGAAACGCCTCGCCGAACCAGCGCGTCACCTGAAAATCGACCAGCGCCTGCAGTCCTTCGTGCAGCGCCTTCTGCGCGCGCTCTTCCCATGCTTTTGGGTTCCCATAGCAGGCCGTCGCATCCACGAGGCCGAGCGAGGAAACCCGTTCGGGGTAACGGGCCGCAAAAGCAAGGCCAACGCATCCGCCCATGGAGGCGCCAGCCACCAGTGCCGCATCCCAGCCCAGGTGATCAAGGAGCTGCGCCAGGTCTTCGGCGAAGCCCTCCACCGTGTACGGTCCCGGCGCCTTGGGCGACGCGCCGTGGCCGGTGCAGTCGTATAGCAGCACGGCGGCATCCAAGCGTTGCGCGACCGGCCGCCAGAACTCCCGATCCATGGCGAGTGAATGGATCAGGGCCACGCGCCGGGGGCTGCGTGGATCGCCGGCTACGGTATACGCGTTCAAGGACAAGCTATTTGCGCCGCCAAGTGGTGCGGCCACCAACATCTTCGAGGACGATGCTCTTGTCAAGAAGCGTATCGCGGATGCGGTCGGCCTCGGCGAAGTCCTTGCGCTTGCGTGCCGCGGCGCGCGCCTCGATCGCCTCGAGGATCCAGCGTTCCGCTTCGCCGCCCTGCAGGAACTCCTGCGCATCGCGATGCAGCAGGCCCAGAATGCCGCCCAGGCCGCGAAGCTGCGGCGCGAGCGCCTTGTCGCCAGCGTTGATGCGGGTGGCAAGATCGAACAGCACGGCGAGCGCCTCCGGTGTGCCGAAGTCGTCGTCCATGGCCTCCTTGAACCGCCGCGCGTGCGCTTCGTTCCAATCGACGCTCGACCCGGCCGTATCCTTCAAGGCGGTGTAGAGGCGGGTGAGCGCGCTCTTGGCCTCTTCCAGGTGGGCATCCGAATAGTTGAGCGGGCTGCGGTAGTGCGCGCGCAGAATAAAGAAACGCACCACTTCGGCGTCGTACTTTTTCAGCACCTCGCGCACGGTGAAGAAGTTGCCGAGCGACTTCGACATCTTCTCTTCGTCGACGCGCACGAAGCCGTTGTGCATCCAGTACTTGACGAACTGCTTGCCCGAATCTGTTCCCAAGGCGCCCTCGGACTGCGCGATCTCGTTCTCGTGGTGCGGGAACTGCAGGTCCTGGCCGCCGCCGTGGATGTCGAACTGCTCGCCGAGCAGCGCGCGGCTCATTGCGGAGCATTCGATGTGCCAGCCCGGGCGGCCCTCGCCCCAGCGTGACGCCCACTTCGGCTCCTCGGGCTTCGCGCGCTTCCACAGCACGAAATCCAGCGGGTCTTCCTTCGCGCTGTCCACCTCGACACGCTCGCCCGCGCGCAGCTCGTCCAGCGACTTCCCCGAAAGCTTGCCGTAGCCGGGAAAGCGCCTTACCGCGTAGTTCACGTCGCCCGAGGCGGCCTGGTAGGCGAGCTCGCTGCGCGTCAATTCATCGATCATTTCCAGCATCTGCGGCACGTAGCGGGTGGCGCGCGGCTCGTGATCCGGTTTTTCCACGCCGAGCGCGGCCGCGTCCTCGTCCATGTAGCGGATGAAGCGCGCGGTCAGCGACTCGACCGGCTCGCCGTTTTCTGCGGCGCGACGGATGATCTTGTCGTCGATGTCGGTGATGTTGCGCACGTAGGTGACGCGGTAGCCGCTCTCCCGCAGCCAGCGGCGCACTACGTCGAACACCACCAGCACGCGCGCGTGCCCCAGGTGGCAGTAGTCGTAAACGGTCATGCCGCATACGTACATGCGAACTGCCGGCGGCTCGAGGGGAACGAAGACCTGCTTTGCCCTGCCTAGGCTGTTGTAGATCTTTAAGATAAAATGCGACCTTTCGTAGGGCCTTGAAAATATAACATATTGCTGCAATCCAGCGGCCCGTCCCGCGTGCCCATCCGAAGCCTACTTTTCCAAGGAGCTGCATGAAACTGAAGCACCTGTTCATCCTCTCGGTCGCCGCCGTGCCTTCGGGCGCGCTGGCCGCCGACCCGCAAGTCGACGTGCGCACCAACGTGGGCACGATCCGCATCGAGCTCTACGCCGCCAAGGCGCCGAAGACGGTGGAGAACTTCCTGCAGTACGCGAAGGACGGTCACTACAACGGCACCATTTTCCACCGCGTCATCGACGGCTTCATGATCCAGGGCGGCGGCTTCGACGGCAGCTACCACCAGAAGGCGACGCGCGACCCGGTGCAGAACGAGGCGAAGAACGGCCTCAAGAACGACATCGGCACCATCGCGATGGCTCGCACGAGCGCGCCGCATTCGGCGACCGCGCAGTTCTTCATCAACGTGAAGAGCAACGACTTCCTGAACGCGGCGCAGGCGCAGGACGGCTGGGGCTATACGGTGTTCGGCAAGGTGGTCTCGGGCATGGACGTGGTCAGCAAGATCGCCAAGACGCCCACCGGGTCGGGCGGACCATTTCGCACCGACGTGCCGCAGCAGCCGGTCGTTATCGAATCGGTAACGGTGGTCGGCGCCAAGAAGTAGCGGCCGCAGTGCCCGCGCTGTTCATCTCCGACCTGCATCTGAGCGAAGAGCGCGCTGCGGCCAACGAGCGGTTCATCGCGTTCGTCGAGGGCAAGGCGCGCTCGGCCGCCGCGCTCTACATCCTGGGCGACTTCTTCGAATACTGGATTGGCGACGACGACCTCGACGAGCCGTTCAACGCTGTCATCGCGGGGCTGCTGCGCGGGCTGAGCGGCAGCGGGGTGCCCGTCTACCTCATGCACGGCAATCGCGACTTCCTGCTCGGCGAAGGATTCTGCCGTGCAACCGGCGCGGTGCTGCTGAGCGACCCCACGGTAGTGGAGATCGAAGGGGAAAGGACGCTGCTCGCCCACGGCGACACGCTGTGCACGGACGACCACGACTACCAGGCATGGCGTCGCGTTGCGCGCTCGCGCGAATGGCAGGCGGAGTTCCTCGCCAAGCCGCGCGAAGACCGCCGCAGCGTAGTTCTAGGGCTGCGCGAGAAGAGCAAGGCGGTAATCCAGGCCAAGCCCGCCGATATCATGGATGTCAACGAGGATGCTGTCGTGCAGGCGCTACGCACCCACGGTGTCCGCCGGCTGGTGCACGGCCACACGCATCGCCCGGGCCGCCATGAGCATGCCGCCGACGGCGGTCGCTGCGAGCGCTGGGTCCTGCCCGACTGGTACGGCGCCGGCGGCTACCTGGAAATCGGCCCCGGGCAGCCTCGCCTGGTGCGCTTCAAGCAGTAATTCTTACCCCCGGCGGTAAAAAAGGACGCCCGGACGGCGGCCGCGGGCGCCCTGCTTGCTGGTACGGGGGTTGCTCCTGCGCTCTCGTCAACCCCGGAAAGGACCCACGACATGGCGAAAACCAAGGCGAAGGCCGGCGCAGCGCTCGAGATGCTCAAGGAGGACCACGACAAGGTGAAGAAGGCCTTCAAGGAATTCGAGAAGCTGGACCGCGAGGACAGCGCGACGGTGCAGGAGCTCGTGCAGACGGTGTGCGAGGAGCTCAAGGTGCACACCGCGCTGGAGGAAGAGATCTTCTACCCGGCGGTGCGCGAGGCGATCGAGGACGAGGACATCATGAACGAGGCGCAGGTCGAGCACGACAGCGCCAAGATGCTCATCGAGCAACTGGAGAACATGGGCCCGGACGACCCCAACTACCACGCCACGTTCACGGTGCTGGGCGAGTACGTCAAGCACCACATCAAGGAAGAAGAGGAGGAGATGTTCCCGCAGGCCAAGAAGACCGACCTGGACTTCGAAGACCTCGGGGCGCGCATGCGCGAGCGCAAGACCGAGCTCATGGGCTCGATGGAAGAACAGCCGGAGGAAGAATCCTGAAGCCGCAACCCGCGCGACCGGTCAGCCCGGGAGACGAAGCACCTCCCGGGACGCCGGGGACCGGCGAAGACATCTGCCCGGAATGCAACGGCAAGGGCAAGACCGCGCGCGGCCAGGAATGCCGCAACTGCGGCGGCACCGGCCGCATCGTGCGCGGCGTCGGCGGCGCCTGATCGCGCGGGCGCTCCGGGCCCTCGTCTCCGGTACGTTGGCAAGCGTAGCTTCGGCACTCGCCGGGCTTGCGTGCAGCCGCGTGGAGAACCGCCATGCGGCGCGCTCCATGAATGCGGTGGCCCATATCTATGACGGCGGTGCGCCGCGATCGAGCGACGGCGGCCGAGGGCGCAACGCGTGGCTGGGTTTCGGCATCCACACCGTCGCATCGCTCTGGTGGGCGCTCGTCAACGAAAGGCTGCGCAACCCGCCTGCGAGCGCCGCCCTAGCCTACCTGGTGGATTACCATGTGGTGCCGAAGCGCCTCCGGCCGGGATTCGAAGCGCATCTGTCCGCAACATCGATGGCCATCGTCTATGCCTCTCTCGCCGCGGGCTTCGCGTTGGGAGATCGGCTAAATCGCCGGTTTGACGACCATGAGAAAGAAGATGGCGATGAACGCGATGAACGCCGGCCAGCCGAGGACGGTCCACACCTTGTGGTAGCGCCAGAAGCGCGCGGGTAGCGCCTCGCCTGCCCCTGCGGCGCGCTCGGCCATCTGCGCCATGCGGATCTGGATCCATACCACCGGCAGCCAGCAGGCGCCGGCGATTACATAGAGCACGAGCGACCAGAGCACCCAGCCCGCCGTCCAAGGCAGCCCCGACAGGTGCAGCAGCCAGAAGCCGGTGACCGGCTGGACGATCGCCGTCGGCGTGGTGAACAGCCAGTCGGCCGCCACCACTCGGCGCGCGACGATGGCGATGGCGCGCACGTCGCCGCTGCGGTTGGTGAAGAACATGTAGAAGGCCGAGCCCAGTCCGGTGCCGAAGAGCACGGTGGAGGAGAGCACGTGCAGCCATTTCACGACCAGGTATTCCATCAAGCCTCCTCCAGCTCGTGCAGCGCCAGGATCGCGGCCAGCATGGGCACGTTCTTGAGCAGCGGGCCGAAGGGGTGCAGCCAGAGCTCGGGCAGCCACAGCGCGATGATGACGCTGTAGCCTGCAACGAGCGCCATCTGCAGGCGCCACAGCCACCTGCGCCGCCTGAACGCCAGGATGGCGACGCCGATCGCGATATCGAGCAGCGCGGCGCTGTACAGAACGAACAGACTCGGAAGACCGACGCGCGCAAGCATCGCGAGACTTTCCTCGACCGGATAAGGTCCAAGGGACACCACGCCGCTGCCGATCCAGACCAGGGCGACCGAGCAGCGCAGCAGCGGCAGGAGCCAATCCAGCCGCGCGCGCATCGCAAGCGCGCGTCCTTCTGTCTCGGAAACGAAATCCTCGGGCGCGCGCGGCGGATGGCCCAGCAGGTGAGCGATGGCGTCCGGCGAGGCGGTATTGCCGCGCTCGAGCATCTGCAGCGTTTCGCGATCGACCGGCAGCAGAATGCGGGGAATGGCGACGAAGCGCGCGCGCCCCAGTCCCATCTGTCCTCGGAGGATCTCCAGCCAGCCTCGCAAGGTGAGTTCGCGGTCGCCCACCGCGTGAACGACAGTCCGATCCGGCGCAACGACCAGCCGGGCGATCGCCTCGGCTAGGTCGTCGACATGGATGGGCTGGACGCGCTGGCCGCCGTCGCCGGGAAGCGGCGTCGCCGGCAGGCAGGCGAGCAACGCGAAGAGCCGTGCGCTGGCGCCGCCTTCTCCGAACACGAGCGACGGCTGAACGATGCTCCACTGCAGGGCGCGCGCCGCGAGATAGTCGTCGGCGCGCTTCTTTGAAAGATGGAATGCGCTGCGCGCGCCCTGGTCGGCGCCAAGCGCCGACACCTGCACCACCCGTTGCACCCCGGCCTTCTCGCACGCTTCGAACAGCGCCCGCGGCGCGGCGTCGTGCACCGCGCCGAAGGTCTGCGCGCCTCGCTCCCGGAAGATGCCCACCGCGTTCACCACGGCATCGATTCCCCGTAGCGCGCCAAGCCAGTCGTCGGGCCGCGTGGCCTGCTCGAAGCGAATGGGGCTTCCCAGTACCGCATGGCCGTGGGCGCGCAGCGCTGCGGCCGCCGCGCGGCCGACGAATCCCGTCGCGCCGAGCACGAGGACGTTCAAGCGGCGAGCGCCGACACCTCGTCCGAGACCGGCAGGAGCAGCGTGAAGGTGCTGCCCTTTCCCGGCTCGCTATGCACCCGGATCTCGCCGCCGAGCAGACGGGTGAGCTCGCGGCTGATGGAAAGCCCGAGGCCGGTGCCGCCGTACTGGCGGCTGGTCGTGCCGTCGGCCTGCTGGAAAGCATCGAAGATGATCTTCTGCTTGTCCGGGGGTATGCCTATGCCGGTGTCGACGACGGCGAACGCGATGCGACCGGGCTCCGTGCGCGAGATGTCGAGCGACACGCTGCCCTCCCGGGTGAACTTGAAGGCGTTGGCGAGCAGGTTCTTGAGCACCTGCTTTAGGCGCGGCATGTCGGTGCGGATGACGGCCGGCACCGCGGCATCCACGGCAATGCGGAAATCCAGGTTCTTGTCCTGCGCAACCTGCGCGAAGCTGCGCTCCAGGTCATCGCGCAGCTCGTCGAGGCGCGCCGGCGCTATGTTGAGCGCGGTGATCGCTCCCGACTCGATCTTGGCGAGGTCGAGCAGGTCGTTGATCAGGGAAAGGAGATCCATGCCCGAGTCGTAGATCGTCTGCGCGAACTGCACCTGCTTGTCCGTGAGGTTGCCGCCGGCGTTGTCGGCCAGCAGCCGTGCCAGGATCAGCAGGCTGTTGAGCGGCGTGCGCAGCTCGTGCGACATGTTGGCGAGGAACTGCGACTTCGCCTCGCTCGCCTTCTCGGCGCTGATGCGCGCCCGGATCAGCTCGGTCTCGACGCGGTTGCGCTCGGTGAGGTCGCGCACCACCTTGGCGTAGCCCAGCAGCGTGCCCTTCTCGTCGCGCACGGCGGTTATCACGACGCTGGCCCAGTACGTCGAGCCGTCCTTGCGCACGCGCCAGCCCTCCTCCTCGTAGCGGCCTTCCGCCGCGGCGAGCTCGAGCTCCCACTCGGGCTTGCGCCGCTCGAGGTCCTCGCGCGGATAGAAGCAGAAGAAGTGGCGTCCGATGATCTCCTCGGCGCGGTAGCCCGAGGTGCGCTCGGCGCCCGCGTTCCAGCTCACCACACGGCCGCCTGCGTCCAGCATGAAAATCGAGTAGTCGACCACGCTTTCCACCATGAGGCGGAAGCGGCGCTCGCTGTCGGCGAGATCGTGCGTGCGCTCGGTAACGCGCCGCTCGAGCTGTCGCTGCCGCCCCTGCAACGCGAGCATCGCGCCTTCGAGCTGGCCCAGCACCGCCGAGAGCATCAGGCCAGTGAACACCACCGTGCTCACGAAGAGCAGCAGGAGCAGCAGCGCCTCGTTTTCCCGCGGCGTGTGCACGAGCGCGATGGTGCAGATTACTGCGATGGCGGTCGTCACCTCGCGCTGGCCGAAGCGGAAAGCCGCCCAGACGATGAAGGGCACTATGAGGAAGGCGGCGCCGTACGCCGCGCTACCTTCGCCGCCGCCGCGGAACACGGCCTGCGCCGCCGCGATGAGCAGGATCGCGAATGCCAGGCCCTCGACGATCTTCTCGCGCGTCCAGCGCACCGTTGCCCGGCCAACCCAGGTGAGAAGGAGCGGCGTGACGACCAAAATGCCGCTCGCGTCTCCCTGCCACCAGGTCCACCAGTTCCACAAGAGCTCGATGCCCGGTATGGCGTGCAGCAGTCCGAGCGGAAGCAGGGCGAACGTCGGCGCGATAGTCGACACGAGCGCGGCCACGCCCACGAACCTGAGCACCTCTTCGGCCCGGCGGAATCGGCGCGGCACGCCGATGTACCGGCGGAACAGGGCAGCCCCGGCAAGCGCCTGCACGGTGCTGCCGGTGGCGATGAGCGCCGAGCTCAGGAGCGCGCCTTCGATGGTCAGGTTGGCCGCGGCGCTTCCCAGCCAGATCCCTGGCCAAAGCCGGTGGCCGGCGAGCAGCAGGGCGGCGAGCGCAAGCCCCGAGGCGGGCCAGATCGGCGAGACATAGCCAGGAGGAATCGCGGTGTCCAGGGCGAGCATCGCCGCGGCAAAGTAGGCCGCGCCGAGCAGCCCCGCTTGAGCGACAAGGCGTGCGCGCTGCACGCTCTATCCTACGACAGCCCGCGCTCGAGGTCTGTCTTCAGGTCCGCCAGCGCCTCCAGGCCTACCGCCACCCGGACCAGGCCCTCCGTGATCCCGGCGGCCGCGCGCGCCTCCGGCGACAGGCGGCCGTGCGTAGTCGTGGCCGGATGGGTGATGGTGGTTTTTACGTCGCCGAGGTTGGCCGTGATCGAAATGAGCCGCGTGGCGTCGATGAGGCGCCAGGCGGCCGAGCGCCCGCCCTGCACCTCGAACGACAGCACCGCCCCGCCGGCGCGCTGCTGGCGCCGGGCAAGCTCATGCTGGGGATGCGACTCGATCCCCGGGTAGAACACGCGTGACACGCGCGGATGCGCTTCCAGCCAGCGGGCGAGGTCCAGGGCGGCCGCCGATTGCGCCAGCATGCGGAGCTCGAGCGTCTCCAGGCCTTTCAGTATCACCCAGGCGTTGAACGGAGAAATCGACGGGCCGGCAGTGCGCAGGAACGGCAGCATCTCGCCGTTCACGAGCTTCGCCGGGCCGAGCACCGCGCCACCGAGCACGCGGCCCTGGCCGTCGAGGTGCTTGGTGGCCGAATGGATCACGAGGTCGGCGCCGAGCTCGAGCGGACGCTGCAGCGCAGGCGTGCAGAACACGTTGTCTACCGCGAGAAGCGCGCCCGCCTTCCCCGCGACCTGCGACAGCGCGCGGATGTCGGACACCTCGGTGAGCGGATTGGACGGCGTTTCGAGAAACAACAGCCTGGTGCCCTTGCGCACTGCCCGTTCCCACTCCTCGACCTCGGTGGGAGAAACGAAGGTGGTCTCGACGCCGAAGCGCGCGAAGTAGTTGCTGAAGAGCTGAACCGTCGCGCCGAACACGGCGCTCGAGCAGACGACGTGGTCGCCCGAACGGAGCAGCGACATGACGGCGGTTAGGATCGCCGACATGCCGGAGGCCGTGGCGATGCAGGCCTCGGCGCCTTCCAGGGCGGCAAGGCGGTCCTGCAGCATCGAGACCGTGGGATTGGTGTAGCGCGAGTACACCACGCCTGGATCGCCGCCGGCGAAGCGCGCGTGCGCCTGCGCGGCGTTGTCGAACACGAAGCTGGAGGTAAGGTAGAGCGCCTCCGCGTGCTCCTGGAACTGGCTGCGCACCTGGCCTGCGCGCACCGCTTCGGTGGAAAAAGCCTTTTCGGACATAAAAAACCCGATCCTCTTTCAAGCGGACCGGGTTCTCTCGGCACGCTTTAGCTGGATTTGTTACGCGCCCGCAAGCTGTGGCTCAAATCGGCGCGAGGCCGCGAGTATATCAGGCGGCGAGATTCAGATCTAACTGCGCAGCCTCGTCCTCCGCGGCATCGCGCCTGGCGTCGCGGCGGATCTCGATGGAACGCAGGTAGTCGCTGGTTATGTCGCCGGTGATGTAGATGCCGTCGAAGCAGGAGGTCTCGAAGCTGGTGAGCCGCGGGTTGGCCGCGCGCACGGCGTCTTTGAGATCGTCCAGGTCCTGGTAGACCAGGGCGTCCGCGCCGATCTCGCGCGCCACCTCCTCCTCGGAGCGGTGCGCGGCTATGAGCTCGGCACGGGTCGGCATGTCGATGCCGTAGACGTTCGGAAAGCGCACCGGCGGCGCGGCGGAGGCGAAGAACACCTTGCGGGCGCCCGAGTCGCGCGCCATCTGCACGATCTCGCGGCTGGTGGTGCCGCGCACGATGGAATCGTCCACCAGCAGCACGTTCTTGCCGGAGAACTCCATCGCCATCGGGTTCAGCTTCTGCCGCACGGAGCGCGAACGCACCGCCTGGCCCGGCATGATGAAGGTGCGCCCGATGTAGCGGTTCTTGACGAAACCTTCGCGGTACGGCACGCCCAGCCCGTGCGCTAGCTGCAGCGCCGAGGGCCGGCTCGAGTCCGGGATGGGAATCACCACGTCGACCTCCAGGCGCCGGTAGTGACGCCTGATCTTCTGCGAGAGCTTCTCGCCCATGTGCAGCCGGGTCTCGTACACCGAGGCGCCGTCGATGAGCGAGTCCGGCCGCGCCAGGTAGACGTACTCGAAGATGCACGGGTTCAGGCTGGCGTGCGGCGCGCACAGCTGGCTGTGGAAGCGGCCGTCCTCGCCTATGAACACCGCCTCGCCGGGGCCGACGTCGCGCAGCACGCGGAAGCCGTTGGCGTCCACCGCCACCGACTCGGACGCCATCATGTACTCGGTGCCGCTCAGCGTCTCGTTGTAGCCGATGACCAGCGGCCGGATGCCGAACGGATCGCGGAACGCCAGGACGCCGTAGCCGGCGATCATCGCCACGACCGCATAGGCGCCGCGCAGGCGGCGGTGCGTGTGCGCCACGGCCGTGAAGATCGTCTGGGGATCAAGCCGCAGCTTCACCGAAGCCTGCTCGAGCTCGTGCGCCAGGACGTTGACCAGTACCTCCGAATCCGACCCGGTATTGATGTGCCGCAGGTCGGTGCGGAACATCTCCTCCTTCAACTGCTCGGAGTTGGTCAGGTTGCCGTTGTGGCCGAGGACGATGCCGAACGGCGAATTGACGTAGAAGGGCTGCGCCTCGGCCGAGCTGAACGCCGACCCCGCGGTGGGATAGCGGCAGTGGGCGATGCCCATGTTGCCCGCCAGCGAGCGCATGTTGCGCGTGCGGAACACGTCGCGCACCATGCCCGGCGCCTTGTACATGTGAAACGAGTTGCGCTCGCTTGTGACGATGCCCGCGGCATCCTGGCCGCGGTGCTGCAGGAGGAGCAGCCCGTCGTACAGCAGCTGGTTGACGGGCGAGCGGGCGACGACTCCGAGAATCCCGCACATCGGTGAGCTTCTCCGGTGTGGTTAAGTATCAATGATATCGCAAGCGATCGGCGAACGCCGCCGGCAGCCAGCCCTTGAGGTAGGTGGCGGAGCGGGTCAGCGAGGGACCGATGAACGAGTCCTTCCATATGGGGTCGGCAGGCAGGTTCGTCAAGCCGGCGAGCAGCGCAAACGCCAGCACGATGACCCAGCCGCGCGCGAGGCCGAATACGCCGCCAAGCGTCCGGTCGAGGCTACCTAGCCCGGCCTTCTTCGCCAGGCGCGACAGCATGACGCCGATCAGCGTGGTGATCGTCAGCGTGACCAGAAAGATCGCCACGAACGCGACGAACACGTGCCAGTCGGGGCGCGGCGAGCGCGCCGGCACCAGCTCGGCGAGCGGCGCGGCGCCCCAGTTGGCGGCGAGAAACGCGATCACCCACGCGGCGAGCGAGATCACCTCGTGCACCAGGCCGCGCCAGAGTCCCCAGGCCATGGAGAGCGCCATGACGCCGAGCACGGCGAAATCGAGCCAGGTCATCCCTGCCGGGGTGTCACCGCGCCCGGCTCCAGCCCCAGGCCTTTCAGCGTCTGCACCGCCTTATCCGCCGCTTCCCTGGAGGAAAACGGGCCGGCCCGCACGCGCGTCAGGTTGCCCTGCACCGGTTCGGTGTAGTGCGGCAGCTTCGCCGCCTTCAGCTTCGCGACGACACTTTCCGGGTTGGTGAACGCGCCGACCGGCACGATGAACTCGGCGGCGGGCTTCGCCGCTTCCTTTTTCTCGGCTTTCTTTGCTGCGGACGGCGCCGGCTTGAAGGGTGCCTCGTCTTCGCCGGGAATGCGCACGCTTACCGGCGGCACGGTGCGGCTCGGCTCCTGGTCGAACACCATGGGCAGCACGATGATCGCGAGCAGCACCAGCGCCACGGCGCCGACCAGCCGCCGTCGGCCCCGGCGCTTCAGCGTATCGACGTCTTGCTTTTCTTGAGCCATGCCATCACGTCGGCCACGGTGAGAAAGGAGCCGAACACGACGATCTTATCATCCTCCCCGGCGACGCTCCGCGCGGCAGCGAACGCCTCGGCCGGCGAATCGTATTGGTGCACGCTTGCCTCGAGGTGACGGGCAATCTCTGCGGCGCGCGCACCGCGCGGGCCCGGCAGCGTGGCGAGATGCCAGCGCGTCACGCGCGGCGCCACCTCGCGCACTACCGCGCCGATATCCTTGTCGCGCAACATGCCGCAAACGGCGATGGTTTCCGGCGCGAAGGCGGAGTCGGCGAGATTGGATGCCAGCGCTTTCGCCGCCTGCGGATTGTGCGCGACGTCAAGGATCACCTGCGGACGCCCGGGAAGCACCTGGAAGCGGCCGGGCAGCTCGACCTCGGCGAGACCGCGCCGCACGTCCTGCATGGCGACCGGAATTCGCGCGTGCAGCGTATCGAGCGCGCACAACGCCGCGGCGGCATTGCGAAGCTGCAACCTGCCGCGCAGGGCGGGATGCGCCAGGCCGGCGCGCCTGCCGCCCGGGCCCCAGTAGCTCCATTGGCCTGGCTGCGCCTCGAAGCCGAAATGCCTCGCGAAGAAAAGCTTTTCCCCGAAAGCCGAAAGAACCGACTGCGGCGGATCGGGCTCCGCGACCACGGCCGGACGGCCTGGGCGGAAGATGCCGGCCTTCTCGCGGCCGATGTCTTCGCGCGTCGCGCCAAGGTACTCGACATGGTCGATGCCGACGCTGGTCAGCACCGCGCAATCGGCATCGACCACGTTGACCGCGTCCAGCCTTCCGCCCAGACCCACCTCGAGGATCGCCGCATCGAGCCCCTCCTCGGAAAACCTGTGGAAGGCCGCCAGCGTGCCGAACTCGAAGTACGTGAGCGGCACGTCGCCGCGCGCATGCTCCACCGCGGCGAAGGAAGCGCATAGCGCTTCGTCTGTCGCCTCCACGCCGGCAATGCGCACGCGCTCGTTGTAGCGCAGGAGGTGCGGCGAGGTGTACAGCCCGGTGCGGTAGCTGCCGCAGCGCAGGATGGCTTCCAGCACGGCGCAGGTCGAGCCTTTGCCGTTGGTGCCGCCTACGGTGATGACGGGAAAGTGCAGCGCCAGATCCATGCGCGCGAGCACCTGCGCCACCCGCTCGAGCCCGAGCGCAATGGTGGCCGGATGCTGCTGCTCGATGTAGCGCAGCCAGTCGGCGAGTGACTTCACGAGAGGCTTTCCTGGTAGATGCGGCGCACGGTGTCGATGGTATCGGCCTGCTCGGGGCGCTTGTCGGGCCGGTAGCCCTTCACGCGCGCGAAGCGCAGCGCCAGCCCGGCCGGATACTGGGGGCTTTCCTGCAGGTCGTTGAAGGCTATTTCCACCACCAGCTCGGGCCGCACACGCACCGTCCAGTCGTCGCGCTCCACTTCCCGCTCGAGAAGCGCCTGCGTCTGCCATTCGAGCATCTCGTCGGTCAGACCCTTGAAGGTCTTGCCCAGCATGACGAAGCCGCCGTCCGCCGGATCGCGCGCGCCGAGATGCAGGTTCGAGAGCCGGCCGCGGCGGCGGCCACTGCCCCATTCCGCGGCCAGCACCACGAGGTCCAGCGTGCGTGCGCGCTTGAGCTTCAGCCAGCCAGACCCGCGCCGCCCGGATTCGTACGGCGCGTCCATCGCCTTCGCCATGATGCCCTCGTGCCCCCGCGCGAGGGCTTCGCCGTAGAAGGTTTCCGCTCCTTCGATATCGCCGGTGACAAGCGACGGGGTGACGAGGCGCTCGGGAAGTAGCTTGCGCAGCAGCTCGTGTCTGTCGCGCGCCGGCCGATCGACCAGCGCCTCGTCTTCGACTAGCAGGCAATCGAAAAAGAATACCGACAAGGGCAGCTGCGCGCGCAGCGCCGCTACATCCAGCTTGCGCCCGAAGCGGCGCATGGTGACCTGGAACGGATGCGGCCTGCCGTCGCCGCGCAGGACGATGGCTTCGCCGTCCAGGATCACCGCCTGCGCTTCCAGGCTTCTCGCAGCCTCCACCACCTCCGGCACGGCGGCAGTTACATCGTTCAGGCTGCGCGTGTAGACCCGGATTTCTTCGCCGGCCTTGTGCACCTGCACGCGCGCGCCGTCGAGCTTCCATTCCAGGATGGCGGTGCCGAGCTGCGCCATCGCCGCCTTCACGTCTTCGGCGGGCTGGGCCAGCATGGGCAGCACGGGCCGCATCAACCGGATGGAGAACTGCTCGAGGGCCGCGGCGCCGCCGTACAGCACGGCGCGCGCCACCGGTACGACGCCGCCGGCGAAGGTCGCGGCGCGGCGCACGTCGGCAGCAGGCAGGCCCGCCGCAGCAGCCACGGCATCCAGCATCACGCCCTCGAGGGCGCCCTGGCGCAGCTCGCCGACGATCAGGCGTACGAGGAAGTCCTGCTCTTCGGCCGTCGCTTTGCCGAACAGGTCCTGCAGCAGCCGGGAGCGCTTCGCAGCGCTGCCCTTCCCCTTGCTCGCTTTCAGCGCGGTGAAAACGGCATCGACCTGCGGCAAGGCGAGTGCCGGCGTCGACGCGGGCTGCCCCGCACAGGCACGCAAGGTGGAATAGCCGAGCGCGAGCTTGCCCTGCCGCGTCTCGCCGCTGAGGTACGGTATGGCAATGTCGACTTCGTCGGGCTCGAGCCGGCGCAGGCAGTCGGCGATCAGCCTTGTTTTCGCGAGGCGGCTCGAATCGCCGGCCACCAGCATCGAGGTGCGCACCACCTCCGCGAGCGGGGTCACGCGGCGCTGTCGGCGGGCAGTCCTTGCAGCAGGCTGAGGAGCGAGTGCAGCCTGTCGCGTAGCTGGCGCCGGTCGACGATCATGTCGATGGCGCCTTTCTCGAGGAGGAACTCGGCGCGCTGGAACCCCTCCGGCAGCTTCTGCCGTACGGTCTGCTCGATGACGCGCGGGCCGGCGAAGCCGATGAGCGCCTTCGGCTCGGCGATCACCGCGTCGCCGATCATGGCGAAGCTCGCCGACACGCCGCCCATCGTCGGGTCCGAGAGCACGGAGATGAAAGGCAGCCGGCGCTCGGCGAGATCGGTGAGCGCTGCCGTGGTCTTGGCCATCTGCGCGAGCGACAGCAGGCCTTCCTGCATGCGCGCGCCGCCGGAAGCGGTGACGCACACGAACGGCAGCTTCTGCTCGATGGCGACCCGCACGCCGCGCACGAAGCGCTCGCCCACCACCGAGCCCATCGAGCCGCCCATGAAGTCGAACTCGAAGGCCGCGCACACCACGCCGAGCGCCTTGATCGAGCCCTGCATCACCACCAGCGCGTCGCTTTCCGCGGTCTGGTCCTGCGCCTCGGACAGCCGCTCGGTATAGCGGCGCGAGTCCTTGAATTTCAGCGTGTCGACCGGCAGCACCTCGGCGCCGATCTCGAAGCGCCCGTCGGCGTCGAGCAGCGCGTCCAGCCGCGGGCGCGCGCCGAGGCGCTCGTGGTGCCCGCACTTGGGGCACACGTTGAGGTTCTTTTCCAGGTCGGTGCTGTAGAGCACCGCGTCGCACGCCGCGCACTTTGTCCACAGGCCTTCGGGAACGACCTTGCGCGAGCCGGGGCCGCTGCGCTGGATCTTCGGCGGCAGGAGCTTCTGCAGCCAGCTCATGAATCGAGCGCCTGTCGGATGGGTTTCAGGAATGCCTTGACGCGCGCCACGGCGTGCTCCGGCGAGCCGGCCTCGAGCTCCTGGATGATGCGGCTGCCTATTACCACCGCGTCGGCGGTTCGCGCCACCTCGCGCGCCGATTGCGCATCGCGGATGCCGAAGCCTACCCCGATGGGCAGGCGCGTGGCGGCGCGGATCCTCGGAATCCTCGAGCTCACCTCGGCGAAATCGAGGTGCGCCGCGCCGGTGACACCGCGCAGCGAAACGTAGTAGAGGTAGCCGCTGCCCGTGCGCGCCACCTGCTCGATTCTTTCGTCGGTGGAAGTGGGCGCGAGCAGGAAGATCGGGTCGATGCCGTTCTTCTTGGCCAGCGCCGAGAATTCGGCGCACTCCTCCGGCGGGTAATCCACCACGATTACGCCGTCGATCCCCGCGGTTTTCGCCGCGCCGATGAAGTTCTCCACTCCCATCGCCTCGATCGGGTTGGCGTACCCCATCAGCACGATGGGAGTGGTGGTATCGGTTTCCCGGAACGCGCTCACCAGGCGCAGGACGTCTGCCAGCCCAACGCCATGCTTGAGGGCCCGCTCCCCGGCGCGCTGGATCACCGGGCCGTCGGCCATGGGATCGGAGAAGGGCACCCCGAGCTCGAGGATGTCGGCGCCCGCCTCGACCAGGCCGCGCATGAGCGGCACGGTGAGCGAGGGATGCGGATCACCCGCAGTGATGTAGGGAATAAGCGCCTTGCGCCCGTCGCGGGCCAGCGCTGCGAAGCGCGCCGGGATGCGCGACATGCTCAGAGCTGCAGCCCGGAGCGTTCGGCGACCGTGTGCATGTCCTTGTCGCCGCGGCCGGAAAGGTTCACGAGGAGGATCGCGTCCTTCGGCATTCCCGGCGCCATCTTCATCGCCTGCGCCACGGCGTGCGCGGACTCGAGCGCCGGGATGATGCCCTCGGTGCGGCACAGCTCGTGGAACGCCTTGAGCGCCTCGTCGTCGTTCACCGCGACGTATTCGGCGCGCCCGCTGTCCTTCAGCCATGCGTGCTCCGGGCCGACGCCAGGATAGTCGAGCCCCGCCGAGATGGAGTGCGTCTCGGTGATCTGCCCGTTCGCGTCCTGCAGCAAGTAAGTGCGGTTGCCGTGCAGCACGCCCGGCCGGCCCGCGCACAGGGACGCGGCATGCTTTCCCGTCGCGAGGCCTTCTCCCGCCGCTTCTACTCCAATCAGTCTTACGCTGGCATGCGAGATGTACGGGTAAAAGATCCCCATGGCGTTGGAGCCGCCTCCCACGCACGCGATCACCGCGTCGGGCTGGCGGCCGGCGAGCTCGGGCATCTGCACGAGACACTCCTCGCCGATCACCGACTGGAAGTCGCGCACCATCATCGGGTAGGGATGCGGGCCGGCCACCGTGCCGATGATGTAGAACGTGCTGTCGACGTTCGTCACCCAGTCGCGCATCGCCTCGTTGAGCGCGTCCTTCAGCGTCCTCGAGCCGGATTCCACCGGCACCACCTTCGCCCCGAGCAGCTTCATGCGATACACGTTGGCCGATTGGCGCTTGATGTCCTCCGACCCCATGTAGACCACGCACTCCATGCCGTAGCGCGCCGCCACCGTGGCGGCTGCCACGCCGTGCATGCCGGCGCCCGTCTCGGCGATGACGCGCGGCTTCTTCATGCTGCGCGCGAGCAGCGCCTGCCCGATGGTGTTGTTCACCTTGTGCGCGCCGGTGTGGTTGAGGTCTTCGCGCTTGATGTAGATCTGCGCGCCGCCGCAGCGCTCGGAAATGCGCCGCGCATGATAGATCGGCGTCGGCCGGCCGACGTAGTGCTTCAGCTCGTAGCGGAACTCGGCCTCGAACGCCGGGTCGTTGCGCGCGCGCTGGTAGGCGGCGCGCAGCTCGTCGAGCGCCGCGGTGAGCGTCTCGGCGACGAACACACCGCCGTAGGGGCCGAAGTGCCCTCGCGCGTCGGGCAAGTCATACATCTGCATTCCTGACCTCTGCCATGAAAGCGGCGATTTTTGCGGCGTCCTTGATGCCCTTGGCGGACTCCACTCCGCTCGACACGTCTACGCCCCAGGGCCGCACGCGGCGCAACGCCTCTGCGACGTTCGCGGGCGCCAGGCCGCCCGAGAGGATGAGGGGGCGCTCCCGCAGCGCGGGCACCAGCGACCAGTCGAAGCTCTCCCCGACTCCACCGTACTCGGGGACGTAGCTGTCGAAGAGCCACGCCGCGGCGCGCGAAAACGGGCGCAGGTATTCTAGCGCATCGATCCCCGGCCTTACCCGTACGGCCTTGACGAACGGCGCGCCGAACTGCGAGCAGAAATCCGGCGACTCCTCGCCATGGAACTGCAGCATGCCGGGACGCACCCGCTGCAGCACCTGCGCCACTTGCGCGGCGTCCGCATTCACGAACAGGGCCACCGACTGCACGAACGGCGGCAGCGCGTCGCGGATCTCGACCGCGCGCTCGGTGGACAGGTAGCGCGGGCTGGACGGATAGAACACCAGCCCGACGGCGTCCGCGCCGGCCTGCGCCGCCGCCAGCGCATCCTGCGGCCGCGTGATGCCGCAGATCTTCACGCGCGTCCTCATGCTGGCAAGCTCCATCGCAGCGGATACTCCACCGCTTCCAGGTAGAGGCCTTCCGGGCCGAACGTCGGCGCGGCCTTCGTGCGGTCCTTCGAATCGAGCACCTCGCGTACCCATTGCGGCGAATGCTTGCCCTTCCCGACGTACACCAGGGTGCCGACCAGGTTGCGCACCATGTGGTGCAGGAACGCGTTCGCCCGCAGCACGAAATCGATTCGCTCTCCGTGCGTTGTCAGCTCCAGGCCCTGCAGCGTGCGCACCGGCGTTTTCGCCTGGCAGTCCGAAGAGCGGAAGGCCGAGAAATCGTGCTCGCCGACCAGCAGCGCCGCGGCCGAGCGCATGCTTTCCACGTCCAGCGGCAGATGGAACCAGCCTACATACGCCGCATCGATCGCCGGGCGCACTGCGCGGTTCAGGAGGCGGTAACGATAGGTGCGGGACATGGCGCTGTAGCGGGCGTGGAAGTCGTGCGGCATTTCCTTCGACCACAATACTGCCACCGGCGGGGGAAGCAACGCGTTCACGCCCCGCACCCAGGCCGAAGCGGGCCGCTGCGCTTCGCTATCGAAGTGCACGACTTGCGCGCGGGCATGCACCCCCCGGTCGGTTCTTCCCGCGGCCGTCACCGAGACTGGGGTCCCGGCGATCACGCCAAGCGCTTGCTCCAGCGCGTCCTGCACGGTGCCCCCGCCCGGCTGCGTCTGCCATCCGAGAAAACGGCTGCCGTCGTATTCGATGCCTAGAGCGATCCTTGCCATGCGAATTCGGGGTCAGGGTCGACAATTCGGGGTCAGGGTCGTAATTCGAGCGAACGCCGTCGGCGCTCGCGAAAATTACGACCCTGACCCCGAATTGTCGCGACCCGAATTTTCAGCTCAGCTTGGCTAGAAGCTCCTCTGCCTGGCCCTTCTGGGAGGAGTCGCCGTCCTTGATCACCTCGCCGAGCAGCTCGCGTGCACCGTCCTTGTCGCCCATTTCCTCATAGGCCTTGGCCAGATCGAGCTTGGTGGCTACCTCCTGCCACTTGGGATTGCTGCCGTCCGCCGACGCGGAGGGCTCGCCGACCGAGCCGAGATCCAGGCTGATGTCGGAGAGATCCACGGACGGCGCCGACGAGCCGGCGGGCTTGGCTGCGTCGCCGATGTCGAGGTTCAGGTCGAAATCCAGCCCGCCGCTGACCTCCACGGCTTTGGCCGCAGGCGCGGATGCCTCGGTCTTCTCGTCCCCGAGGTCGAGGTTGAAGTCGAGGCCGCCGGTCGAGGTGCTTTCCGGATCGGCCTTGTCCATGATGAGCGTGCCTTCCGGCGTGAAATCGCCGGCTCCCTTGTCCCCGCCCGGTGCGTCTCCCAGGTCGAAGTCGATCGCCGAGGGCGACGAGTCCTCCTTCTTGTCGTCGAGGGAGAGGTCGGGAAGGCTCGGCATGCCCGGGGTCGTGCCTCCGCCAAGGTCGAAGTCGAGCGCTGGAGCCGCCGCAGCAGCAACCGCCGGCGCCGCCGCGGGGACGGCAGCCGCTGCAGCGGGCGCCGCGCCGCCGTACAGCCCGTTGCCCGGATCGATCGAGCGGCCCAGGGTGGCAGCCTTGTCCCAGTCCGCTCCGCTGCCTGTGGTCAGGTTCTTGAGCTTGAGCGCGGTCTCCTCGAAGGCCCGGGTGTCCTTGCGATTCGCATAGATCTCGAGCAGCTTGGCGTGGACCGGGACGCGCTTCGCGTCCTTCTGCAGCGCTTCCTTGAGGATCTCTTCGGCTTGCGCATCGCGCCCATACGCCATGTAAACGTCGGCCTCCGCGATGGGATCGACCTCCTCGGCCTCCATGCCGGCCACCGGCTGGTTCACCGAGGTCTGCGACACCGACGGCGGCGCCGCATCGCCAGGGCCGGCGCCAAAGGCCGCGGCGCCGGCCGCCGCACCCAGCACGCTGTCCTGGAACCGCGCCTGGCTCGCCTTCTTCTTGCGCCAGGACCAGTAGCCGTAGCCCGCGAGCAGGAGCAGGACCGCTGCAAGCCCGGGGAGCGCGAACGGATGATCGAGGAAATCGTCCACCAGACTTGGCGCCGGCGGCGCCGCTTTCTTCGGCGCGGGCTTGGGTGGCTGCGCCTTCTGAACCGGTGGAACCGCGGTCGGCTGGGCTGGCGCCGGCTGGGCTTGGGCGACGGGGCTGACAGGTGCGGGGGCCGCGACGGGCGCCGGGCTCGGAGCAGGCGCCTGGGCCGCCGCAGCAGCCGCCGGCTTGGCGGCGGCCGCCTTTTTCTCCAGCTCGGCGAGCTGCTGGTTCTTCAGCTCGAGCAGCTTCTGCAGGTCCGCGACGTTCTTCTCCAGGTCCTCCACCCGCGACTGCGCTTCCTTCAGCGCGCGCTCCCGTGCTACCGCGTCGTCTTCCTGCGCGGCGCGCGCGCCCGGTGCGGCCGGCTTGACCGGGTCGGCCTTGGACAGGCGCAGCTGGTCCTGCGCAGCGCTCGCTGCCGGAGCGGTCTCGGGCTTGGTCTCGATCTGTCCCTCGACTGCTCGGCTCGAGGCGCTGTCCGCCTGCGCGGGCGCTGCCGCCAGCCTGGCTCGATATTCGTTGAACTCGGCGTGGTGCGAGCGCACCAGGCGGTTCGCTTCACCGACGTCGACGGTACCGAGAACATCGCCGTCCGGGATGGTGAGGATCCGGCCCGCTCGCACCAGGTTTACGTTCTCGCGGATAAACGCATCCGGGTTCGCGCGGTAGATCGCGATGAGCATCTGGTTGAGCGACATGCCGGGCGGGAGGTGCTGGCGCGCGATCGCACCCAGCGTATCGCCGCGCCTCACTTCGTAAGCGCCGCCCGGAGCGGACGCCCGCTCGATCGGGGCGGCCTGCTGCTCGGCGGGTGCGGGCTGCTCGGTTGCCGGTGGCGGGGCCGCGGCGGGCGCGGAAGCCGCGATCGGCGCGCTTTCCACAGGAGCCGGCCTGGCCTCCTCGGAAGTGGCCGCGGGCTTGGGTGCTTCAGTCGGAAGTGGCTGCGCCACCGGCCCCGCGACCTGCGGCGCGGGCGCCGGCGTGGCAGCAATGGGCTGCGGTCCTTTGAACTCGGGCGGATCGAGCAGCACGGTGTATTCGCGCACCAGGCGGCCGGCGTTCCACTGCAGCTCGATCAGCAGGTCGAGGAACGGCTCACTTACCGGCTGCGACGTGGTGACACGGATGAAGCTGCGGCCGCCGCGCCGCTCGAGCGCCATGCGGATACTCGTGTGGATGGCGCTCGGCTCTATGCCCGCCTGGCGAAATGCCTCGAGCGATGCAAGCCCGGCTCGCAATCCATCCTCTTCGCCGGGACGCATGGAGACGATCTCGATTTCCGCGTTCAGCGGCTGGCCCAGTGGCGACAAGACCGTGAGACGGCCCAGGCCGGCCGCTTGCGGCGCGAAGGGCATCAGCCACAGCGCAGCCGCGATGATCGCTACGGTGATTCTGCTCATTCCCCCGCCTGTCGTTCTTCTAGAAGCCCGGAGCAACTACCTTAACATCATGGCCTTAGGCCTGCAAATTTATAAACCAGGTAAAACTTTCAGACCTTGACCCCTGAATCCAGAAGGATTCGGAGCATACGACGCAAGGGCTCGGCCGCCCCCCAGAGAAGCTGGTCGCCGACGGTAAAGGCCGTCAGAAAATCCTTACCCATCGGGAGCTTGCGCAGCCTCCCCACCGGCACGGATAGCCTGCCGGTCACGGCCGCCGGGGTGAGCTCGGCCAGGGTCTCCTCCCGGCGGTTCGGTATGACTTTTACCCAGTCATTCCCCTCCGCGAGCATGCCTTCCACTTCGTCGAGCGGCAGCTCGCGCTTCAGCTTGATGGTCAGCGCCTGGCTGTGGCAGCGCATGGCGCCCACGCGCACGCAGATTCCATCCACCGGGATCGCGCTGCCATTGCGGCCGAGGATCTTGTTGGTCTCCGCCTGGCCCTTCCACTCTTCACGGCTCTGGCCGTTGCCGAGATCCTTGTCGATCCAGGGAAGCAGGCTCGCGGCGAGCGGATAGCCGAAACTCTCCTTCGGCAGGTCGGGCGAACGAACCGATTCCGTGACCACGCGGTCGATGTCAAGGATCGCGGAGGCCGGATCGGCGAGCAGGCGCTCCGCGCTCCTGCCGATGCGGGCCATCTGCGCGACGAGCTCGCGCATGTTGGCCGCTCCGGCACCCGAGGCCGCCTGGTATGTCATGGTGGTCATCCATTCGATCTCGTCGCGCAGGAAAAGCCCCGCTACGCCCATCAGCATCAGGCTCACCGTGCAGTTGCCGCCGATGTAGTTCTTCACGCCCTTCGCCACCGAATCCTGGATCAAGGACATGTTTACCGGGTCGAGGATGATGACCGCGTCCTCCTTCATGCGCAGCGCGCTGGCGGCATCGATCCAGTAGCCCTGCCATCCTTCCTTTCGCAGCTGCGGATACACCTCGCTGGTGTAGTCGCCGCCCTGGCACGAAATGATCACCGGCAGCTTCTTCAGCTCGGCGATGTCGCTGGCGCTTTTCACCAGCTCGGCCGGCTTGCCGATGTCGGGTCCTCTGCCGCCCGCCTGCGAAGTGGAGAAGAACACCGGCTCCACGTAGTCGAAGTCGCGCTCCTCGCGCATGCGCTGCACGAGCACCGAGCCCACCATTCCGCGCCAGCCGACGATGCCGACTCTGAGCATTGCCATAGTCTAAAGCGCCGCCACCACGGCATCGCCCATTTCGGCCGTGCCCACCTTGCGCGCTCCGGGCGTAAAGATGTCGGCGGTGCGCAGCCCTGCCTGCAGCACCGAGGCCACCGCCCTCTCGATGCGCTCGGCGGCCGCGCGCTGCCCCGACGAGTAGCGCAGCATCATCGCCGCGGAGAGGATCGTGGCAAGCGGATTGGCGAGGCCCTTGCCGGCGATGTCGGGCGCCGTGCCGTGGATCGGCTCGTACAGCCCCTTGCCGCGCTCGTCGAGCGACGCCGAAGGCAGCATGCCGATCGATCCGGTAAGCATCGATGCTTCGTCGGACAGGATATCGCCGAACATGTTGCCGGTCACAATGACGTCGAACTGCCTGGGATCGCGCACCAGCTGCATCGCGCAGTTGTCGACATACATGTGCGTCAGCTCGACGTCGGCAAAGTTCTTCCCCTCCTGGGTGAGCACTTCGCGCCACAGCTGGGAGGTCTCGAGCACGTTTGCCTTGTCGACCGAGCACACGCGCGGCGCGCCGCCTCTGCTCCTGCGCCGCGCCGCCTCGAACGCCACTCTTGCGATGCGCCGGATCTCCGGCTCGCTGTACTTCATCGTGTCAAAGCCTTCGCGTACCCCGTGCAGTTCCCGGATCCCGCGCGGCTCGCCGAAATAGATGTCGCCCGTCAGCTCCCGCACGATCAGGATGTCCAGCCCGGCAACCACCTCCGCCTTGAGGGCAGACGCGGCGGCGAGCTCGGCGTGCACCCGCGCCGGACGCAGGTTCGCGAACAGGCCGAGCGCCTTGCGCAGGCCGAGGATCGCCTGCTCCGGGCGCTTGGCACGCTCGAGCTTGTCGTAGCGCGGGTCGCCGACGGCGCCGAACAGCACGGCGTCGGCCTCCTTCGCGAGCTGCAGCGTCGCGGCGGGCAGCGGATCGCCGCTCGCTTCGTAGCCCGCGCCGCCGACCGGCGCCTCCGCCATCTCCAGCGGAAGCTCGAGCTTGCGCAGGACGCGTTTCGCCTGCGCAACGATCTCGGGTCCGATGCCGTCGCCCGGCAGAACGGCGATCTTCACGTCAGCTCATTCCAGTCAGAAATACCAGGGGTGCTGCGCTTTGCGCTGCGCCTCGAAGGCGCGGATCTTGTCCGCGTGGCGCAGCGTGAGCCCGATCTCGTCGAGGCCGTTCAGCAGGCAGTACTTGCGGAACGGGTCGATGTCGAAGCGCATCACCTTGGAGCCGTCGAGGGTGGACACCGCCTGCCTGTCCAGGTCTATGCTCAGCTGGAAACCCGGGAAGGCGGCGCAGTCGTGGAACAGCCCGTCCACCTCCGCCTCGGTCAGCACCACCGGCAGGAAGCCGTTCTTGAACGAGTTGGTGAAGAAGATGTCGGCGAACGAGGGCGCGATGACGCAGCGGAAGCCGTAGTCCATCAGCGCCCACGGCGCATGCTCGCGCGAGGAGCCGCAGCCGAAGTTCCTGCGGGCAAGCAGGATCGAGGCTGCCTTGTAGCGCGGCTGGTTCAGCACGAATTCCGGATCCTTGCGCCAGGCGGAGAACAGCCCCTGCGCGAAGCCGGTGCGCTTGATCGACGACAGGTATTCCTTGGGGATGATCTGGTCCGTGTCGACGTTGGCGCGGTCCAGCGGCGCAACCAATCCGGTCAGTACGGTGAACTTTTCCATCACGCCCACCGCCGGATGTCGACGAAGTGCCCGGCGATCGCCGCCGCGGCTGCCATGGCGGGGCTCACCAGGTGGGTACGCCCGCCCGGGCCCTGCCGCCCTTCGAAATTGCGGTTGGAAGTCGAGGCGCAGCGCTCGCCCGACTCCAGGCGGTCGGCGTTCATGCCCAGGCACATCGAGCAGCCCGGCTCGCGCCATTCGAAGCCGGCATCGCGGAACACGCGGTCGAGCCCCTCGCGCTCGGCCTGCGCCTTCACCAGGCCCGAGCCCGGCACGACCATGGCGAGCTTCACGTTCGAGGCCTTTCGCCTGCCCTTTACCACGGCGGCGGCGGCGCGCAGGTCCTCGATGCGCGAGTTGGTGCAGGAGCCGATGAATACCTTGTCTATGCGGATATCGGTGATCGGCGTGCGCGGCTTGAGCGCCATGTACTGCAGCGCGCGCTCCATGCCTTCGCGGCGCAGGCCGTCCTTCTCCTTGTCCGGATCCGGCACCATCGCATCCACCGCCACCACCATCTCGGGGGACGTACCCCAGGTGACGTGCGGCTTGATCTCGCGCGCGTCCAGCGTCACCTCGCGGTCGAACTTCGCGTCGAGGTCGCTGCGCAGCGTGCGCCAGTATTCGACGGCGCGCTCCCACTCGGGGCCTTTCGGCGCGAAAGGCCGGCCCTTCAGGTACTCGAAGGTCGTGTCGTCCGCGGCGACCATGCCCGCGCGGGCGCCGGCCTCGATCGCCATGTTGCACACCGTCATGCGGCCTTCCATCGACAGCGCGCGCAAGGTGCTGCCGGCGAACTCGAGCGCATGCCCGGTGCCGCCGGCCGTGCCGATGCGGCCGATGATGGCGAGCGCCACGTCCTTCGCCGTGACGCCGCGCGCCAGCGGGCCTTCCACGTTGACGCGCATGTTCTTCATTTTGCGGGTCACGAGGCATTGCGTCGCCATCACGTGCTCGACTTCCGAGGTACCGATGCCATGCGCGAGGCAGGCGAATGCGCCGTGCGTGCTGGTATGCGAATCGCCGCAGACCACGGTCATCCCGGGCAGCGTCGCGCCCTGCTCCGGCCCGATGACGTGCACGATGCCCTGGCGCTTGTCGAGGAACGGGAAATACACCTTGGCGCCGTGCGCCCTGATATTGGCGTCCAAAGTCTCGATCTGCTGGCGTGCCATCGCGTCTCGCACGCCGGCGATGCCCTCTTCCCAGTTCGTGGTCGGCGTGTTGTGGTCGGCGGTGGCGACGATGGAATCCACGCGCCAGGGCTTGCGCCCCGCGGCGCGCAGCCCTTCGTAGGCCTGCGGGCTGGTCACCTCATGGACGAGGTGACGGTCGATGTAGAGCAGCGCGGTCCCGTCTTGCTCGACGTGGACGAGGTGGCTGTCCCAGAGTTTGTCGTAGAGTGTCTTGGCCATGTTTCCGCATTGCGGAAACATGGAATTATATTTTACTTTCCGGCGCTTGCGGTCCCGCCTTTTACCGCCTGGTAGAGCGGCAGGACCTTGGCCGAATAGGCGCGCAGGTCGTTGATGCGGTCCTCGTGGGAAGGATGCGTGGACAGCCACTTCGGCGGTTGTCCCCCGCCGCTCGCCTTCGCCATCTTTTCCCAAAGCGCGATCGCGGCGCGCGGATCGTAGCCGGCGCGTGCGGCCAGCTCAACGCCCATGCGGTCGGCCTCCACTTCGTGGGTGCGAGAGTTCGGCAGGTTGAGGGTGACGTCGGCAACCATGTTGCCCAGGCCCTGCCCTACATCACCGATGCCAAACAACGCGCCGGCTATGCCGACCGCGGTTTGCGTCACCATCTGGCGCGAAATGCGCTCGCGCGCGTGCTCGCGCAGCGCGTGGGAAATCTCGTGGCCCATCACCGCCGCGATCTCGTCGTCGGTGGCGTTGAGCTTCTCGATGAGGCCGGTGTATATCGCCATCTTGCCGCCCGGCATGCACCAGGCGTTCACTTCCGCCAGCGAGATGACGTGCACTTCCCACGGCCACTTCGCCGCGTCCGGACGGAAGGCGGCAACCTGCGCAGCGAGCCGCTTGGTAATGGCCTGCACCCGCTGCACCTGGGCGGCGTTGCGGTCGAGCACGCCCTTCTTCTGGGCCTCGGCCATCATCTGCGCGTACTGTTTCTTCGAGCTGGCGTCGACCTCCTCCGCGGAGACGGCCATGCGCTGCTCGCGATCGACGCCGACGGTGCCGGCCTTGGTCGTTTCCACGGTCTGGCATCCGGCGACGAGAGCGCCGGAAAGCGCTGCGGTGACAAGGAATATGCGGGTCATATACGCCTCATAACGGTCTGCGGGCCCTTGGTGTTGACAGCTTACAACCCCCGGCGTTTCAGGTTATGAGCAAGAAGGAGGCCGACTAGGCCGGCCAGCGCAGAGAGCGAGAACGCGAACCCCGGTCCCGCCGCCTGCCACAGCCAACCGGCGCCAAGCACCCCGGCCGCGCCCCCGGCGCCATAGCTGACGCTCGAGAAGAGCGTCTGGCCCCGGGCCTGTGCCGCCTCCGGGAACACCCGGTGCACCGCCGCCACCGAGGCAGCGTGAAACGAGCCGAAAGTCGCCGCGTGCAGCAGCTGCGCGAGCACTACCAGCCACACTTCGCCCGGTAACCAGCCGAGCGCAAGGAACCGCACCACCGCGCAGGCAAAGCTCGCCAGAAGGATGCCCGACAGCGTGAAGCGGCGAAACAGCGCGGGGAGATAGAGAAAGACGACGATCTCGGCCAGCACGCCGAGCGTCCACAGCAGGCCGATCGCCGTGCTGCTGTAGCCGGCGCGGCCGAGGTGCAGGGTGAGGAACGCGTACAGCGTGCCGTGCGCCAGCGCCATGCAGAACCCTGCGCCCAGCAGCGCGCGCACGGCCGGCGTGAGCTCCAGCGCGCCGCGACCGACATGCGTCCGGGCCGTTCGCGAGGGCAGGGACCACGAAGCAATCAATGCGACCAGGGCAAAGCCGAGCAGCGCCCAGGGCAGCAGAGCCACCGGCTGCCGCTCGAGCCACGCGCCGCCGGCCAGCACGGCCGCGATGAAGCCCACCGAGCCCCAAACGCGGATCGGACCATAGCGTCCCGGCTGGCCCGCCAGCGCGCCCAGCGTGATGGCTTCCACCAGCGGCAGTCCGCCCGCCGACAGCATGCTCGACACGGCGATCACCGCGGCCACCGCGGCGAAGCCATCCACGAACGGCAGCGCGAGGAAGCCTGCCGCCGCGGCGAGGCACGAGGTCACCACGATTGCGCGCCGCGCGCCGGTCGCGTCGGCGATCCAGCCCCAGGCGGCGGGCGCGAACGTGCGCGCCACCTGGGGCAGCGCCACGATCCACGCGATCTCCAGCGCGCCGAACCCGCGCCACGCGAGATACAGCGGAAAGTAGGCGACGAAGCCGCCGCCATGGAAAAAATGCGCGAAGTAAAACGCCGACAGGCGGAGCGGCAGCGGCATCGGTTTTAAATTAGCATCGCGGCGCATGCCGCGCAGCGCGTTCTACCTCCTTTTTATCGCCTCGGGATTCGCCGGCCTCATCTACGAGTCGATATGGACACATTATTTGAAGCTGTTCCTCGGGCACGCTGCCTATGCCCAGTCGCTCGTGCTGGTCGTGTTCATGGGCGGCATGGCGGCAGGAGCGGCCGGGTGCGCACGGCTTTCGGAGCGCCTGCGCAATCCCCTGCTCGGCTACGCCATCGTCGAAGCGGCGATCGGCGCCCTGGCGCTTGCCTTCCACCCGCTGTTCGTAGGCGTCACGGACTGGTCGTACGCGGCGCTCCTTCCCGCGCTTGGAAGCGAATGGACAGTGCTCGCGGCAAAGCTGGCCGTCTCCTGCCTGCTCATCCTGCCCCAGTCGATTCTGCTCGGCGCGACGTTCCCTTTGATGAGCGCAGGGCTTGCCCGCGCCCATCCCGCCGCGCAAGGCGAATCGATCGCCATGCTCTACTTCTCCAACAGCCTCGGAGCGGCGGCCGGCGTGCTGGCGAGCGGCTTCGTGCTGATCGCCTGGGTCGGCCTGCCCGGCACGCTGCGCACCGCCGGAGTGCTGAACTTCGCGCTCGCCATGGCAGTCTGGCTACTCGCCCGGCCGGCACGCCATTCGGCCCTCAGGGCAACTGGCGAAGCATCCGGCCAGGGCCTGCTTCTTTTCATCGCCTTTTTCACCGGATTGGCGTCGTTCGTCTACGAGATCGTCTGGATCCGCATGCTGTCGCTCGTGCTCGGCGCTTCCACGCATTCGTTCGAGCTCATGCTGTCGACCTTCATCCTCGGCCTGGCGCTCGGCGGGCTGGCGGTGCGGCGCCAGGTCGACACGAGCCGCTCGCCCGAGCGCCTGCTCGGCTGGGTGCAGGTGGCGATGGGCCTGTTCGCGCTTGCCACCCTGCCTCTGTACAACTGGACGTTCGACGTCATGGAAGCGCTGATGCGGGGCCTCGCGCGCACCGACACCGGCTACTTTTTCTTCAATCTGTCGGGGCAGGCGGTGGCGGCCCTGGTCATGCTGCCGGCGACCTTCTGCGCCGGGATGACGCTGCCGCTCATCACCGGAGCGATGCTGCGCGGCGGGGCCGGCGAGCGCGCGATCGGCCAGGTCTACGCCGCCAATACGCTCGGCGCGATCGCCGGGGTGCTGCTCGCGGTCCACATCGGCCTGCCGTTGCTCGGCATCAAGGGCGCCCTGCTGCTCGGCTGCGCGATCGATATCACGCTGGGCTTGCTGCTGCTCGGCTTCTTCGCCTCCCGGGCATCGCTTGCGCGGGCCGGCTCGGCCAGCACCGCCGCCTTGCTCCTCGTAGTGCTGGCAGTGCAGCTCGACGTGAACAAGATGACCGCGGGCGTGTTCCGCCACGGCGAGCTCGAGTCCTCGCGCGACGCCCGGGTCCTGTTCCAGAAAGACGGCAAGACGGCCACCGTGCACCTGGCGAAATACGACGAGACGCTCAGCCTGCGCACCAACGGCAAGTCGGACGGCTCAATCAACATGGAGGGCGCCGGTGTGCGCGGCACCGACGAGATCACCATGGTGCTGACCGGCGCGCTGCCGCTCGCGCTCAAGCCCGACGCCAGGAGCGCCGCGGTCATCGGCATCGGCACCGGCCTTACCACCCACACGCTGCTGCAAAGCCTGGCGATCGAGCAGGTCGACACGGTGGAGATCGAGGCGGCAATGGCCGAAGCGGCACGGGGCTTCATGCCGCGGAACAGCAGCGCGTTCGCCGACCCGCGCGGCACCATCCGCATCGACGACGCCAAGACATACTTCTCGAGCGCCCGGCGTCGATACGACATCATCGTTTCCGAGCCGTCGAATCCCTGGGTGAGCGGCGTGTCCAGCCTCTTCACGCGCGAGTTCTACCGGCGCATCCGCGCCCACCTCAATCCGGACGGGGTCCTCGTGCAATGGATCCAGCTCTACGAGATGGACGCCTCGCTCGTCGCCACCATTCTGCGCGCGCTGGGCGAGGAGTTCGCAACCTACGCGGTGTACGCGGCAAGCGACCACGATCTCCTGGTGGTAGCCGGCGAGCGCGCCGTGCCGGCCGAGCCGCAGGCCGCCGTATTCGAGCACCCGGGGCTCGCCAAGGAGCTGTGGACCATACACACGTTCAGCGCCGGGGACTTCGACGCTCGCTACATCGGTAGCCGCGCCGCGGTGGAGCCGCTCTTCGCGAGCTATGGAATGCCGGCGAACTCGGACTATGCCCCGGTGCTGGACCTGAACGCGGCGCGCCACCGCTTTACCGAAAAAAACGCGAGCGACATCGTCGCGTTGCTAAACGAGACCGTGCCGGTGCTCGAGCTGCTCGAGCGCTCCCGCAGCCGGCGGCCGCCGAACCCGCTCTACAAGGGTGCCTACGCGTTCGAGCGGTTCGAGAACACGCGCCTCGCCTGGTACGCGCGCGACTTCCTTGCCAGCCCCCGCAGCCCGCAACCCGAGAACGTGCCGACGCAGCTGCAGAAGGATCTCGAGCTCATCAAGCTGCGGCTGCTCGAGTGCCGGGAGCCGCGCGAGCTCGACGTCTGGCTGCACAGCGCCGCGCGCGTCGCCGGCGCCATGAATCCGTACCTCGCCCCCGACGACGCCGGCGCGGTCTGGGACCTCATCCTGAGCAAGTGGTGCTTCGCCCAGCTGCAGGATTTCCAGCGCCGCTGGCTCGCGCTGTTCCGGGCGGTCGGGCAACGCGACGCGCGGCGCATGGCCGAGCTCGCGTCCCAGCTCCTCGCTACGCAGCCCGACCTCGGCAGGGAGCCGCGCGAATACCTGCTGCGCGCCGCGATGGCCGGCCACATCGCCGCCGGAGACCGCGCGGCGGCGCTGGCCCTGTGGCAGTCGCAGGAAAAGCACATCGGCGGCAGGGAGCGCCCGGTGTTCCGGCTGCTGCGCTGCCATGCCGAGCCCTCGGGATGCGCGGCCGCTTTCAGCTCCTTCGCGGAGCACTGAAGCGCGCGGTGCTCAGCACCTCGCGTATGAACTTGCTTCGATCCCGGCCGGAGAAATGTCCATCCAGCAGCAGGTGCGCGAGCCCGTGCACCAGGCTCCACGCCGCGGCAGCCGCGTACTCCGCGTCGTCGCCAAGATCCGCAAAGGATTTCTTCAGCGCTTCATAGGCCCGGTGGTCGCTCAATCCGGGCAAGCCGCCGAACATCAGGCGAAAGCGCTGCGGGTGCGCGAGCGCGAATTCCACGTACGCCTCACCCATCTCCCGGCGCGGCCGCTTCTCCAATGCATCGCCGAACTGCTGAAAGCCCTCCGCCGCCAGGGCGGCGAGCAGGCTGTCGCGATCGGGAAAGTGCCGGTACGGCGCGTTGTGCGATACCCCGGCACGGCGCGCCACCTCGCGCAGCTTTAGCCGCGCAACGCCTTCTTTCTCAAGCATTTCTCCCGCGGTTCGGAGTAGCGCGGCGCGCAGGTCGCCGTGATGGTACGAGACAGATGTTGACATTGTCTACATAGGAGACTAACTTTTATGTTGTCGTCGTCAACATACCACATCGGAGGCATCCATGCTGTTTTTCGGGTTGCTATTGATCCTGACGCTCCTCGCCGTCCCCGCCGCCAAAGGGTGGCCGGCTCGCATGCGGTTCGCCATGGCGCTCGCGCTGTTCTTCGTCGGGAGTGACCACTGGATCCATCCCGACCGCTACCTCGCCATGATGCCGCCGTGGATCCCGCTGCACCTTGAGCTGGTGCTCTTTACCGGGGCAGCCGAGATCGCGGGAGGCCTGGGGTTGCTCATTCCGCGCTTTCGCGCCTTGGCGGGCGTCCTGCTTGCCGTCTATTTCGTCGCGGTTTTCCCGGCCAACCTCCATAACGCCCTGAACGGGCTGAGCGTCGAAGGCCTGCCCGAGGCGAGCTGGTACTACTGGGCGCGCCTGCCCTTCCAGCCCCTCGCCATCTGGTGGGCGCTCTTCAGCGCGGGGGTGATCCGCTGGCCGTTCGCCGGCCGCAGGCATCGGGCGCCGGTGCAATCATGAGGGTCCTTCCCCGCGGGCTCTTTCACTTCCTTTTCGAGTAGCTTTAGGCGGCCTCTTCCTCGGCGAACACCTGCTCGCGCGTGCGGCGCAGCGCGGGCAGCGAGAGAAGAACGAGCATCAGCACCGAAGCGATGATGAAGCCCGCGGAGATCGGCCGCGTCAGGAACACCGTCGGGTCGCCGCGCGAGAGCAGCATGGCGCGGCGCAGATTCTCCTCCATGAGCGGGCCGAGCACCACGCCGAGCGCGAGCGGCGCTGGCTCCATGCCGAGCTTCATGCAGGCCAGGCCGAACAGCCCGAATACCACCATGATGAGCACGTCGAAGGGGTTGTTCGCCACGCTGTACACGCCGATCGCCATGAACACCAGGATGGACGGGAAGAGCAGGCGGTAAGGCACCTGCAGCAGCTTGATCCACATGCCGATGAGCGGCAGGTTCAGCACCACCAGCATCAGGTTGCCGATCCACATCGACACCACCATCCCCCAGAAGAGCTGCGGCCGCTCGGTCATCACCTGCGGGCCGGGGGCGATGCCCTGGATCATCATCGCGCCGATCATCAGCGCCATGACCACGTTCGACGGAATGCCGAGCGTGAGCATCGGGATGAAAGAGGCCTGCGCGCCGGCGTTGTTGGCCGATTCCGGGCCGGCGACGCCTTCGATCGCGCCCTTGCCGAATTCCTGCGGGTGGCGCGAGAGCTTCTTCTCGACCATGTAGGAGGAAAACGCGCTCAGGATGCTGCCGCCGCCGGGCAGGATGCCGAGCAGCGAGCCGATCCCGGCGCCGCGCAGGATCGGCTTCACCGAGCGGCGCATCTCCTCGCGGCTCGGCATGAGGCTCTTCACCGCCTTGGTGAACACCTCGCGCGTGCCGGTGTGCTCCAGGTTGGCAATCACCTCGGCGATGCCGAACATTCCCATGAAGAGCGCGATGATGGACACACCGTCGGAGAGCTCCGGAATGCCGAAGGTGAAGCGCAGCGTGCCGGTGTTGACGTCGGTGCCGATGATGCCGATCAGCAGGCCCACCAGGATCATGATGATCGCCTTCAGCACCGAGCCGTGCGCGAGCACCGTGGCGGAGATGAGCCCGAGCACCATGAGGGAGAAGTACTCGGACGGGCCGAACTTGAGCGCCACCTCGGCGAGCGGCGGCGCTGCCACCGCGATGACCAGCGTGGTAAAGCAGCCGGCGACGAAGGACCCTACGGCGGCCACCGCGAGCGCCGGGCCGGCCCGCCCGCGGCGTGCCATCTGGTAGCCGTCGAGCGCGGTGACCACGGAGGAGATCTCGCCCGGGATGTTGACCAGGATGGCGGTGGTGGAGCCGCCGTACTGCGACCCGTAGTAGATGCCGGCGAGCATGATGAGCGCCGAGGTCGGATCGAGCGAGAAGGTGATCGGCAGCAGCATGGCGATGGTCGCCGACGAGCCGATGCCGGGCAGCACCCCGATCAAGGTGCCGAGCAGCACGCCGATCAGGCAATAGAGGAGGTTCTCGGGGGAGACGGCGACCTGCAGCCCGAGCGCCAGGTGGGCTAGCGCGTCCACCGGCTAGTCGAGCGCCTGCGGCCAGAGCGGGAAAGGCAGTCCCAGGCCGTACACGAACACGCCGACGGCGAATGCCGCGAGCCCAACGGCGAGCGCGAGCACTTCGCGCCAGCGGAATTCGTGGCCGCCGGCGGCGCTGATGACCACCAGCAAGACGGTGGCGAGCACCAGGCCGAGCGGCTTGAGGAAATAGCCGAAGGCAAGCGAGCCGCCGAGCACGAACGCGATCGGCCGCAGCCGGACGCGAGGCAGCGCCGGGCCGTCCAGCTTCAGCGAGCGCAGCGCCAGGGCGAGGCCCAGGAGAGCTACCAGCCCGCCCACCCAGGTCGGGAAGTAGCCCGGCCCCATGCGCACGGCGGTGCCGAGGTTGTAGTGCGTCGCAGCGTACAGGGCGGCGAACAGGCCGAAGCCGCCGAACAACAGGCCGGTCCAGAAGTCGGTCGGGTTCCTGATGCGCATCCGCTGCATGCTACGAACCGCTTCCTTAAGGCAATCTTAAAAACGAGTCGCCGCTACTTTTCCTTTCGTGCGTACGGGTTGCGGCCGGTGCGGAACTCCACGCGCAGCGGCGTTCCCGCCAGGCGGAACTGCGCACGGAAGAAGCCCTCGAGATAGCGCTGGTACGAATCGGGCACGCGGTCGAGCGCGTTGCCGTGGATGATGACGCGCGGCGGATTGACGCCGCCCTGGTGCGCGTAGCGCAGCTTCGGCCGGATGGGACCGCGTTTGGGCGGCGCCTGCCGCTCCACCGCCGCGATCAGCGCGCGCGTGAGCTTCGGCGTGGAAAGGCGCGCCATGGCTGCGGCATAGGCCGCGTCCACCGAGCGCATCAGCGGGCCGAGCCCCTTGCCGTCCTTTGCCGAGATGGTGTGCACCTCGGCGAAGCCAAGGAAGCCGAGCTTCCATTGCAGCTCGGCCTTCATGCGCGCGCGCTGCTCGCGGTCGGCGGCGTCCCACTTGTTGACCGCCAGCACCACCGCGCGGCCGCGCTCGAGGATATAACCGGCGACATGCGCGTCCTGCTCGGTCACACCGTCGGCCGCGTCGAGCACCAGCACCGCGACGTTCGACGCCTCGATCGCCTGCAGCGCCTTCACGATCGAATAGAACTCCACCGGCGTGCCGGTCCTGCCGCGCCGGCGCACGCCCGCCGTGTCGACCAGGGTGTAGCGTCGCCCGCCGCGCTCGAAGGGCACCTCGATCGGGTCGCGCGTAGTGCCGGGCTGGTCGAAGGCGATCACGCGCTCCTCGCCGACCAGCGCGTTGATCAGCGTCGACTTGCCGACGTTGGGCCGGCCGACGATGGCGACCCTGGGGTGGCCTTTATCGGGGTCCTCTTCGCGAATTTCATTTTCAGGGATTCGAGAAAGAACCGCATCCATCAATTCACGCACACCCTCGCCGTGAGCGCCGGAGACGGCCGCCGGCTGCCCCAGGCCGAGCTCGTGGAACTCGGCCACCGCGGTATCGGACTGCATGCCTTCGGCCTTGTTGACCGCGACGAACACCGTCGCGCGCAGCCTGCGCAGCTTGTCGGCGATCTTGCGGTCGCCGGGCGTCAGGCCGGCGCGCGCGTCGACGATGAAGAGCACCGCGTCGGCTTCGGCCATGGCCTGCTCCGCCTGGCGCGCCATCTCGACGAAGATGCCTTCGGCGGCGCCGGGCTCCAGGCCTCCGGTATCGATGGCGATGAACGAGCGATCGCCGTGGCGCCCTTCGCCGTAGTGCCGGTCGCGCGTGACGCCCGGCACGTCGTGCACGATCGCATCGCGGCTCCGGGTAAGCCGGTTGAAGAGCGTGGACTTGCCGACGTTGGGACGGCCGACCAGCGCGACTATGGGCTTCACAGCCCTAGTGCGTACAGCGCGCCCTCCTGCGTCTGCACCAGGACGCCGGCAGGGAGGCGCGCGGGCGGCACGCGCACCGCGCCGCCGCCGGTCGAATAGCGGGCGACGAAGTCGCCCGACTCGCGCGCGAGGAAATGCACGTAGCCGTCGAAGTCGCCCACCGCCACGGCGGCGCTGAGACCCGACGGGACCGAGAGCTGGCGGTAAGAGAGCCGGTCCTGCTTCCAGACCGAGCGGCCGTTGCTGCGGTCGAGCGCATGCACGCCGCCCCGGTCGTCGCTCACGAACGCGTAGCGCGGGTCCAGGCTCACGCCGCTGATCGAGGAAAGCTCGCGTCCCCAGATCTGGCGCCCGCTCGCCGCCTCGTAGCAGGCGACGCGCCCCTGGTAGGCCGCGGCACATACTTCGCGGCCCTCTACGGCCGGCTCGCCCACCACGTCGGTCACGCGCTCGAGCTCGGTGGCACCCTTCGGCAGCGCGACGGTGGCCTCCCAGCGCACGTTGCCGCTGGCGAGCGCGAGCGCCACCAGCTTGCCGCCGGAAAAGCCGGCGAACGCCGTGTCGCCGAGGATGCTGACACCGGCCGGCGTGCGCACGATGAGCGAGGCGGGCGCGCGCTGGTACACCCAGCGTCGCTTGCCGTCGTCCTCGCCGAAAGCGAAGATGCGGTTGTCGAGGCTGCGCACCAGCACCATCCCCTCGCCGACCGCGGGCGCGGCAAGCACCTCGCTCGACACGCGAGCCCGCCAGCGCACCTTGCCGCTGTCGGCTTCCAGCGCGATGACCTCGCCTTCCTCGCTCGCCACCACGGCAGTGCGCGCGCCGGCTCCCACGCCCCCCGAGAGCTTGCGCTCGGTGGAGACGCTCCACCGCTCGGTGCCGCTCGCCGCGTCGAGGCGTGCCACCCTGCCGTCGTGCGCCGCGGCGTACACCGCATCGCCGACCAGCGCAGGGGCAAACGCGAACGAGCCGGCGCTTCCGACCCGCGCCGACCACAGGACGCGCACTTCCCTGGGCTTCTCGAGCCGCGGCAGCTCCGCAGGCTTCGGGCCGGCCGGCGAGCTGAGCCAGCTGCATCCGCCGAGCAGCGATGCGAGGACGAGGGCGATCGATCGCATGCCTATCCGCCCAGCGCTTCCAGGCGCATGCGTACGCTCTCCTGGAATGCGGCGTTCTTCCTGTCGGACTTCTCCAGCGCGAGCTTGTACGCGGCCTTGGCTTCGGCGGCCTGGTTCTTCGCCACCAGGACGTCGCCGCGCAGCGCCGCGTATTGCGCTTCGTAGGCCGCGGCCGGCTTGGCTTCCAGAAGCTTCAGCGCTTCGTCGTGTGCCTTCTCGTCCAGCAGCACCGCGGCCAGCCGCAGGCGGGCGAGGTCCTTGAAGTCGTCCGAGGAGCCGCGCTCGAGCACCCATTGCAGCTGCGCCTTGGCGCTCTTCAAATCATTGCGGTCGTAGTAGTGGCGTGCCGCGAGCAGCGCCCCCATCGACGCGTACGCCGTTCCCGAATAGCTCTCCGCCAGCGCTCCCGAAGCGTCGCGCAGCGCCTTGGCGTCATTCGCGCCCGCCGCCTTGGCGACCTGCTCGTAGAGCGCGCTCGCCTGCTGCGACTGGCTCTGCGAGTACGAGCGATACGCTACCCAGCCGGCGAAGCCCACGGCCACGGCGGCGATGATCGACAGGATGCGCGTGCCGTGCTGCCTCCACCACGCCTTAAGCTCGGCGATCTGCTCCTGCTCTTCGAGATCGAGTGCCATCTATCCATTTCCTTGCAGGGATGAGGCGAGCGCGTCGCGCTTCACCCGGATTTGCGGTTGATCGGTTCTGAGCGGCTTGACGGATACCTCGCCCGCCTTCAGCTCGTCCTCCCCGACGATGAGCGCGTAGCGCGCGCCGCTGCCGTCGGCCTTCTTCATCTGCGACTTGAAACTGCCGCCGCCGGCGTGGAGCACGACGCGCAGGTCGCGGCCCCTCAGGTCTTCTGCAAGGACGAAAGCGTACTCCAGCGTGCCCACGCCCTGATGCACCACATAGGCGTGCGGCGCCTCGAGCTCCGGCTTGCGCCCAACCTCCCGCAGCAGGGCGATCAGGCGCTCGTTGCCCATGGCGAAGCCCGTCGCGGGCGTCGGCTTGCCGCCGAGCTGGGCGAACAGGCCGTCGTAGCGGCCGCCGCCGCACACCGTGCCCTGCGCGCCAAGGTGCGGCGAGATCCATTCGAACACCGTGAGGTTGTAGTAATCGAGGCCGCGCACGAGCTTGGGGTTGATTTCAAAACGGATATCGGCCGCCTTGAGCAGGGACTTGAGCCCGTCGAAATGCGAAAGCGAGGCCTCCCCGAGGTAGTCAATCAGAGAAGGCGCCGAGGCGACGACTTCCTGCACCATGGGGTTCTTCGAGTCCAGCGTGCGCAGCGGATTGGTGTGCAGCCGGCGCTTCGCGTCCGCGTCGAGCCTGTCCTGGTGCTTCTCCAGGTGCTGCACGAGGTCGGCGCGATAGCGCGCGCGCTCCTCGGCATTACCAATAGTATTGAGATGCAGGGCTATGTCGCGCAGGTTCAGATCTCTCCAGAGCGCGGCGCACATGGCGATGTGCTCGGCGTCGACGTCGGGGCCGGGAAAGCCGAGCGCTTCCACGCCGTACTGGTGGAACTGCCGATAGCGGCCCTTCTGCGGCCGCTCGTGACGGTACATGGGGCCCGCGTACCAGAGGCGCTTGGGGCCGTCGTAGACCAGGTTGTGCTCGATCGCCGCACGCACGCACGAGGCCGTTCCTTCCGGGCGCAGCGTCAGGTCCTCGTCGTTGAGCTCGTCGCGCCAGGAATACATTTCCTTCTCGACGATGTCGGTGGCCTCGCCGATCGCGCGCCGGAAAAGCTGCGCATGCTCGACCAGCGGCGTGCGGATGTTGCGGTAGCCGTAGCGGGCGAGCCAGTCGCCGACGCGCGCCTCGAACTCGAGCCAGAGCTCGGCCTCGTCCGGCAGGATGTCGTTCATGCCGCGCACCGCCTGGATGGCGGTCATAGGGTGTCGCCTTGGCGGCTCATGACGCGGTTTTGATCGGGATGCGCTTCTTATACTTCCGCTGCACGTAGTCCTCGACGATCGCCTGGAACTCCTCGGCGATGCGCTCTCCCTTCAGCGTCACGGTCTTCCGTCCGTCAACGTAGACCGGGGCCACCGGCACTTCGCCGGTGCCGGGCAGGCTGATGCCGATATCGGCATGCTTCGATTCGCCCGGACCATTCACCACGCAGCCCATGACCGCCACGCGCAGCTCCTCGGCCCCGGGATGGCTTTCCCGCCAGAGCGGCATCTGCTCCCTCAGGAAAGACTCGATCTTCTGCGCGAGCTCCTGGAAAACGGTGCTGGTGGTGCGGCCGCAGCCCGGACAGGCGCTGACCATGGGCACGAACGCGCGCAATCCCATGGTCTGGAGGATTTCCTGCGCGACCTGCACTTCGCGCGTGCGCTCGCCGCCGGGCTCGGGAGTCAGCGAAACCCGGATGGTGTCGCCGATGCCCTCCTGCAGCAGCACCGCCATGGCGGCGGTGGAGGCCACGATGCCCTTGGAGCCCATGCCCGCCTCGGTGAGCCCGAGATGCAGCGCATAGTCGCAGCGCTGCGCCAGGCTGCGGTAGACCGCGATGAGATCCTGTACCTGGCTCATCTTGCACGAGAGCACGATGTGCTCGGCGGGCAGCCCCCACTGCTCGGCCTGGCGCGCCGACTCGAGCGCCGAGCGGATCACCGCTTCTCTCATGACTTCTTCGGCATCGCGGGGATGCGCGAGGCGCGCGTTGTCGTCCATCATGCGCGCCAGCAGCTCCTGGTCCAGGCTGCCCCAGTTGACGCCGATGCGCACTGGCTTGCCGTAGCGCATGGCGCACTCGATCAGCGTGGCGAACTGCTCGTCGCGCTTCGTGCCCTTGCCGACGTTGCCGGGGTTGATGCGGTATTTCGCCAGCGCCTCGGCGCAGTGCGGGAATTGCGTGAGCAGCCTGTGGCCGTTGTAGTGAAAATCGCCGACGAGCGGCACGGAGCAGCCTCGCGCATCCAGCCGCTCGCGGATACGCGCGACCTGCGCGGCAGCTTCGGGCGAGTTCACCGTGATGCGCACCAGCTCCGAGCCGGTGCGCGCCAGCGCCTCCACCTGCCGGGCGGTGGCTTCCGCGTCCGCCGTATCCGTGTTCGTCATGGATTGCACCACGATCGGCGCGCCGCCGCCGATGCGCACGCCGCCCACGGCCACCTGCTTGGAAGCACGCCGGCTCATTGGATAACCACGCGAGCGACCTCGCCTCGCGTATGCCGCTTCAAGTCCACCGGCTTGTCGTCCACGACGAGCCGCACGGCACGGGCGTTGCCGATGACGATCTCGAACGGGCCCCGGCCGCGCACCACGCGCTCGCTGCCCGCCGGGTACAGCGACTGCACCACCGAGCGCCCCGTGCCGTCCCGCACCTCGAGCCACGAGTCTTCCTCGCAGATCAGCACGATGCGCCGCACGTTGCCGGTTGCTTCCCGGGGCTGCGTGTCTGCCGGGGCTTGCGGCGCTGTCGCCGCCTGTATGGGGGGCGTCGCCGCCGCCTGTGGAGGCGCTGGCTTCTCGATCGCCGTCTTCGGCTCCGGCTTCGGAATCTTCGGCTCCGGCTTCGGAATCTTCGGCTCCGGCTTCGGAATCTTCGGCTCCGGCTTCGGAATCTTCGGCTCCGGCTTCGGCTCCGGCTTCGGCGCTTCGGCTACCACCGGCGGCGGCGCCGGATCGGCGAGCCGCTCCACCGGCGGCGGCTCGGGCTCCGCGGGTCGCTGCGGCTCGGCGGGCGCCACGAACTGCGGCGCGCCGGCGCGCTCCTGCTGCCACCCGTAGCCAAGTACCGCCGCCAGCGCCAGGACCGCGAGCGAGAAAGCGGCGTAGATCCACGTCGAGCGCCCGCCGCCGTCCGAAAACGGCACCGGCTGCTTCAGCGCCGGTCCCTGGAGGGTGGCATCGGACACGGGCGGGACCTTGGGCGACATGCGCGCGACCATGGACTCCGGCTCGAGGTTCAGCAGGCGCGCATAGTTGCGCACCATGCCGCGCGCGATGGTGGGCCCGGGCAGCCGGTCGAAGCGCTCGTTCTCCAGGAAGTCGATCTGGTGCGGGGCGAACTTCAGCTGCTGGGCGACGTCCGCCAGCGTCAGCCCCTGGGACTCACGCGCGCGCCGCAGCTCGGCGCCGATGCCTGTCAGCTCAGTCAAACTTTCCCTTCAGCAGCGCCTGGTATTCGGGCGAAGCCGGGAAGCGCCGGCGCAGCTGGGTGGCATAGCTCTGCTCGGCGACGCGCTGCCCGAGCCGCCGCTCGACGCGCAGCGCGAGCCACAGCGACTCGGCGGAGGGCGCCACCACCTTGTTGTGGCGCGCCACCAGCCGGCGCGCCTCGTCCATGCGACCCTGGCGATAGCGTATCTGGCCGAGCTGCAGCAGCGATGCAGGCTCGTCGGGCTCCAGGCGCAGGGCGCGCTCGAAGTACTGCTCCGCCTCCTTGACGTTGGCGCTGCGCAGCGCGCAAACGCCGGCCGCGGAATACGAGCGCCACGGAGTGGAGTACAGCGGATTGCGCACCGCTTGCATGAAATACTTGATCGAGTCGGGCTCGCGCTGCGTCTGGCACAGGAACCAGGCGTAGTTGTGGTTGATGTCCGCGTCGTTCGGCGCGAGCTTGAGCGCGCGCTCGAAGCTTTGCTCGGCAAGCCGGTTCTCGCGCAGATCCATGTATACCAGCCCGAACAAGCTGTGCGCCGGGGCGTAGCTCGCGTCGGCCGCCGTGGCGATGCGCAGCTCCTCGAGCGCCACGCCCATGTTGCCGCGACCGTAGTAGGCCGCGGCGAGCTCCGTGTGGGCGCGCGCACGGTTCTTGGCATCGCCGGGGTCGGCGATGAGCGGGCCGCTGTCGGCCGTGGGCGCCTGCGGCTCGGACGATGCGCAGCCGGCGGCGAGCAGGACGGCCAGCGCCAGCATGGTTGTTCTTGTCATGGACGGACCTCCTTGAGCTGCAGCCGGCGGCTGCGCCGCGTGCGATCGGCCACGTCGCCGGCGAGCTGGCCGCAAGCCGCGGCGATCTCGTCGCCTCGCGTCTTTCGCGTGGTGACGGTCACGCCCGCCCGCTGCAGGACCTCGGCGAAGCGGCGGATGCGCTCCGGGCTCGAGCGCCGGTAGTCGGACTGGCTGAACGGGTTGAACGGGATCAGGTTGTATTTGCAGCGCACGCGCCGCGCCAGCGCCGCCGCCTCGCGCGCCTGAGCCTCGCTGTCGTTCACGCCGTCGAGCATCACGTATTCGAAGGTAATGAAGTCGCGCGGCGCCTTCTCGAGGTAGCGGTTGCAGGCGGCGACCAGCTCGCGCAGCGGGTACTTGCGGTTGATCGGCACGAGCTCGTCGCGCAGCGCGTCGTTGGGCGCATGCAGCGACACGGCGAGCGCCACCGGGCACTCGTCGCGCAGCCGGTCCATGCCCGGGATCACGCCCGAGGTCGACACCGTAACGCGCCGGCGCGACAGCCCGTAGGCGTTGTCATCCAGCATCAGGCGCAGCGCCGGGATGACGTTGTCGAGGTTGAGCATGGGCTCGCCCATGCCCATGAAGACGACGTTGGAGATGATGCGCTCCGCTCTCGAGGGATTTCCTAATTCTCTGTTCGCGACCCAAAGCTGGCCAATGATTTCCGGAATGGTCAGGTTGC
>Ga0247825_10000018_pt1 | contig 97837 bp, 87 predicted proteins | sample 13C_Vanillin_Day_FD_194413 | JGI IMG/M metagenome (GOLD analysis project Ga0247825, IMG submission 194413) | Soil microbial communities from agricultural site in Penn Yan, New York, United States - 13C_Vanillin_Day48 | ecosystem: Environmental > Terrestrial > Soil > Agricultural land | place...
CGTCAGGGTCCGTTTGTTCAACCTCCGGCACTTCGAACCCTTCGTCGACGACACCGTCCACGACGCCGGCCGGCAGCTGCGTCTGCCGGTGCCGGTCACGCCGTGCGACGGCTGCCGCTAGCATCTGCTCAAGCTGCGCGACGATCTCATCGTCGCTGTAGTGCACGAACGGGTTCGGCGCGGCCTCTGCCACGATGTTCAACGTCGGGTGAAAACCGCTTCTATCGAGTACCAACTGACAGGCACGCACGACGGTCGGGTCGCGGTCCGCGTCGCTTCGGCCGCAGTGCTCACAGGGCGGCTTCGGGGTCAGCAGGTTCAACAAGTAGTCGATGGCGAGATCGGCCCCAGCGAGCAGGCGCTGCTTCGCCGACTTCTGTACCTGCGGCGCGGCGCCGCCGTGGTTCACACAGACGGTCCCACCAGGGATGGCGTTGCGCTGACACCGCTCGCCTGCGCGGTTCGAACCGACGCATTGACGCGGTGGGTTCCACGAGGAGCGTTCTAGTGCTTCCATGAGGTCTCGTCCATTCGAAGGCCGACGCGGCGTGTTACCTGGGTGTTACCGCGTCGGTTACCGTAAAAACCTGCGTTTTTGTTAATGGTTACCGGTGTTACCTCTGTTACCACCTCTCTCTAGATAAATAAAAAGAGACACACCACACACACGGTAACGGCGTGTGTGCGGACCCTCGTTTTTTCCCCTTCAAGGGAAACCCCGGTAAACGCGGTAACACTGGTAACCATTGAACAATTTTGCGCAGAGTGCTGGTAACACTGCCGGTAACACCCCCGGTAACATCGCCGATAACCGGTCCGGTCACCGCGTTCATCCGTCGGCCCCCGGCTCGCGCTCATCCTCATCCTCGTCGGGTCCGATCGGCACCTCATCAGGGTCGTGCGCGATGCGGCACCAGCGCTTCGCGACTCGCTTGTCGTCGTCCCCGACGCCGCGCATGTTTTTCTTTTCAAACCCGAGATACTGCATGACCGCGTTGATCCGGTCGCGTTGCGGCTCGGTCTGCCGTTCGGGCGGGATGCCCAACACCATCCACGGCACGTCGAGCGTGAAGCGGTCGGTCGTTTTCACCACGTCTTTGAGATGTTGGGGAGGTTCCCGGTTGAACGCTTCGTCTAACAGAAGTTCCCACGGGTCATCGTGCTGACGGTTCTCTTGTTCACGAGCGGCCTTCGACCAGAGGGCTTCGGCCAAGCGGATGGACTCGTTTTGCGCGTCTCGATGCGCGGCTTCCGCCCACAGCTGGTCGCGGTCGCGGACGAGCGCCCCGACGTCGAACCGCGTGACGGCCACCGGCCAGAACCGCCGGTTGCCGGTCGTATCCTTCAGAAACTGGTTCGCGTTCGTCGTGCCGATGATGATGAACTGTCGAGCCACCTCGGTCGAGGCGCGTCCGTAGGCCAGCCGCGCGGGGCCGTCGGTCCCACGCGACAGCATCGCCTTCAAATGCTCGATGTCACGTTTGCCGAAGCCGTTCAGTTCGGCGGCCTCGATGATCCACTTGCCGCCCGTCCGTTCGATGATCTGTTTGGCGTCAACATGAAGCGGGAGATCGTCCGAGAACCATGACGCCACGGGGCAGAGCGCCTGCACGGCGCTGGACTTATCCGTGCCTTGCACGCGGCTAATGAGCGTCAGCATCTCGTCGAACTTCACCCCGGGTTGACGCACGCGACGGACGGCCGCGATGAGCACGATGGCCCCGACCGCACGGTTGAAGGGCGTATCCTTCGCCTTGCCGTAGGTCGTGAGCCACAGGTCGAGCCGAGGGGTGCCGTCCCATCGCAGCGCGTCGAGATACTGCCGCACGGGGTGCGACGATCGCTGCCGCGCCAGATCGGTCACAACGTCGTAATAGAAGTCCTTGGGCGGGAGGAAGTGGAAGTCCGTATCAGTTTTCAGCCACAGGCGGACGACGTGGTCGTCTTCGAAGGGCTGTGTCGTGCCTTGATGGGTGATGAAGCGTTTCAACGAGAAGGCGTTGTATGACAGCTGCACGCCCATCTTGACTAACGCACGCCGGATGTTCTCCTGGCTCTTTTTGACGATGTTGCCGTTCGTGTTGGTGATGAAGTCCGTCGAGTGGCGATGCTCCAGGCCGAACAGCTTCAACACATCAGGCAGCTTCTTCGTCTCGGCGTGCGTCGCATGGAAGCAGTGATAACCGTCGACGTGGCCTTCATCATCGAGATGCAACGCGGCGTCGCGGACGTGGTCAGCTTGGCTATGCTCGTCGGCCCACGGGCACGTGATGTTGACCCATTCACCGGCGTCGCGCAGATACAACCCGAACAGCTTGCAGAGCTCGACCAGATCCGTACTCTGCTGGCGGGCATAGAGGTCGCGGAGCTGGGCGTCGCGCGGTTCGACCGTCGTGGGCGTGCCGCCGAGATGATGGCCGGTGACGGCGAAGTAGCGTTTGCGGTCGTAGATTTCAAGCTGATACACCTTGCGCTGCGAGTCGTCCTCATCGCGTAGGGCACCGGTGATGAAGATCTTGATGCCCTTGCCGCTGGGGCTCACCTCTGTGTAGCTGTGCATCTCTCGGATGATGGCCTGCGCCCACGGCTGTATCGCCCCCGAGACCGGGTTGCGGCAATCATCGAGGTCGATGCCGCTGAACGTCGGCCCGCCCTCTACGGCGCCCAACGCGAAGCCGGGACCGTTGAGAAGGTCGGGCGCCTTGAGCAGTTCGTCGAAGCTGCACCAGTTGGTCGGGTTGTTCGCGTTGGTGTTGACGTCGGGGCGCTTGTTCGCGCGGGGAACTTTTCGACCCGCACCGTCGACCGTCCAACGCAACCACCGGGCGTGTTCGCGCGGCAGCGCCGGCATGTTCTCGTAGATCGGCGAGAGCCATCGCGACGGGCCATCGGTCGGCGCGAAGTTGACGACGGGCGTCATTGTGCACGCCTCGCTCGCGACTTGAGCAGTCGCGCGACCGCTGTATACACGATGGGCCAGAGAAGATCCTTGTCGAGAAACGGGTAGCAGATGCTCCTATATGTGATGCGTCGAGGCCAACGGCGTTCGTCGTCCAGCTCGATGTCCACCAGCACGGCGCCGGGTTGGTCCGGGTGGGTATCAATGATGCGAATGTGGTCTCTGTCGATCTCGACCCGCTCGCGCATCTTCGACCAATAGCCACGCGGGTACCGGACAACCGTGCGTCCGGCCTCGGTGAACAACGTTTTGACGAACGTCTGTTCAGGAGTCATCGGGACGTCTCCTTCTCCTCAACCCACTGGTCGAACCGTTCGCAGGCTTCGTCGTAGTCGACATATTCCCAACCGTCGCCATAGACTTTGCGCCCCCATCCCTCTAATTGCGCGGCATAGAGTGCGTTTGCAGAACGTCGTCGACCTTCCGCCGCGCGCTCGTCGTCGGCTTTCGCGTGGCACCACGGACACAAGAACTCCACGTCGTCGTCTCGTTCATGCCCGAGGCGTACATAAGTCTTGTGATGGAGGGCCAGTTCGTAGCCAATCTTTCCGCAACGGGCGCAGGCGTTGTCCTTCGGACGCAGGCGTTTCTTGAGCGCACGCCAGTGTTTGCTGGCGAGGACTCGTCGGTATTCCGCTGCCTGTTCGTCGGTCATCGCGCCGTTTCCTTCTCCTCATCGCGTGCCAGCGCCTCGACGACGAACCAGGGCAGGCAGAAGTGCCGTTTGAAGTACGCCACGGCGAACACGTCGAGGGCACGGTCGCTGCGTTGCTGTTGCAGCCACCGGTCCGCGTCGCGGCGCAGCGCGTCGAGGTCCACGGCCTTCACCGTCACACCAACCCGTTCGCGCCGATCTGCTCATCCTCCTCGCGCCGGCGCTCTGACGCTTTCCACTGATGGTCGAACTCGATGACCCCTCCTGGTGGGATGAAGTCTGGACCGTCGTCGTCACAGGGGTCGTCGTACTCGCCCAGCTGCGACGTCACCCACGCCAGCGCGGCGTTGATGGAGATGCCGGCCCGTCGCAGCGGGTTGTCGTAGGCGGGCGCGAAGGGGCCGGTCTCGCCGTCGCGACCGATGCGCAACTCGCATTCGAAAGTTTCGAGCGCGAGCCGGCGAAGTAGCGCGTCTCTGTTCATGGCTTTTCTCCTCATTGGTGTGTGTTTGCTCTCTGGCAGCGCGTCGAGGTCCACGGTGGGGGGCATCGCCGGGCCTCGACCACGACGACGGTCTTCAGAAGGTCCCCGGGCGGCACGCCGTAGAAGTCGCTCAGCGCTTGGAGCTGTCGCGCGGTCGGGATGAACCGGCCGGTCTCGGCGAGCGAGATGACGCTCTGCTCGACGCCCGTGATCGCGGCGACGGTCGGCTGAGAGATGCGGCGGACTTTGCGCTCGTGGCGCAGGCGGGTGATGGGGCGCACAAACGACTCCCTTCTTCAAAGGAGCGGTTCATGCACATGCGGGTGCGGCTTCTAGCCCAGTGCTTTTCCGGTGGGAGCCATGTTGACCGGCTTCTACCCCTCGCCCGTGCGAGGCGGCTTCCCCCACCGTTCGCTGATTCCGGGTTGACCATGACATATCCCGGCGGCCATGTCAACCGAAAAACGGGGTTTATGACATTATATTTTGTTAAAAAGTTTGTCAACCGTTTTCGTGACGACGATTTCGGAAAAATTTTTACGAAACCCCCTCCTCCCAATAACCCCTGTACCATGAATGAGTTAGGGGTCTTCTGGGATGTCGGGCAAATTTGTCCAAAGTCCATTCCTCCCAACAACCCCTTTGCGCTGAACCGGATAGCGGGCGCGAACGACCCGCAGGCCATCTCAATCAAACGGGACGTCGACGCCGCCTTTCGCGCGGATGTCGTCAACTTGCCGTTGGTACGTCGCCCGGATGACCACCATCTCTGGCGTATCCGGTACAGCTGGTGGCAATCGGCCCACCACTTCTAGCAAGATCCGTCGATGCGTTTCAGTCGGCAACATGAGTGTGTGTGGCGGACTCCGGCGGCGACGTCCGGCAACAGGTCCGGCGCGTGGTCGAGGATGATGCCAGCTTTAGACATGTAGTTGGCCCAAAGCTGGCCGTTATTAACAAATTTGTTATTATCCCCGTCCGCCCCCGGCGCCTCGGGCACGGAGCCGCGTTGCCGGGGCCATGCATGACATCGACCGGCGTCCGGAACGTCCAGCCTCGGCCAGTCTCCGGTCAGCCGATGCGCCTCCGACGCGATCGCGGCGGCGTCGACCGTCCGGGTGACGTCATCGACCGGCCGGCGGCGTCAGCGCCCGTTCGTACGCGTCGAGCCACGCCCGCAGCCTGACGATGGCCTTGCGCGTGTGTTCCGGCGCGGTGCACACCTTCGCCGCCGCCTCGGGTCGGCACGTGTCCAACACCAGCATCAACCGGCGCAACGTGAGCCGCGCGATCGCTTCGCGCTCGGTCGTCGGTGCGACGTCGAGGTTCGTGGGCATCAGGCGGCCCGCACGGTGGACCCGACGAGCGTGTCGACGACTGGCGTGTCGACGACTGACGTGTCAACGTGGTCCGTGTCAAAGTGGTGCGTTCCTCTTGGGGACGTGTACCCTACCGCACATTCCGTTTATCAGAGTGTTCCGGGCGGCCTGAAATCCCCGGCTAAGTGATAGACCGTCGCGCCGGGCGCGTCGGACAATGACTTGGGGCCGCGGCGTTGGCTAGATTGTCATGCCGAGCCGTCCCCTCCCGCCAGCAGGCGACAAGAGCACGCGGAAGGTGAAGCGGAAACGGTCGACACGGAAAGCCGGTCGGTAATGCGCGGTGTCTAACATGATAACGCGTGAACTCCTTAAGGAGGCTGTATGACTGCTGTTCGCGTTCAAGTGCTGTCGCTTTTAGCGGTAATCGCTTTCGTGTTTCTTTGGAACGCGACTCGCTCGTCTCAAGCGCAGCAGCCGTCGGCGAAGACCGTCGGTAGCGGTTTTCAGGTTGAAGAAGTCCGAGTCGGTAGCAGCTGCGTAGTGGTCATCTCACGCGACGGTCCTGGGGAACCCGCTGTCGCAGCCGTTCCCTGTCGGTAGCTTGTCGTGGGTTTGCGAACAGGGTAACTACCTTAGCGGCTATCGTGGCAGTCTAGGTTGCTCAACACTCGGCGGCTAGGGTCGCTCCCGACAAACCGGACATCCGCGCCGGCTGCCGCCGATTCTTTTCCACACGCGGAGCTGCACGCGGAGGCAGCATGGCATTCGAAGACCCATGGTTTCGTGAGGGGAAAACGACGTCGCCGCTCGACTGGGAGCGACGCATGCATGAGCAGACCAAGAACCCCATCCACGTCTGGCGAGCCTACCAAATTTGCAGCGAACTGATGCGGGGCTGGGGCGGGGACTACCGTTGCGAGTCGCTGCCTGATTGGGTATTGGAATACTTTGATGCGGCAGCGTCAGCCATTGAAGAGTTGTTCGGCGACGTCGAGGGGCAACCCGTCCCTCAGAAAATCGCGGACGTGGATGGAGCCTACGACGCACCGCGTGCGTGGAAGCAAACGCTCCCACCGAGCGTAGCGGGCACCTGACGACAGTGCGTAACCTCATTCGCCAGCCAGAGGCGAGAGGTAGGACACGTTCTCGGGACCCCTTCGGCTACGAAGCCAGCCGCTTCGCGAATCCAGACGCAGCCTTCACAAGAGCTACCGCCCGATGCTGCTGCTGATTCTTAAGGCGCCACTGGCGCTCGGCCGTGAATTGGTCGATTCCAATGAGGCTCGGCTCGCCGCCCGCGACCACTTGCCGCAGCCGACGCATTCGGTGGACCCACTTGTGTCGAAGTCTAGCTACGGCAGTCAGAAGGATAAAGCCAGTCATGATAGCAATGAAGCGGTACAATATCCGTGCCAGCTGGAGTGAGACAGTCACATCAAATTACACATAAACTTCCACTACGGCTTCAACCTGGGATGACGAAAGCTGATACACGTGGCGAACCCCGCCTGCCCTCTTCGACAGCCTGAGTTCAGCCGTTGAGGCGCCAATGGTGAGATTCTTGCTACCCTTCGGATTGAAAGGGAGGCAATCGCATGCGGTCATTCTTCTGCGTCGTGACGATCGCGACGGCGACAACGGCGTGGGCCGCGGACCTTTCGACGGGCGCGGTGGATCGAATCAACAACGCCGCAACGGCGCTCCGTGAGATTCACGCCATCCCCGATAAGGACATTCCGCAGGAGCTCTGGGAGAAAGCGGCGTGTGTCATGGTGGTTCCCAATCTTAAGAAAGCCGCGTTCATTTTCGGCGGCGAATTCGGAAAGGGGCTGATGAGCTGTCGGCAAGGCGGCGGGTGGAGCGCGCCGATTTTCATGGAGCTGCAGAAAGGCAGTTGGGGCCTTCAGATCGGCGCTCAATCAGTCGATCTCGTCATGCTCGTGATGAATCAAAACGGCGTCAACAAGTTGCTGAAGAACAAAGTTTCGCTGGGCGCCGATGCGTCGGTCGCAGCTGGACCGGTCGGCCGCACCGCTCACGCCTCGACCGATGCGCAGCTGCAGTCGGAGATCCTTTCGTGGTCGCGCGCTCAGGGACTCTTCGCCGGAATCGATCTCTCGGGCGGCGTCTTGAAGCCCGATACCAACGACAACGCCGAACTGTACGGGCAAAACGTCTCGCCGGAGGAGGTCGTCGCCGGTAGGGTGCAAGCGCCGGCCAGAATGCAGCCGTTCATGGACGCGCTGAAGCGTTAGCGATCGTCGGTGGAGGCCGGCCCATGGCTCCGCCTCCATCCCCTTCGAAGCGCGAATCTACCTCCGTCGGGAACGCCGTCGAGGTGCGCCGCCCTTCTAGGCGGCCGTCGATTCGAGGATGGCAATCGTGCATAGCGGGATCGGCGAAACTCCCGAAAGGTAGCGGGGTCTCAGGGAAGAGCCGAGCCAGCGCAATCGCTATGGTTTTTCGTGCTGTGTTCTTTGGAACACGGCAAGAAAGCCGGTCATACCGGCGGTCGCCAACGATGATTGACGCTTCGGCCCAGCCACGCGATCAATAGGATCGCGATGCGCTACGATTCATCGTGGTACCAATGATCGCCAATCCCCACCATCCACGGACTCTTCCGTATCCGGGCCCATTGCGCGGTTCGGCCAAAAGCTCCCGGAGCCCCGCCGGCCGTCCCGAACCGCGAAACGCAACCGGCTTGATAGGAGCCTACGGCCGAATGGTCCACCGCGTTTGGGCGGCCGGCGGCGAACTCGCCCTTGAGGAATCCGTTGGAGCCGCCTACTTTCCTCGACTCTAAGACGCTCCCTGGGTCGGCAGCAGCTCGAACTCCTGGGGGCTGTCAAAGAGCAGGCGCGCATAATCGCGGACGTCATCAGGATCGAGCCCGCCCACCGCACACCAGAACGAGAGGACCTCGTCGCCGTCGAGAAGAAAGGCGGCAGCGTCAAGCCGCTGGCGCTCGTCAATAGTGAGGCTGCAGGCATCGGAGACGGCCTGTGCCAGGACGGCGCGCGCGAGCTCTCGCGGCGGATCGAGCTTGACGACGAGAGATGTCTTCGGCCGGTGGATCGGTTTCATCATCATGATTCGTTGCACAAGAGGCTGCAGCGACAATGCCGACGTCACCCTGGGCAGACGTGGGCAACAAGGAATGTTCGCCATGCCTGGAGGCAGACTTATGTTTTGCTTTGGCGAGCCACCACGACGTACGCGGCGGCGCCGGCAGGTCTCGCCGTTGGATCGGTCCGGAGCGCCGGTCGGCCGGCGCATAGGGACTCACTAAGTTGTTCGAAAGAAAGGCCGTGTGATGGCTGACGATTGTTTCGCCTCACCGAACCATGTCGTTCCGCCGTGGGTGGCGAAGGCCGGCGAACCGCTCTGGTCCTTCCGCAAGGGCATCGACGCGCACGCCTGTGAACTCCGCAATCACGGCGAGTGGGGCTGGGGGACGTACCATTCTCACCAGAGCAAGGGTGAGCGTCCGCTATTCGTGAAATTGACCTGGTCGACGAGTGTTAGGACACCGAGCCGCTTCAACCCGGTACGGACCAAGCGAAGTATTGGGAATGAGCGTCATTTTCGTTTCCCCCCGCCCCAGTTCAGGACGACAGTGATCGGAGCGGTCTCGCCTTCACCGACAATCGTGTCCACCAAAATGCGCTGGCCGTCGGGTGAAACATCATATGGAGAGAGCGTGGAGGTGAGGGGAGGCGGTTCGACGTTAAGGACAAATAGAGGAACCGGCGAGCCAGCCTCGATCGACGGCCCGCTCCCGCTCAACGGGACTGCCATCAGGCGGCTGTCACTTGCGATATAAAATACTTCACGCTCGTCACCGCGCCAGGTCGGCCATCTGCCGCCGGCCGTTGAAATCCGTGTTTTCGTGCCCGGCCCGGGAAACGGCTGCAGGTAGATCTCAGATGTCCCCGATTCGGTCGAGGAGTACGCCACCCAACGGCCGTCAGGTGAAAACTGTCCCCAGGAGCCCAACCGACTAATGGTGAATGGCTCTGCGTTTTTCTCGGTCGGCAGGGCCCAGAGTGTGCCCTGCAGATCCGAGTACAGGACATATCCATTGGCCGACCAATCCGAAGGATTCTTTCCGGCCGGCGTGTCGAGCAGGAGGGTTGCGGCGTCGCCGGCAGTGGTGGACATCACATACAAGTCGGTCTTGCCGTTCAGGTAAGAGTTGAACAGAAGGCGGGCGCCGTCCGGCGACCAGACGGGCCAGCCCTCGGAGACGGTATCGAAGGTTATCCGACGGAGGACGCCTCGCATCGTCTCGATCAGCCACAGATCGCCGTTACCGTTGAGGTTCCGGAAAATCGCCACGTATCGACCGTCAGGCGACAGACGGGGCATGAACCGGCGCGAACGATCCGGATCGCCTACTGTGGCGAGCGGTTTGCCCAGGCGGTCGTACCACGTCAGCTGGCGCTCCGTGCCACGGCCAACACCCCGGTACGCCAACGTACCGGTCAGCGACGCCGAATGTACAAGCAGACCGGCGGTCACGAGATCTTCCCTCTCGACGTCGGCCACAACCAGTGGAACGTCCGACACGGCCATCGTATCGATATCGACATGCTGCGCGTACAGCGTTGTCCCACGTACGAACAAGACAAAATCTGGCGGAGCAAAGACGCCGCCCGTATCCGCGTCAACGAGCCGACGCGTCTCCTTCGAATCGAAAGAGCCGATATAGATGCCTCGGACATCCGGAGCGCCGGTGACGTAAAAGAAAAAATGTTGGCCGTCGGGCAGGAATTGCGGATAACGATGACTTGTCTGCCGAGGCGCCAGCATTGTCGCCTCGACCGGCTGACGTCCACCCAGCGCGGACACGCGCAAAAGCGATCCCGCAGCGTTTCCCAACAAGATCACGTCCTCTCGGTTCCATGTTCCCCCTGCGGCGGCGGCCATATCGGCAATCATCTGAGCCCTTCCGCCTGCGACGTCGATCCGTTGCAGCCTGCCGCCAGAGAAGAACCCAATCGATTGACTGTCCGGCGACCAAAAGGGACTCGGTGCGCGTTCCGTCCCCGCAAGCACCATGGGAGTTTCCGACTGCAGCGACCGCACCAGGAGCTGAAGCCCGTTTTGCGTTGGTCCCTGGTAGACGACCTTCGTTCCATCGGGCGAGATTGCAAAGCTGCTCGCATTTCCCGCGCCGGTATTGATTTGAAGCCGAACTTCAGAGATCTCTGCGGGCGCTTGGCTGAAGTACCACGATGTGAGTGCAGCGCCTGCGGCGATCGTCAGCATGATCGCCGCAGTCCAAAGCGGCCATTGGCGCACGCGTCGTGGCGGTGTAGGCGCCGGAGTCGCGTTGGGTTGCTCGGTCAGCGCTTCCTCAATTTGGAATCGTGCATCCACTATGTCTCGCAGGCGCCGGCTCGGGTCCTTCTGCAGACACCGCCGGAGAAGTGCGCGGATCGTGGACGGAGTCGTTGACGGGAGCGCGGTCCAGTCGGGCTCCGTTTTCAATACGCCACCCATGATCTCGACCGCTGACTCGCCGGTGAAACACGCTCTCCCTGTCAACATCTCAAAGAGCACGACGCCGAAGGCCCAGATATCGGATCGTGCGTCGGCGGTCTTGCCCTTCGCCTGTTCAGGACTCATATAGGCGGCAGTGCCGAGAATGACGCCGCCGACCGTCATCAACTCCGGGGACGTGAGCGTCGGAGACATCGAGATATTCGCCGCGGACGTGTCGTTGCTCAGAGCTTTTGCCAAACCGAAATCCAGGACCTTCACCGTGCCGTCCGGTCGCATCTTGATGTTGGCTGGCTTCAGGTCGCGGTGAATGATTCCCTGTTCGTGCGCCGCTTCAAGCGCCTCAGCGATTTGCTTCGCGATCGGCAACGCCTCATCGACCGGAATCGGACCTCGTGCGATGCGCTCCGCCAGTGTTGGCCCATTCACGAGCTCCAACACGAGTGCCTGCGTGCCATCCGCTTCCTGGAATCCATAAATCGCGGCGATGTTCGGATGGTTTAACGAGGCAAGGATCTGCGCTTCCCGTTTGAAGCGAACGAGTCGATCGGGATCGAGCGCGAGGTGGTCAGGCAGGATCTTGAGCGCGACGTCCCGGCCCAGAGTGGTATCGCGGGCTTTCCAGACCTCCCCCATCCCGCCGGCCCCGAGGGCAGAGTGGATCTCATACGGGCCGAGGCGAACGCCAGCAGACAGGGTCATTCGCGCCTTCGCTGATGCGACAGGCGCTCATTGTAGTGGGTCGCCCCCCGCTTCGGAAGGGCAATGGGTCTCGGGCGACTGAGCCGCGCACCGCCCGCGATCAGCTTGCCTATCGACACCGGCGCTGTGAACCGTACGTCTTCCCGTCCTGCGAAGTCATAAAGGGCGCTCGGGGCCGATGTGTTCGCATGCAGTGAGGTTGGTCCGCTCGTAGAATCGGGCGTTTGGAACAAACTCCCGTGAGGAACAACATGCGCCATCAGCGGATTACGATCATCTGCGTCGGCTTGATGTGCGCGTCTGTGTCTGCCGCCTCGGCGCAGTGGCTGAACTGCCAGACAGCCGGCATCCCGCGCCTGCCCGACGGAAAGCCGAACCTGAGCGCCCCGGCGCAGAGCAAGGGTGAGCGTCCGCTATTCGTGAAATTGACCTCCCGCTCGGAGCAGCTCATTCGCCGCCGCCAGCACTTCTTCCGGCGAAATCGATTGCAGACACACATTATTGCCGTCGCACGGCGACCGGCGAGGGTTGTACGCCGTGAGACACGGCGAGCACGACAGCGGCTTGTGCAGGTTGACCGCGCGCGCCGAGAGGCTGCCGTAGAGCACAGGCGTCTCCGGGCCGAACAGCACGATGGATGCGATGGGCGTGAGCGACGCAACGTGTCCTGTGCCGCCGTCGTTCGTGATCAGGAGAACGCCAAGGTGCAACAGCACGGCCACATCGCGCACCGCCTTGGTGTAGCCGGTCAGGTCAACGCACGCCGTACTCGCGCACGCGCGCTGGATCGTCTGCGCCAGTTCGCGATCCGCCGCGACACCGAGGATGGCCACCGCATAACCCCGGCCGATCAGATCGGACGCGACAACACTGAAAGACGCCACGGGCCACGCGCGGATTGGCAGCAGACCCGCGCCCGGGCACAGGAACACGAGGGGCCGGCCGGCGATCGAGGGATGGCGGCGATAGAGCGCATCGCGGGCGGTGTCGAGCTCATCGGGCCGCAGGACCATTGGCGGCAGCCGCAGAGGAATCGGACTCACGAGGCGCTTCGCCGTTGGCACGTCCGTCGATCCGACAGCCTCGGCGAGGGTGATGAACTGCTGGGCGATGTGCTGGTGAGGGTTGTAGAGAACGGGCCGGTTCATCAGGTCGCCACGGTAGAGACCCTCTTGCGTGAACCGATGAAACCCGACTCGGATCCTCGCGCCGCTCAACCCCGCCAGGATGGCGCTCACGCGGGCGAACAACTCCAGATCCAGCACCGCGTCGAGCCGGAGGGCGCGCATGCGTCGCACGGCCCCCACAATGTCTCTCGCCAACTCGGCCAGTGATCCGCTCCTGAGGATGATGACTCGCTCTGCCGGGACCAGGTCGAGCAGGTCGAGCACGGGCCGGTTCTGCCCGGAACAGAGCACATAGAACGTCGCCGACGGGTGCTTTTCCCGGAGCCGGTCGAACATCGGGCGCGTCAGGACAAGCGCGCCCATCTCTGACAACACGATAATCAGGATCCGGTGCACGTCACGCGGTGCGGTTTCAGGACCGTGCAGACGATGCAGCAGCGTGACGAGCCAGCAGAGAGGCGGACCGAGCACGCGGTCGACCCAGCGTTGGCGCTCGATATTCAGCACGACAGGAGAGTTCTAACGTTCGCCGGCGCCACGGGGAAGGGTCCGCGGTTCGCCGGGCACAGGAGCCGAATCCACCATCAGCGGTGCCCGGACCAGGAGTCGCGCCGCCTCGAATGCCAGGACGGCAAGGAGCAGGTTGCGCAGGTGCAACGTCGCGACCGCTCTCGGGAAGCCGTGCATCAGCGGGTTGAATGACTTGTACACTAGATTCGTGACAAACACGGCGAGTCCCGTCAACACAGAGATCCGTCGATCCTTCTCGACCCACGCAATGCCGCTGGCCGGCGCCAGCCAGATCGCGAACTGCGGTGACAGGAGCGCCGACGTGAAGAGCAGCACGCTGATCCCGCCGGCCCAGCCGGCGCCCAGGTGTCTGGTCTTGGCGCCGCGCCAGATCATCCATAGGCATGGGACGGCTCCGAGAACGAAGAGCACGATGGTGATCGGACCGCTCGTCGTGCCAATGCGCCAAGCACCGGTCTCGACCCGCATCGAACTCCGCTCGAAGAGCATCCACACCGCGCCGACCGTGCTTTCGATCTCCCAGCCCCGTGCGCCGCGGAAGGTCAAAACCTGGTAAACGCCGGACGGCCCGGCGACCCATAGCCACGCCGCCAGAACCGTCAGTCCGGCCGCGATCGCCGCCGCCAGCGATGCGATCCGTCGACGCGCATTAGATGCCACGAGCAGCAACGGGAGAAACATCAGCGGCCACAGCTTGAACGCGCCGCCGGCCACGAACCCGATCGCGGCGAGCACTCGGCGCTCACGGCGCCACGCCGCTGCCGCGATCGTCGCCAGCACGGTAGGCCACAGGTCAAACCGGAGAAGGAACAGATCGAGGAGGGGAATCGTGATGAACGCATAGCATGCTGCGGCCCGGATCCCCCACCCCCAGCCCAGGGCGCCAGCGATCGCGACGTCCGCGGCCACGCTGAGCAGCACCAGGCTGTAGCCGAATCGCTCACGATTGCCGGCCACGGGCGCGAGCATTCGGAAGGTCTGCGCGGTGGCCACGGGGAACTCGACCGGGAAGTCGACGTACGGACGACCCGATCTGGCGCCGATGTTGTAGTAGTAGTTATCGAAGTCGCCGCCGGACATTCTGCTGTAGCCGATGGCGACAATGGCAATCGGCAGGTGGACGGCGAGCGACACCCACAACAGCCACCATGCCAGTCGGCGAGTCTTCAACGAGGCAACGGAAAAGTCCATCACGCTGGGGTCCGATGGTAGCACCAGTCTGCACGGCCCACCTGCGATCCATCGAAAATGGTGGCGGCGGAAGGATCGGACATCGAGAGTTTGTGTGGAGCGCCCTGACCCCGGCGAGATACTGTAGCGAGATGAGCGAACGGGGCGAGCGCAGTCTCGGGTTCTGGTACGACCACGTCGCGATTGTCGTTCCCTCCTCTCGAACGCCCCTCATCCAGGAGGCGCACGACATCATCATGCACGTCATCTGCGAAGCGATCGATCGCCGCCGGCCCCGTTCATGAGCCTTCAGCTCCCTCGCCCTCGCCACCCGCTGCTGATCGTCGGCGACATCATCTGCGATCACTACGTCTGGGGAGACGTCGAGCGGATTTCGCCCGAGGCTCCTGTGCAGGTACTGCGCTGGGAGCGCGAAGCCGACCGGCCGGGCGGTGCGGCAAACGTCGCCATGAATCTCGCTGCGCTCGGCTGTCAGGTGCATCTTGCCGGCGTCGTCGGGAACGACGCCCCAGGACGATGGCTCCTGAAAGCCTTGCGGGCGCGCGGCATCGAGACCCGATCGGTAATCGTGTCCCCACGCCGGCCGACCACAACCAAGACGCGCGTCATCGCCCGCGGACAACACCTGCTGCGCATCGATCGCGAAACGCGTGAGGCGCTCGACGCGGTCACCGAGCGCCGGCTCGTCTCCGCAATCGAGAAGCTGAATTCGACGATTGGCGGAACGATCTGCTCCGACTACGGCAAGGGCGTGCTGACCCCGTCGGTTCTGCGCGCGGCTCTCCGCCGGACGGGAGGCAAGGCAAAGGGCGCCAGGGCGGCAAGGCCGGTCGTCCTCGTCGATCCCAAAGGCAGGGACTTCGGCAAATATCGGGGCGCTGACGTGCTGACGCCAAACGACAAAGAATTCACCGAAGCGACCGGGCCCGATGGTTCCATCGAACAGCGAGCCAAGTCTCTGATCAATCGTCTCGGGCTCAAGGCGCTGCTCGTCACACGCGGTGCCGAGGGCATGGATCTCTTCGAGCATGAGGATGGCAGGCGCGGCGCCATCCATCGCACGCAGATTCCGGTGCTGCAACGTCACGAAGTCTTCGACGTGACCGGTGCAGGCGACACGGTGGCCGCCGTCATGGGCCTCGCGAGCGCTGCCGGCGTGCCGTGGGTCGATGCTGCTCGTCTCGCCAACGCCGCCGCCGGCATCGTCGTTGGAACAGTCGGCACGGCAGTGGCTGAATCCGAGACGCTGGCAGGCGTGGTGGCGGGCGAAGCGTCGCAGGCCCGGTCGAAAGTGCTGTCGCGCGCGGCGCTGACGGCGCGCGTCGCCGACGCGCGTGCCCACGGCGTCCGGATCGTCTTGACCAATGGCTGCTTCGATCTCCTGCATGTCGGCCATCTGCATCTCCTGCAGCGCGCACGGGCACTGGGCGACATCCTCGTCGTCGCGATCAATGACGACGCGTCGGTGAAGAGATTGAAGGGCCAGAACCGGCCCCTGATACCCGAGGTACAGCGGGCCGAGATGCTGGCCGCTTTGCGCTTCGTCGATTACGTCACGCTCTTCTCCGAATTGACGCCGCTCCGCCTGATTCAGGCCGTCCGGCCGGACGTCCTGGTCAAAGGCGGCGACTACACACCGGATCAGGTGGTCGGACGCGACGTCGTCGAGCGCTACGGCGGCCGGATCGAAATCGTCCCGCTGCTGCCGGGACTGTCCACCTCGGGACTGGTCGACGCCATCAACCGTCGGAAGACATCGTGAGCGGCAAGAAGCCGTACCCGCGGCTCGACCTCTCTGGCGCCACGACGATCCCGCTCGCCACGAGGCCGAGCAAGGTCAGCAGCGATCTGCTCGCCGAGCCGGACGTCTCTCTGGACGATCAACCCGCCCGATCGCGCAAGCCGCTGATGCGGTCCACGCGGTCGGGGGCTTACCGCAGGGCACGCCAGCTCACGCGACCCGCCGAAGGCCCTCAACCTGCCGCAGCCAGGCAGGTTCCAACTCACGAAAATTTGGGCTGCGCGCCTCGAGAAATCCGGCCGGGACCTTCGCGCGCGTGAGCGCGTCGAGCGTGGGCATCGTCCGCTGCTTGCGGGGTCGGGAATGGCTCGCCATCCCCAGCGTAAGTGCCGATTTCTGGCGAGAAGTACAAGAGGCTTCTCAACTCAGCGAATTTCCGAAAGGCATCAGGCTCAAATACGGCTTATCGTCTGGAGGCTGCGACGACGAGTAGCGCCCGGCTACTTCGTTTCCGGCATGAGCGTGACTCGCACGTAATTGTCTGTATCGAGGTACCGCTGCGCGGCCTGCTGAATCAGGGCGCCGCTCAGCTCGGAAACCTGCTGCGGCAGCCGGACCGCAGCGCCGACGTTGGCCCCGTCGCCATCGTCGTAGCGGCGCGAGATCTGGGCGAGCAGGTACCCGTTGTCCTCGCTGTTCTTCTCAAAGTCCTGCGCCAGAATACCGCGCACACGGGAGACCTGGTCCGGCATGAGCCGCGTCTGCCTGACGAATTCGACCTCTGTCATCACGCGCTGGACGAGACTCTGCGTGCGCGCGGGGTCGCAAGTCCAGTCGATCCGCAAGCGGTATTCGGGCCTCGGCGTCTTGGCCGATTGCGAATCGACAGTAATGCTGTAGGTCCCCCCGAGTTCTTCGCGAATCGCCTCGCTCAGGCGCGACTGGAGCAGGAACGTCACCACCTGAAGGGAAAGCTTGTTCGCATCGTTGTACTCGAACGGACCGCCGAACACGATCGCGACCTCGCTCTTCGGCGCAATTCCCTTCTCGACTGTTTTCTCGATCACGCCCCTTGGCGCCGCGACGCCGGTGTCGCGCCACGTCTCGTTTCCATGCGTGGCCGGCAAGGCGGCGATGTAGGTCTCGACGAGCGGTCTGATGCTCTCGAGCGTGAAGCTGCCGACGAACACAAATGTAAAGTGGCTCGCGTCGGCGAAGCGCGCTTTGTAGAACGCCAGCGACTTCTCGAGGTTCCATTGCGCCACGGTTGCCGGTGTCTCCGGCTGTCGTCGAGAACTACCACCGGTGAGCGCGGTGTTGACGGCCTGATCGAATACCGCCTCCGGGCTCGCCATCTGGTTTGCCAGCAGCGCCTGCGCCTGCGACTTCATCGCGGCGAACGCCACTGGGTCGGCGCGCGGCTGTGTGAAGCGAAGGTACAGGAGCTGGAACATCGTCTCGAGATCTTGCGGCGTCGCCCTACCTCGCATCCCTTGGCTGATGTCATTGATGAAAGGCTGGACGCCGACCGCCTTGCCGTTCAGGACTCGGTCAAGCGCCACGACGTTGAAGCGGCCGACGCCGCCTGCGGGAATCGCATCGTCTGCGGCCCGGGCGGAAATAAATTCGTCGTCGCTCGCCAGCGATGTGCCGCCTGGGGCCGCCGCCCGGAAGAGGATCTGATCCGTTTTCAGCGTCGTCGGCTTGAGCACGACCGTGGCGCCGTTCGACAGTGTCCATTCGGTGATCCCGGCCTCGGCGTGAACTGCCGCCTTCACGATGCTGCCGCGCGCCGGCGGCGCCTCCATGAGCATCTGGCCCACGCCTCCGTCGACATACGCCTCCACCCGCTTCTCTGACGCGGTTTTGACGACGGCAGCGAGCTGCGCCTCGGCTGGCAGGACAACACCCGCCTGTTCCGGCGCCGACACGACAATTAGCCGGTTGCCTTCGGGGAACCAGTCGTCGGCGAGCGCGTTGACTTCGCTCAACGTGATGTCGGGGATGAAGCGCCGGTGAAACGCGAGCTCCTGCCAGATCGTCGGCAGCGCCTCTCGCTGGAGGAAGTTGCGTGTGTACTCGTCCGCGCGGCTGGACGACTCGCGGTCGGAACCTTCCGCGACCCCGCGTTCGTACCCGGCCATATTCGCCTGCTTTGCCCGGGCGAGCTCGGTGGCCACAAAACCGAACCGTCTGACGCGCAGGAGTTCGGTCACCAGCGCATCAAGGCCTCGCGTCACGCCGTCGTTCGAGACGAGCGCCTGAACAACCGCCTCGTCTCTTGTCTTTGGTGCCTGAAAGAGCGACCGATTCGCGATGGCCCGCAGGAACGGCGGCTTCTCGCTCTGACCGAGCTCGTCGAGCCGCGCGCCAAGCATGTCGGCGAACAACTGATCCGTCATGATCTCGCGATAGCCGCCGACCGAGCCCTGGTTGCGCGCCGGCCGGAGAGTCGAGACCTCAATACTGGTCGCGGTGGTTTCCTTGTCGGTCACGACCGCGTAGCGGGTGCCCGGATGCTCCGGGACGTCGAAAATCGGCCTCGGCCGCTCCGGCTCCGGATTGGTGAGCGGCAGGAAGTGCCGCGCGATCATCCGCCCGACCTCGTCGCGATCGACGTCGCCCACCACGATCACGGCCATGAGGTCCGGACGATACCAATCGCGATAGAACCGCATCAGCCGCTCACGTGTAGCGCCCTGGATAATCTCCGGGGTGCCAATCGGAGCCCGGTCCGCATAGCGCGACCCTTCGAGCTGGACGCGGCGGATCTTGTCCGCTGTGCGCTCGTCGGCGCCCAGGTTCTGCCGCCACTCGGCGAGGACGATCGGACGCTGGCGTTCGATGCCGGCCGGGTCGAAGGTGGCGCCGCCCGCCCAGTCCTCGAGGATCGTCAGCGCGCGGTCGAGGGCGCCCGGCACATCGGTCGGCACGCGGAGCGTGTACTCCGTTTGGTCGAAGCTCGTTTTCGCGTTCGCATCCGCGCCGATGCTGAGTCCGAGCGCGCCGAGAAATCTGTTGATGCCCTGTCCGGGGAAATGCACGGTGCCTTCGAACTGCATGTGCTCGACGAAGTGGGCTAGGCCCCGCTGCTCCTCGTCCTCAAGAACTGAGCCCGCCTTGACGACCAGCCGCAATTCGGCCTGGCGCGCCGGCTTCGGGTTTGGCCGCACGTAGAACCGCAGACCGTTGGGAAGCCCGCCGACGAGGACCTCAGGGTCGACCGGCATCTGGTCCGTCAGCGCGTAAGAAGCGACCGACGCCGCTGAGGTCTCGCGCCCGGCCGCCGGCGTTTGCGCCGACGCCACGGGCATGACAGTAGCGAGCACGAAGACAACTGCTCCGCGCGCAGCGTTCCTGATGCTGAAGTTCATCGTCTTGATCCTATCGGATGGAGAGGGCGGAGCTGCGACAAACTCTGAGTCTGCGGTAGATCACGGCGTCCGGGTAGCGTGACGGCCCATCGGGCGCGATTCGGGATGCCGGTCTTGCGTCGCTTGAGCACCATGAACGGTCCATTCTTGGTCGTCGTCGCGGCCCCAAGCCCCTAAATCTCCGCGGGATGTGGTGATTTTCACGCTGCAATTCCCGAGAATTGGGGCTGCACCTTTGCACGGTACCCCTTGGGGACGCCGGACTCTGTACTTACGCCCACCAACACCAACAACAGCCGGGACACGTTTTCGTCATCCATTTCGGTTTTTCAGCCTGCTGCCCGCGGCTTCAAGGCGGCGTAAGTGTAAGTCCGTCGCGCTGGGCGGCGGATTAGTGCTATTGGGCAAGAAGTTCGACTCGACCTGTCGCTCTTCGTCGATGTCGACGAACGGATGGCTCCCGCGAATTTTCTCGTGCGTCACTGCGGAATAGTTCCCGAGCCTCAAGGTCCAGCGGAGCTTCCGATGGCCGTTGCGTTCAGATCACGCCTTCTTTGAAGACCCTCGGCCGTGGCACAGCGTTTGCCAAATCCCCTGTTGTTTCTCAAGTCACGGGGGTGATCAGATGGCGCGCATGCTCTTCGACTTGCTGTTTGTCCTTGCGTTGGTTCTGCCCGTTGTGGCTGTTTTCGTAGGGGCGATTGCTCTGCTTCTGCCGCCACGACCCACGCTGACCATGCTCCGTAGCCACCGGGCCCATGCTTGATCGGTCTGGCGGAATGGTAGAGGCCCGTCTTGGGAATCAGGCGGCCCCGCGATTTCGGTAACATCACGCGTGCGACGCGGGGTGACCCGGTCAGACACAGTTCTCAACAGGCCGTAATCAGCCTATGGGATGCGGACGCGCACCTGCAACGGCGAGGTGAGGCGGGTGACCAGAGGCGCACCGGCGTCCAGTCGCACTTCTTCTCCCCGTGTGGCAAGCACAGTTCCCGTGCCAGCCGCGGCGCCGATAGCTGCTCCCTTGGCAGCGCCACTGCCTCCGCCCAGGATCGCACCGACCGCTGCTCCGGCCCCGGCGCCGATCCCCACCTTCGCCGCGTCCTTGGCCTTCGTCGCGTTCGCCACGCGCTCGATCGCTTCGCTGCGCACGTCGTATTCGTCGCCCTCATACGCGAGCATCGTGAACCGCAACGCGACGCGCGCGCGGCCTTTCACCCTGCCTGACCGCTCCACATCGATCACATGTCCCAGGAGTTCGGTGCCGGCCGGCAGCACAGGCTCACCGTCGACCGTCACACCTTCGCGAAGTGTGGCACGCACCGCATCTTCCACCTGACTGGTATCCGACGCCACCGGCGAGGCCAGCTTCAGCGGCAGGGCCGTCCCGGCCGGCAGGATGACGTTCCGATACTCGGGAACGCGGGCGGCTGGCTTGGCTGCGGAAGTGGAACGCGTGCGACCGACGTTCGACGCCGGCTTCCCCGTAATCGTCGAATCTGCGGCGTTGACCGACGATGACGTCTGCGGGACGTCCGCGGTGCTGCATGCTGCCGTAAGAACGACGCTCCCAAGTATGGCAATTCGTGAACTTCTCATATGCACCTTCTGGGTCGGCCGTGCGCACGCGCACGACACGGAAAGGCCTCAGATCGAAACTGCCCCTCGATCAGTTGCGCGCCTTGTGCGACGACTCGACCAAAACGAGCCCGCTTTGCGCTGACGCCGGCAGTCTCAACAGTCCACCAAACGCGCTCAGGTCGTAGCCCTCCCGAAGACGCCCCGTGACGTCCACACGCGCACCTTTCCGCGGCGCGCCGCCCGTGGTCAGGACCCAAAGCCCTTGGTCCCGATCGACAATCCGATACGTCGTCGCCCAACGCATACGTTCGCCTTGACGGAACCCCGCAAGAGCGGGACCACGCTCCGAAAGACTGATAATCACTCTGGCGCCAATACTTTACGAAGCGCGCCGAGCGAATGGCCCAACGTCGTGCTTACGTAACTGGTGTCCTTCGTCCGGATTGTGGAGATCGAGCTTCCTGCGGCCCTGACGAAAGCGCCGGCGCATTGCGGGACGCTCCGCCTTTCCGGAACTGATGCGGGGCACTTCGCCAGGTAGCTTCGCGCGGCCACTTCGGGTTCTCGCGTCGGGGACGTGAGCGTACGAACTGTCGCGTGAGCGCCGACGATCGCACCCACTCACTCACGCCTCGCCTTTCTCAAGGTCTTGTCGCTCAAGCGTATGCCTCGCGAGCCTGTTCAAGAGTGAACAGCATAGACCCGAGCGGCTGAGTACTTTTCCCGCGATGACTGACGGACTACCGGACGACTTGATCAGCCTATGGGCGATTTCCGGCGGACGGTCCTGCACTCTTACCCGACCAACCTGCGGGCCGCCATTCGTCGTCACGCTTTGGCGCGGCTCGCTCGCCCTGCAAGCCCGGACCTTCGACAATCATGACAGCGCGATGGAATGGGCCATTCATGAGATGAGAGCCGCTCTTTCGCGCGCCGCTGCCGATTCCGCCCGCGTCCCTCTCGAAGAACCCCACGCGCAATCACCTGAAGCCTAGTGGCCCGCGTGCCGAGACGTGTGGGCGAATCTATCTATTTCTTGGCCACGTCATTCAGGCGCACGACATCCCCGCTCGAGTCATCGGCCACGATGGACCCGTCGGCGTCCACGCGGACGCTCGCGTTGGGTATGAGCTGGCCGCTCGCAGGCGCCGACGCCGGCAGGTCGAGGAAGATCACACCGGCGTCGAAACCGGCTCGAGGTTGAGCGTTTGGCGCACCCGTGTCGGGCAGCGCGATCGGCACGATCGCCGCGACCGCGATCAGCCGGCTGGCGGGCGTCGTGTGCGCATACGCGTATTTGATCGCGGTGAGCCGGCCGCCAATCTGGATACTCCCGAGGTCCTTCCTCTTGGCGAGGAACGCGAGCGCTTCGGGCATGCCCTTCTTCAGCGCCGCCAGCATTTCGTTCCGCTCGCCATCGGACGTGTATTGACGAATGCTTACCGTAACGGGAGTGCTGGCGGTCGCGCCGCCGGAGCCCTTGAGGGCGGCCGTAGCCGTAAAGGTGTCCCCCTGGGCGCGGGCTGACGAGACGGCGCAGGCCAGGACGATCAGGCTGAGCAAACAAGTACGAATCGCGCGGCGGTTGCGTGAGGGCATGGTTGTGGCCTCCGAGTCACATCCTGCGCCACGGCGTGTGGCGACCATCAATCATGCGCGACAGGCCGAAGCCGCGCAATCACGTCTCCACAAGAGGAGGTGCGTTGCAGCGCTCCGGTCGTTCGAAGCGCCGACGCTCAGCAGATCAGGACTGTGCAAGCTCGGCCGTGGCCGATGAGCTACGTCTCTTCAGAGCGAGCCAAGAAGAGCCGGTAATGAGAAACCGCCAGCAACTTCATTGCGAATTTCTCCGCTGTCCCCCCGAGATTTTCCCGTATCGAAGCGAGGGCCCACGCGGAAACCGCTTGCCTTCTTCAATCTTGTCGCGGCCGCGATTTTCTTGTCGCGGCCGCGATTTTGCCTCTCTTCGAAATAACTGCTGCCTGCTGAACAGTTCACCTAAAATTGAGAAAGAGGTCAGTGATGAACGTCAAGGCTATTGGAGTGTTGTCAGGTCTCGCCTCGTTGGCTGTCCTTGTGCTATTCGTCCCTGCAGACGCCGTCGCGCAGGGAGGCGGAAAAGGCCAGGGGCCCGCGAATTACAGCGCGGCGGCGGAGATAACCGCCAAGGGTGTCGTGGAGGACCTGAAGCCCGGTCCCCAACAAGGCACGCACGTGATGCTCAAGACATCGGACGCGACGTTGGAGCTCGCGCTCGGCCCGACTTGGTACCAAACGGAGCACAAGTACGAACTCGCCAAGGGCGACCAGATCGAGGTCATCGGTGCGAAGAGCCAGGTCGATGGCCGTGACGTGCTGCTCGTGCGCCAAATCAAGAAGGGCTCCGAGACAATGACGTTCCGCGATGCCAAGGGCTTCCCGATGTGGGCTGGCCGCGGCCGTCAGTAGCCAGTCGTGCGTTAGTCAACCGGCGGGCTGGACCGCCCATCAAGCCCGTCGAATCTCACAACAGCAGCATCGCGCTGAACCTCCAACCTGCCGTCCGCGCTTCGCGTGCTCTGAGCGCGGCTAACAGCCCGTCGAACCTGCCACCCGCGGCTCTCGCGGCAATCAGCCGAGCCCCGTGCGCCCCCTCGCGGCCTCCAAAGGTGCGCCCGCGAGCAGTCCGCCGCGCGTCGCACCGACTCGGCCGTTCAGAATCGCCGCCGAGCAGTGTTGCTCCTCCGACCGCCCTCGCGTAGCTTAGGGCCAGCTGTCGCTCACCAATGAGGGAACTCATGCGAAGCCGTACCCTCCCGTCGCTGCTGCTCCGCGTGCCCATGCGAGTCGCCCGCCGTGAACCTCGGGAACGACCCGTCCCTGCGCCGTCCCGCGCGGCACGGCGGCGAGGGGAGAGCCAACCCTCCGCCAACGCGTGGCTCGTTCGCCTTGTCGTTGCGTGGGGAATGGTGATTCTGCTCGGGGCCGGCGTCTGCGCATCAGCCCCCCCGATCACGGAGTTCCTCGTGCCGACGGCAACCAGCGGGCCCCTTGGCATCACGGCCGGCCCCGACGGAAACCTGTGGTTCACGGAATTGGCCTCGAACAAGATCGGACGAATTACGCCGGCGGGCGTTGTCACGGAGTTCCCTGTGCTCATCCCCGGCAGCGGGCTCTTTGGCATCACGGCCGGCCCCGACGGAAACCTGTGGTTCACGGAGGGCAACGCGAACCAGATCGGACGAATCACGCCGGCGGGCGTCGTCACGGAGTTCCCGGTGCCCACGGCCAGCAGCGGGCTCTTTGGGATCACGGCCGGCCCCGACGGAAACGTGTGGTTCACTGAACAGGCCGCGAACCAGATCGGGCGGATCACGCCGACGGGTGTCGTCACCGAGTTTCCGGTACCCACGGTCAGTAGCGTCCCCAACGGCATCACGGCCGGCCCCGACGGGAACCTCTGGTTCACCGAATTAGGCCCCGGGAACCAGATCGGACGAATCACGCCGGCGGGCGTTGTCACCGAGTTCCCGGTGCCCACGGCCAGCAGCGGACTCTATGGCATCACGGCCGGCCCCGACGGAAACCTCTGGTTCACCGAATCGGCCGCGAACCAGATCGGCCGGATCACGCCAGCGGGTGTCGTCACCGAATTTCCGGCGCCCACGGTCGGTAGCGTGCTCCGAGACATCACCGCCGGATCCGACGGAAATCTGTGGTTCACCGAGCAGGTCGCGAACAAGATCGGGCGGATCACGCCGGCTGGCGTCGTCAGGGAGTTTCCGGTACCCACGGTCGGTAGCGTCCCCAATGGCATCACGGCGGGCCGCGACGGGAACCTCTGGTTCACCGAGTTCATCGGCAACAAGATCGGGACGCTCATGCCCGCGGCGGTTGCGGAGGTCGCGGTCTACCGGCAGTCGACTGGCGAATGGTTCATTCGCCGCGCCCGTGACGGCGGCACGACCACGCTGGCCTGGGGTGCGCCGTCGCTGGGCGATGTGCCGGTCCCGGGCGACTACGACGCCGACGGTCGTGCCGACATCGCGGTCTACCGCGCGACGGCCGGCGAGTGGTTCATCCGGCGCTCGAGTGATGGCGGGGTGACCAAGGTCGGGTGGGGCTCGCCGGGGGGAGACGATCGGCCCGTGCCGGGCGACTACGACGCCGACGGGCAGACCGATATCGCCGTTTATCGAGCCACGACGGGCGAGTGGTTCATTCTTCGCTCGTCGGACGCGGGGCTGACGCATTTGGCCTGGGGTTGGCCTGAGGGGGGCGATCTCCCGCTCCGCGGCATGGGGCGGTTCGGTGCGGCGACCGGAACCGCGCGGCCGATCACGGAGTTTCCGGTGGCGACGGCGGCGAGCGTGCCCTACGGCATCGCCGCCGGCCCCGATGGGAACGTCTGGTTCACCGAGATCGAGATCAGCGCCAACAAGATTGGGCGGCTCACGCCCAGTGGCGCCCTCACCGAGTTCCCGGTGCCGACGGCCGGCAGCACACCCTACTCCATCGTCGGTGGCCCGGATGGGAACGTCTGGTTCACCGAAGCCGGCGGCAACAAGATCGGGCGGATCACGCCCAGTGGCACGATCGCCGAGTTTCCCGTTCCGACGGCCGGCGGTTACCCCATTGGCATTGCCGCAGGCCCAGACGGCAACCTCTGGTTCGTTGAGAGCGTCGCGAACAAGATCGGACGGATCACGCCGGCGGGCGCCATCACGGAGTTTCCGATTGCGACCGTAGGCAGCTCACCCTTTGGCATCGCCGCGGGGTCCGATGGCAACCTCTGGTTCACCGAGTCAGTCGGCAACAAGATCGGGCGGATCACGCCCGGTGGCGCGATCGTCGAGTTCCTCGTGCCGACGGTCGTCAGCTCGCCCATGGCGATCACCGCGGGCCCAGACGGCAACCTCTGGTTCGTTGAGAGCGTCGCGAACAAGATCGGACGGATCACGCCGGCGGGCGCCATCACGGAGTTTCCGCTGCCCACCGTAGGCAGCTCGCCCATTGGCATCGCCGCGGGGGCCGATGGCAACCTCTGGTTCACCGAGCAGGCCGCCAACAGGATCGGGCGAATCACTCCGAGTGGCACGATCACCGAGTTCCCCGTGCCGACGGCAATGAGCAGGCCCTACGGCATTGCCGCGGGCCCGGATGGGAACGTCTGGTTCGCCGAGTTGACCGGCAACAAGGTTGGGCAGATCACGCTGCCCGCGTTCGCGGAGGTCGCGGTGTTCCGGCAATCCACGGGCGAATGGTTCATTCGTCGGGCCCGTGACGGCGGCACGACCACGGTCGCCTGGGGGGCGCCGTCGCTGGGCGATGTGCCGGTACCGGGCGACTACGACGCCGACGGACGTGCCGACATCGCGGTGTATCGCACGACGACCGCCGAGTGGTTCATCCAGCGCTCGAGTGATGGCGGGCTGACCCAGGTCGCGTGGGGCTGGTCGGGGGGAGACGATCGGCCCGCGCCAGGGGACTACGACGCCGACGGGCAGACCGATATCGCCGTCTATCGGGCCACAACGGGTGAATGGTTCATCTTGCGGTCCTCGGACGGGGGCCTCACGCACCTGCTCTGGGGCTGGCCTGCGGGCGGCGATGTGCCGGTGCCCGCCCACTACTGAGCCGCATCATGCCAACGGTCCGATGACTCACGCCACCGTAGAAAATCGTCCCTGGTTCCTGGGCCTCGGTTCCGGGTCCTTCCTTAGTCGGGACTGCTGATGGGTGATGGAGGGCGTCAGCCGTGGGATTCGGGCTTTGAGAATCCTGAATCCCAAAGCCCGACCCCACGTCGACTGGAAGCCTAGAAGTCGACGGTCAGGTTCCAGCGGACGAACCGCGCCGTGTAGATGGCCGTCGGGTTGTTCCACGTGCCGCCCTGCGCCGTATTGCCGACGCTGTACTGATATGTGTTCTCGTAGGTCGTCGTGTAATTGGTGTTCAGCAGGTTGCCGAGATCGACGCCTACGTTCGCGCGCCTGTCGCCGAATCGGATGATCTTCGCGAATCGCATGTCGATCTGCGTCCGCCGGGTGTCGGCATACAGCCGATGATCGTTGTCCAGGATCTGGATGGTCGTGTTGCCGGTGGCGGTACCTCCCGGCGGCAGCCGTCCGGTGATGTCACGGATCACCGCATTCGGCACCTGCCAGGTGGCGGTGCGTTCGAGAGATGGCTGGGAGCGCATCGTCCCGCTGACGAGCACGTCGACCTTTGGAACCGTATACGACGCCGATCCGCGGAGCGCCGTCTCGAACCGATCGACGTCGCGGCAGCTCCGGACGTCCTTTATCGTGCCGTTGTTCATCAGACCGACCGGTATTGCAGCGGTGGCATCCTGGTCGAGCGCCGCTGCGCTCGAGCACTGGTCCAGAATTGAACGGCCGGTCTGCGTCCCGAACTGGAACGTCAGGCCCTGTCGGAGACGCGCGTTCAACGAGAAATCGACGCCGTGCCAGTAGCTGCTGCGCTCGTCGCCGTAGTCCGTTTCGAACGTGACGTAGTTGCTCGCGCCGCGAGCGGCGGCCGCCGCAGTCACCATATAGAGCGGGATCGGATAACCGCCGCCGCCAGGCAGCCGCGGGTCGGCGGGAGCCAGGATCGTGAACTGGTCGTAGTCCCCAGGCCCGCGCAGCGTATTGTCCGTGACCTTCTCCCCGTAGAACCACCGGCGGTTGTAGCCCACTTCGACTGAAACTCGGGGGATCACCTCCTGCTGAACGGTGACGCCCCATTGCCAGTCGTTCTGACGGACGCCCCAGCCCGTCAAGGTCTCCGGGTTCACTATCGTCGTGTTGGGATTGGGCTTGCCGAAGTTCAGGTCGTTGCCGGTCAACGCCGCGCACTCGCCGTTCTGGGCGAAGTTCATGATGTCGCAGTCGATTTCCTTGTTATTGTTCGAGTCCGTCCAATTCCGGTTCGCCAGGCGCACGATCCGCGCCTGCGGGCTGTTGCTCGTGTACTCGCTGTCGTTCGTCGCCGCATCGAGGTAGTGGCCGAGGTTGAACTTCAGCGCCGTCTTGCCGTTGCCGAACAGGTCGTAGGCCACGCCCAGGCGCGGGGTGATATCGTTGAACGCGTCGACGCCCACCGTCCGCTCGAACGTGATCGGCTCCGGGTTGAACTTCGACGTCAGCGTCGTCCCGTTGTGCTCCGCCGGGCTGAAGCTCCAGGCGCGGTCGTAGCGCAGCGCGCCCTGCAGCGTCAACCGGCCCTTCGTCCACCTGTCCTGGATGTAGAACGCCGCGGTCGATGTGCGATCCGCCGTCTGCCACGTGGGCAGCCGGAACGTGAACTGATTCGGCCTGCCCTGGTTGAACCGGTAGGCCAGAAGCGACTCGGGAATCATGTTCTCGAAATCGACCCGGATGTAGCCGCCCTGGTAGCCGACCTTGAGGTCGTGCGAGCCCGTGACGTACGACGCCGAGGCGCGCCAGCTGTTGGGGTTGGCGTAGTTGGGGTTGATCTGCGGAATCCCACGATACACAAAGTTCGCCCGGGGTGCATACTGCAGCCCTGTCGCTGGATTGACCGCGGTGGACTGCTCGGTCACCGAGATCAGATCGAAGATCCCATCCGGCTGGACCCTGCCCGTCGTGCCGCCGCGGAACGAGAACCAGCTGTATCCGCCCTCGAGCAGCAGCCTGTTCGTCGTCGGGGCGCTCCAGAGTACCTGCGTCAGGTAATACGGGGTGTTGGGGAAATAGTTTGAGTTGGCCTCGGGAGACACGGTCGCCGTGCCCGAAGCGACCCAGTCGTCGCCCCGCGAGTTGCAGCCGTCGGTACCAACCTTCAGCGGCGATCCCTCGCAGCGTCGCTGATACTCGTAGTTGACGGTGAAACGATTCTTTTCCGTTGCCTGCGCCGCGATCCGGCCCATATACATCGTGCGCCCCTGGAGCTGGCGCGCCGTCACGCTGGAGTCCGGCCTCCAATCCCAGCGCGACGCGTCGTAGGCATTTGCGTTGGCGACGATCCCCTGGACCGGGGTCGCCGTGTCGAGTGCCCGGTAGCTGCCAAAGAACCACACGCGATCGCGGATGATCGGGCCGCCGTACGAGACGCTCGTGTCGTAGGAGTTGATGATGCCGGGCGGCTCGGTGAGGCCGACGGCGCGCAGTTCGTCGGTCAGGTTGTCGCCCGTCGACCAATCGCCGGCGTTGTTGATGAACGCCGTGCCGCGGAAGCTGTTGCCGCCTGTGCGTGGGACGAGGTTCATCACCGGCCCACCGATGTCCGACTCGCCGAGGCCGCCGGCCACGGTCACCGACGTCTCATCGACATTGACCGAATCCAGAATGTAGGTGGACACGCCGCCGCCGTTGAACGGCGCCGCGACCGTCATGCCGTTGACGGCCATGCGGCCCTCGTTCGTCGGACCGCCCCGGGCACTGAAGAAGGTCATCGTCGGCGTCGCCGCGAGAGCGGTGTCGCCCACGACAATGCCCGGCGTCACGTTCAGCAGAGATCCCACGGTACGAGTGGCTGGAATGCTGGCGATGACCTCGGCGCTCAGCACGGTCTGGCGCTGAGTCGACTGGACGTCGACGACCGGCGTCTCACCGGTGACCGTGATCGTCTCCTGCAGGGCGCCGACGGCCAGTTCGATCGGAACCGTGAGCGTCGCGGTGCCTGTCAGCTCGATGCCCTCCCGTCTGACAACGTTGAAGCCGGGCAGCGTGAACGTCAGGGAGTAGGTGCCCGGATTCAGACCGACGATCCGGTACACCCCCGCACTGTCGGTCACGGCCGCGCGCACCTTTTCAATGAGGGCGGGGCTGGATGCTTCGACCGTCACGCCCGGGAGGACGCCACCCGAGACGTCCCTCACAGTGCCGGTCAGGGTGCCTTGCGCGAACGCAAGGGAGGGCAGCAGGACAACCGACGCCAAGATCAGGAATTTCTTCGACGCTCCACGCATGGTCAGTCCTCCTCACCAGGTCGTTTCCAGAGCGACGTACGGTCTTGTCTCGACGGGATGCTTGCGGCATTCAATGACTTCCTGATGCGATTGTCAATAGACAGTCGGGCTAGCCAGCCCTTCGCTGGTGCGCCGCCTGGTTCGACGTCAACGACGGCTGCCAAGAGCCCCTCATTCTGGTTCAAGAACGTGGACGTTCTTCGCACATGCGTTTTCATCGTGGCGCTCATGGTCCCAGTCTCATCCTGACCACCAATATCGGCGGAATCTCCGGCATGTCGCTCCACCCCACGCCCGCCCGCAGCTCACCGCCGACCGGAAAACCCGGTTCTTCGATGCCGTCCATGACAAAGCCTGCATCGAAGCACGCCCGCAACAGGACGTGGAGCGGCCGGTGAAAGAAGTACTGCGGCTCGGGCTGGCCAAGAATCCCTTCGGTCTTTCTCGCGCATGGCGTGAGGTACGCGCCGACCTTGACTCCGGTGTCGATCCGGTGACGTCCGTCATCGGCCTCCCGGACCTCCGCAAAGCGCGCCACCGTCGCCGAATGAAAGCAGGGATGCGTCAGCGAGAACACGAAGGGGGCCCGCGGCTTCATGACGCGGGCCAGCGCCGCAAGCAACGGCGCGATTTCGGGCATGTCCATGACGGCCATCGTGCACACCGCTTTGTCGAATCGGCCGAGCGACTGCATCCGGTCACGATCGTTCGCATCGATCAGGTGATAGGCGATGGTGGTGAGACCCGCCGACCGTGAACGGGCCCGGTCGATGAAGTTCGCGGACGAGTCCAATGCGACCACGTCGGCGCCCAGCGCGGCCATCCGCCTGGCGAAACGCCCGGCTCCGCAGGCGACGTCGAGAATCCGATCGCCCGGCGCTATTTCGAGCAGCCTCTCGGTCGCGGGCTCGATGAGCAGCTCTTGATATCGATTGCCGTCGCCGATGTGCTCGTCCCACCAAATCGCGTTCTTGTCCCAAATCCTCCGGTTCTCAGCCGCATGCTCGGGGAACTCACTCTGTGGGACCGCCATAAACACCTCACGACTCGAGAGCCATTGTAGACGCCGCATCCAGCGGATGAGCTGGGCTTGCGCGTGGTCACTTCGGCATTCAATTGCAGAGAGCCGCCGGGAACGTCACGAAAAGCCGCTCGCTCGCGCGCCCTCCGCTGTGCCCTTCGCGACGATCCGCCGATAAACGCGTTGATCCCGTATGAGTCCGTCCGAATACCGCCTGGGCGAGTTGCTCATCGAACGCAGGCTCATCACGACCGCTCAACTCGAGCAGGCGCTTCGGGTTCAACAGGAGTCGGCGAAGTACCTGCCGCTCGGCCAGATTCTCATCGACAGCGGCCTGATCACTCGACGACAGCTCCACCTGCTACTCGCCTGGGCTCAAAAGCAGCCCAAGCTGGGCGAGGTCTTGATCAAGTCGCGAGCCATCGACGCGGCGCAACTGTCGCGCGCGCTCGCCGAGCAGAAGAAGCTCGAGCTCCCGCTCGGCGAAACGCTCGTCAAACTGGGATATCTGACGGAAGAAGCCATGCGGCAGGCGCTGTGTCTGCAGATGAACGTTCCGTACCTCGATTTGGACCGGATGAACATCGACCCGATGCTGGCGCGCCTCGTCAATCGCAGCTACGCCGTGCGCCATCGCCTCGTGCCGGTCGCGCGGGTCGCCGAAACGCTGACCGTCGCCATGGACGACCCGTCGGACGCCGCGTGCGCGGAAGAACTCGCTCAATCGACAGGCTGCTCGATCCGTGTCGTCACCTCCTCGTCCGCGTCGATCCAGGAGGCGATTGCTCGCGTCTACGATCCGGTCACCGAGGAGCCGACCGAAAGCGTGACGCTCGTTGCCGTGAGCGACCCCGATTCGGGCATCGGCGCTCAGTACAGCCAGGAGAACAGACGGGCAGACGGCATCGTTCGGCAGCTCATGCACATGGCCATCGAACGACAGGCCAGCGACGTGCACCTGGAGCCGGTATCGCAGAACAAGCTGCACGTGCGGTTTCGGATTGACGGTGTCCTGCAGAAGCTGAATCTCGGCTCGATGCAGCAGGCGTGTCATGACCACGCCCTGGGAATCGTTTCACGCATCAAGATCCTCGCCAAGCTCGACATCGCCGAGCGACGACGGCCCCAGGATGGCAGCTTCCGACTGAGGGCGGATCACGCCACCGGCGAACGGCGGGATTTCGACCTCCGCGTCTCGGTGGTGCCAAGCTATTACGGCGAAAGCGTCGTGGTCCGCATCCTCGATCGCAGCCGCGCACCCGATTCGATAGAGCAGCTCGGGTTCCCGGCCCCGTTGCTCTCGAGGCTGAAGGAGCTGTTGAAGCGGCCCAACGGCATCCTGCTCGTCACGGGCCCGACTGGCGCGGGCAAGAGCACGTCGCTCTATGCCGCTCTCAAAACGGTCTACCGACCGCAGATTCGGGTGGTCACCGCCGAAGATCCCATCGAGTACGTATACGAGCAGTTCAGCCAGTCCGAGGTGAACGAGCGGATTGGCAACACGTTCGCCAGTTATCTCCGAGCGTTTCTCCGTCACGATCCTGAAGTCATGATGGTGGGCGAGATTCGAGACGAAGAGACGACCGAGATGGCGCTGCGCGCGGCGCAGACAGGCCACCTGCTCCTCAGTACGCTGCACACGAGCGACGCGGTGTCTGCAGTGACGCGCCTCCTTGATTTGAAGGCTGACCCGACGCTGATCAGCTCGTCGCTCATCGGCGTCTTGTCGCAGCGACTGGTCAGAACCGTCTGCGCTGACTGCCACAAGCCGTACCAGCCCTCCACTGAGCTGATGCGGGAGTTCTTCGAAATTCCGCCGCCCGACTTCAAGTGGCTCAAGGGCCAGGGCTGCCGTGCGTGCGATTTCACCGGCTATCGCGGCCGCCGCGTCGTGGCGGAGCTCTGGACGCCCAACGAGACCGACATCATCCTCATCAACCGGGCAGCGCCGTTCGAAGAGCTGCGGGCGAGCGCCGCGCGGACGACGTTCTCGATGGCGGAAAGCGCGCTGTGTCTGCTCAAGGACGGTCAGACGAATCTAGAAGAGCTGATTCGCACGCTGCCGTACGCGAGCGTCTACCGCTGCCGCGAGCTGGTGCCCGTTCTGACGGCCTGACGCGGCCAATCCTCAACCAGAGATACGGCTCCAGGTCAACGCTCCTGGGCCGCCCCCCTCCCCAGCGGATGATTGCGGCGCCGCCGTAGTCCCCGGCGTTCGAGAACCCGCCGAGGGCCACGAGGCCGCCTGCCGGCAACTTGCCTTGATCGATCGCGTCCTCGAGGTTGATGGGGATCGCCGCGCCGAACAGATTGCCATGCTTGTCGTACGTGAGGTGACCAGCCTCTCCGTGGTCAACAGGCGCCGCCGTTGACTCCCCAGCCATCGCGTCTCTTTGAGCACGCACGCCGCTTTCGTCGAGCGCTGCCCAGTCGCCCCGAGGAATGGAGTACACTGATTGGCCCCACAGCCACCATGTCCGTCGCCCCCGAGCAACCGCGACTCTACACCGCGGAACAAGCCCTGACCCGTCTCATCGAGGGCAACGAGCGCTTCGTTCAAGGAAAAGCGCGTTTTCCCACGGTGCAGAAGGAAGTGCTCGCCGAGCTCGCGAAGGGGCAGCAGCCGTATGCGACCATTCTTGGCTGCAGCGACTCCCGGGTGCCGCCTGAACTGGTGTTCGACGCCGGTTTCGGGGAACTGTTCATCGTGCGACTCGCGGGAAATGTCATATCCGCGGAAGTCATGGGCACGTTGCAGTACGCCGGCGTGCATCTTCGGACGCCGCTCTTCGTCGTACTTGGTCATGAAGGCTGCGGCGCGGTTCAGGCTGCGCTTGCCGCCAAATGGCACGGACCGCGCGAACGCGAACGCATCGCCGGGCTTCTCGACAACATCATGCCCGGGCTGAACGATCTCGATCCCGGGATGTCGGCGCACGAACAGCTTCTGGCGGCGGTCGAAGCCAATGTGCGATGGTCCATGCACCAATTGCTCGAAACACCGGAGGCCAGGGCCCGACAGGCGGAAGGAATCTTGAAGCTGGTCGGCGCGGTTTACGAGCTGAAAACCGGTCGCGTGCGCTTCTTGCCGTGATGGTTCCCTCCGCGGGACGAATCCCGCGTCACCTTACCGCCTTCCGCAAGAACAGAACTCTAGGGTTTTGCCGGCGGACCGGATCAAAGAATCAGGACCCATCGACCGATAACCTCTTACAAGACGTTCGAGCCGCCCACGAAACCGAAAGTCAGTCGAAAGTAGAGCTTATGAGCCGCCACATGTCCATCAGATTAGTCCTCGCCCTGGCTCTACCCCCTTTGCTGGTCGGCTGCAACCTCGTCGATACGTTCACCGGACCGGGAAAATCTGACATCGAATATCGGGTCAGCGGAACGGCGAATCGAGTGTCGCTCCGGTACGAGACCGACAACGGCACCGCCGAAAACAGCAGCACGTCGCTGCCCTGGTCGTTCACCCGCAAGGTAGAGAATGACGATCTGCTCTATGTTTCGGCTCAGATCATCGAGGGCGACGGAACGGTGACCGCCGCAATCTACAAAGGCAGCAACCTCATCATCAGCTCCACCAGCACGGGCGCCGGCGCCATCGCCACCGCATCGGGCAATCTCGACTAGCCGCCGGCCTCCTTCGCCTTCACAGCCATCCGCAACCCGCCACGGCGGCGTTATACTTCGCCCCAAAACGGGGGTACGCCATGCCCATCCTTTACGAACGTGACGATGCCAAACGGCGGGTCGTCGAGACGTCGGTCGGCGCAGTCACGCTCAAAGACATTTTCAACGCTCTGGAACGCCAGATTGCCGACGGCGCGTGGTCTTACAGCGTGCTCGCCGACGCACGGGCCATTACAAAGGGGCCGACTCCAGCAGAGCTCCACGAGCTCCTGATGCGCATCGGCGCCCTGACGCTCGAGCGTGGCCCCCGGGGGCGCACGGCGGTCGTCATTACCGATCGGACGCTGGCGCACATCGGCGAAAAATTCGCGCGTCTCTCAGAGCTGACCGCCTACGACGTGAAGGTGTTCGACAGCATCGACGCCGCCGATCATTGGTTGGAACTGTCACCCGAGGCGCACGCTGGGCCAGTGGAGAGCCCGCTCTCGAAAGCATGAAACGACGTCGACGCTTCCGCGACGCGAGCCCGACGGTCCGGGAATGGCTGTGACTCGACTACTCGGCCCGTTCGATCGTCTCTTCCGGATGGATGCCAAGGTGAGCGCTGCCCTTCTCACCTGGCGGCGGCTCGCCGATGACGAAGTAATGCCCGAAGGGCACAATCTGTCGGGGCCAGTTATTCCGGCTCAGGAAGTCCTTCGAGAATCCCGGAATCTGAACGTCGTTGGCATACACCCCCGACGCGTCGACCTGCACGATTTCGTCAGGCAGGCCGACGATCTTCATCACTGCCGGGCTGGTGACCTCACGAACACGGACGACTTCGCCGCGCTTGAAGAGGGCCGTCACCGGGGACTGCGCCTGAATCGCCGTGGCGGCGACCGCCGCGCAACCGAGCAAGAGTCCCGTCAATCTCCTGCCTGTCACACCTTCAGGATACCGCATCGCGTTCATTTGTCGATTCCGCCGCGCGCTCGTCGATCGCCTGGCTGAAGGCGTCGCGCACAGCCTGCGCGGTTCGCGACCATCGAAACTGCTGCGCCCGTTCGAACCCGCGTCGCCCCATCGCTCGCGCAAGCTCATCGTCGGTCAGCAGGCGATCGAGGGCGGCCACGATCGACTCGGTGTCATCGGGAGCTACGAGAATCCCGGTTTCGCCCAGCACTTCCGGCAGCGCGCCCCGATTGGACGCAATCACCGGAATGCCGAGCGACATGGCTTCGAGCGCCGGCATGCCGAATCCTTCTTCATGGGACGGGAGTACCAACACGCGAGCGCCCAGATACACGCGCTGACGCTCGTCCTCGCCCACGTAACCAATATGCTCGACATGTCCAGCCAGAGGAGGCGCAGCGATGGCGTCGAGCCAGGGCCTGGCTTCCGGACCGGCGCTCCCCGCGAGCACGAGATTTGGCAGGTGACCCCGGCGCGCAAGCAAACGTCCATACGCGTCCAGAAGACCGCCAACGTTCTTTCTCGGTTCGAGCGTGCCCATGAACAGCACGTACCCGTCAGCCGCGAGTCGCAACGGAACCGGGTCGCGCCATTCCGGCGCGCCGTGGGGGCAGACGACGACGCGACGCGAAGGCACGCCCAGCCGATCGATCACGTCCGCTGCAGTGTGCCGCGACGGGACGATGACGCGATGGGCGCGCCGGGCGTGCGGCCCGGCCAGTCTTGGATAGTCGCGACGGATCTCACGCTGGGTGCGCTCGGGATGACGTAGAAAATCGAGATCGTGAACCATCACGACCTGCGCCGCACGCCGCGCCGGCAGCAACAACGGGTGTGGCGAGAATGCGACGTCGTACTCACCGCCGGTGAGGAGCTCGATGGGTGGCCATTCGAACCGGTGCCAGATGAAATTCAGCATCCCGACAGGCAACCGGTGATCCGATACCCGCGCCCCGCGCAGCGCGTCGATCGTCACGGGATCGGGACGGTCCTTCCATGAACTGGTGAACAGCGTCAGCTCATCGTCCGGGTAACCAAGCGCCAGCGCACGGGCGGTCTGGTGAACCGACTCGCCCACACCCGAACGGGCACGCAGGGCGGGCCTGTAGTCGATGACGATCCGCATCGGGACCGTCAGTATATGGGACGCAGACTGACGAACAGGCAGACGAAGAACGCGAGGAACAGCGATGCAGCGATCAGAATCCCCTCATGCGCGCGAGGCGACTTGATGGCGCCAAGCAGCATGAACGCCGGGAAGAGAACGGCGGCGTAGCGACCGACGCCCTCCAACGCATTGCCACTGAGGGGCACCAGCAGGCTGACCAGCACGTAGGCTCCCATCGCGACGCCGAGCCGCTTGAAGATCCCGGGCAGGAGCACGAGGAAGAGCAGTCCTGCGACACCGTGGAACAGGCGGAAAGGCGCCAGCGGCGACAGGAAGAAATAGTCGTACGGCCCGTAGTCGACCAGCCGGGCGATCAACTGAAGCAGCTGTTGCCACGGAGGATGCCCCAGGGAATAGCCCCAGTGAGCTTGGGCATTGAGCCAGGCCAGCGGATCGCCCGAAAGCGTGTAGACGTACGCGCAGTAGCCGGCGAGAGCCAGAGGCACGGGCAACAGCGCCGCAAACCGGCCGATGAGGTCCCGCAAGGTCGGTCGTCCGGCCAGGGCCATCAACGCCAGAGGCAGACCGATCAAGATGCCGTTGGGCCGTGCAATCGTGGCGAGCGCGCCCCACAGGCCGGCCTGCCACCACCGTGCGTCGTACGCGCGCGAAATGGCCAGCGCACTCATCAGCAGAAACACCGATTCGGCGTAAACGCGGGTGAAGAAGAGCGAGAAGGGAAACACCGCCAGATACAGCACCGTTCGACGGGCCGTTTCACGATCGCCGAACACCCGCGTCGTGAACTGGTGAATCACCAGCAGCGCGAGCGCGAAAGCGGCGCACGCGACAGCGATTCCGGAGACCCAGATGGCCTTGTCGCTCCCGCCGAAAGGCAGCGCGAAGGCCCGCATGAGCAGCGGGTACAACGGAAAGAAGGCGATGCTGCTCTGCCCGTCCGGATTGAAGTAGTAGCCGCGGCTGGCAATGTCGAAATACCAGCCTGAGTCCCAGGCGGCGAAGATTTCCGCGAGCCGGACGCGCTCGAACGGCATCTCGAACGGGCGTCCGCGCGCCGGCACGAACAGCAGGTTCGCCACGAACCCGATACAGAAGGTCGCCAGACGCGTGGCCACGAGCGCGAACGTAACATCGGCGATCGCGGGGTGCGCCCGCACCGTGTCGGCCGCCATCGTCCAGGCCGGCAACAACCGCGGGGCGAGGCGCAGCCGCGCCGCATCCACTAGCGGCGATCGCCCGCCGATCGCCGCGCGCACCGGAATCAGGAGAGCGAGGATGAGAATTGGCTTCTCGGCCTGGCGAAGACTGACGAACCCCAGATCGACGCCGCCGGTAACGCCGATCACGACCAGCGCCAGGGCATAAGCCCCAATCAGAACGTCGAGCGCCAGGGCCACCTTCCCGCGAAGGCCCCCCCTGGGGCCCCCGTCGGCTTCGGCTGTCAGTCCCGCGATGTGCCGTGGCCCGAAGGCCTCCGGAATCAAAGCGATGGGAGTATAGCGCGCCTGAGCATACGCACGCACAGAACTTCGCGTTTTTGCCGCGCCCAACGGTCATGGTCCCTGCGGTACGAACCGATAAGGTTGAGTGCGACGGTTCCAGTCGCGAGAGGCGGACCCATGCCGACGGACCAGGCAGTCGATTACTACGAGATTCTTCAGATCAGTCCGAACGCGGAGCCCGAGACGATCCACCGGGTGTATCGCATGCTCGCCCAGCGGCTGCATCCGGACAACGCGGAGACGGGGAACGACGCGCAGTTCCGGACGTTGAGCGAGGCGTACCACGTGCTGAGCGATCCGGAGCGGCGCGCGCAATACGACGTCACCCACTCCCGCCAGCGTCAGGACCGATGGCGCCTGGTGGCCAACGGCGTCAAATCCGAAAACGACTTCGAGGCCGAGCAGCACCTGCGGCTGACAATCCTCGAAGTCCTCTACACCCGTCGCCGCACCGAGCCCGATCGCCCTGCGCTTTCACCGCTCGATCTCGAAGGTCTCGTCGGCAGGGCCCGGGAACATCTCGAATTCACCCTGTGGTTCCTGATCCAGAAGAAGCACGTGTCCCGGTCGGACAATTCAATGCTGGTGATCACGGCCGAAGGGGTGGAGTACCTCGAAGGCAACTATCGCGAGAACCTGCAGCGCCGGCGTCTGCAAGCGGCACCCGTCGGCGTCGGCTAACGGCCAACTATCGGGCGCGCGCGGAGAAGTCGCCGCAGAGGAAGACTTACGCGGCGGGAGGTGCGGGCCCGACTTCGAGGTAAATCACGTTCAGCCGGTAATACAGCGCGCTCGAAAACGTGGCGCGCTTCACCCGATCGTAGAGCGGTGCCAGCGTGAGGGAAATCACCTGGGTGCGGGCGTGCTGCGGGTCGTCCAACCAGCGAAGCAGCGTCGCCTGCTGGCTGCTGTCCAACGAGTCAAGACCTTCGAGAATCAGCGTTCCATCGCCCGGCGGAAGGTCGAACCGATCGCCGCACGCCAGGTTGTGTACCGGCGACTGGAGATACGGAATCATCGCATGCAGGAAGGCGTGCGCCGCCGCCCCCGGTCCGCTGACCAGCACATTGGGACGTCGATCGCTCAGAAGCGACCAGTCGCCGACAGGGGGGGAAAGTCGAAAGTCGGCATCGTGGTCAACGGGTTGGTCAGAAGCCAAAGTCATGCTCGTCGGAGACAAATCGCTGCCGATCTTACCTGAATGTTAGTCGGTGGGCAGACACCGTACGCATATTCTGCGCAAAGCGGGTGTATTATCTGTGAAAACAAACGACATTTTTCCGTGCAGCAGGGGGGAAACCGGACTAGGCTGCGCGTTACTTTCGCGAATGCCCTCCAGCCAACAGTGCATCGTGCTGGTCGAACCCGACGACCTCGCGCGCGGCATTCTTCAATCCGCGGCGCGCCGTCTCGGTCAGGTGGAGAGCTATGGCCATTTCGAAGCGGCACGAGCGCGGCTGCGCCTCGGATCTTTTAGTTTCCTCGTCACGAACATCCGCCTCGGCGCCTACAACGGATTACACCTCGCCTATCTGCTGTCGCCAGGCCCGAGTGGGCCACGCGCCATCGTCTACAGCAGCGAGCGCGACCCGGGTCTCGCCCGAGAAGCGCAGCGGTCCGGCGCCTTCTACGAAGTAGCGGCGTCGTTGCCGATCACGCTGGCGTCGTACCTGACCGGCGTCCTCCCGCCGTTCGATCGGCGAGATGCCAGAGTGCTCGATCGACGCGCGCTGTTTCGCGGCGGCCGTCGCTGTTGGGATTCCCATCTGGCCTCCGAAGCGTCCTGAACATCGCGCGTCCGCGTTGTCAACTTGCGCGCGCCGCCGCAATCGGACACCATGGAGCCATGTCAGCTCTGGGTCTCCTCGTCGGCGTGGCCTGCGTCGCGCTTGCGGTCTTCGGTCTGCTTCGATTCAGCCATCGCCGCGGGAGCGGGAAGGTCGATCTCGGCACGCTCAGCGACCAGTGGCGAGCGCAACAGCGAGCCAGTCCTCCCGATTCATCGTTCTGAGACGTCTCTCACCCGGGGGCGGCCAGTCGGTGATGAGTTCTCGTGGACACGACGACGTGTGTTGTACGGTCGTCGTGTACGCGAGACTGAAAATGGAGTTGTAGCGACATGCAGCTGCGCACGGCTCGCTTGTGTCTGGACTGTGAGGAGATTCACGAGCAACAGGAGTGCCCGGTTTGCCTATCGGAAGCCTTCGTGTATCTCACACGTTGGGTGCCAGCCGAAGAACGCCGCGCCCATCGTCGCCCCCCTTCGGCAACGAAGGTCACTCCGGTGACACCCGAACCCTCCAACGGCTCCCGGTGGCTGCGCCGCGGCGCCTTCGGTCTCGCGTTGGTCGCGGCGAGTCGCTGGTGGTGGGAAGCCAACCGGCAGCCGCCGGCGCAGAAGGGCGACTGACAGCTCGTTCGGATTGCGTCAGTATCTGATCACCTCAGGCGTCAAGTACTCGCCCGATCGCTCCCCGTGGAGCGTTCGCCAGACCGACGCGATCCAACCAGCGGGATCCGTCGGCTTCACCACGCACTCGACGTTCAGCCTCCGGGCGTCGGATTCGAGTCCGCGATTTCGAACAGTCGTCGTGACGATTGCGCCGACCTCGGGATTCTCGACGCGCGCCCGCACGATGATGTGCAGGCCATTGAACTCTCCCAACCGTTCGTCGGCAATGACGAGATCTGGTGAGCAACTGGTGAGCAGACGCGAGGCTTCGTCGAAGCTCGCCGCCCCGCTCACGTTATGCCCCGCGGCGGTCAGGACATCGAGCACGTCGAGCATGCCGACGATGTCCTGGCTGACCATGAGAATGCGTGACATGCCGGCGTATAACCATCCAAGAACAGCGCCGCCAGGGACCTCTCCCCAGTCATGCGCGATAAAGAGCTGAAACCATTGAGGTAACCTTTCCGCCTCGCCTACGGCTCTGTCACGCGTTTGTCTGTTTCGCATACACGTTGACGCCTCTCTGCGTACGCCCCCCAACCTCCAAGATGAGGTGTGTCTACTGAAATTGTCCACGCGTGTCCCGTCTGCCAACACCCCACCGATGCGAGGACGTGCGAGGCCGTGCAGGCATGGTCGGGCATAGAACTTGGTGATGCATGAGGTACGGACATGGAACAGCATCCGAAAGTCACGCTGGATTGGGCGCTGCGCAGTCTGGAACGCGCCCTCGACAATCTCGACCACGGGTCGGCGGAACAGCGCGTCCGAAGGCAGTTCCACCAGCTGTTGCTGGCGATCGAGCGGGACGCGATGCACGGCGACGACTACGCCTACAACGAGTTGCACAGAAAAGGGGGCTAACGTGTTCTGGTGGTTTGAGCGCGGCGGAAACTACCTCCGCTGCGAAGCACAACAGATGTCAACAGGTGGCTATGAGCTGCGCATCGTCACGCCTGACGGCGCCGAGCACGTCGAACACTTTTCGGATTCGCAGGACTTGACGAAGCGCCAGCACGACGTGATTGACGAGATTACGGCTGAAGGCTGGACCGGACCGCATGGGTGGGTGCTGTAGAGCTCCGGCTGAGGCACAGGTCGTGGCTGAAGCCGGAACGCTACAGGTGACTGGTCAAGCCGGACACGACTTGTCCCGGATCTAGCGCATCAAGCCGTACATCATGTAGTTGATGCCGAGCTTGTACGCCTCGTTGGACGTATCCACGGGAAAAATACCTTCCCCTGAAAACTCCCAGTACTCGGCCACATCGTGGTCGTGATTGGCGATGACCATCAACCGCTTCGACGGATCGTTGTCTTCGAAGATCCCGTAGTAGGTTGGCAGAATCCCATACATCGGGTGAGGAAACTCTATGGTCTTCATGCGGAAGAAGCTGTCGAAGACCGGATGTGAGGCGTCGAGCTTGACGAATTGTCCGTTCGGCAGCACGCGCCGCATCTGCTGTTCGTAGTTGTTCCACTGCGCGCCCTCGAAGTCATCGAAAATCGCAAAGCCCCCCTTTTCGAGGTATTCACGGAAGCGCAGCGCTTCCTCATCGGTGAGCACCCAGAAACCCGGCTCCCACATGTACGCGATTGGATACTTGAACAGCCTCGGATCGTCCAGCGTGAGGATCAGGCTGCCGTCGGTCCGCGCGTCGATGTAGGTGAGGTCCCTGAGCAACAGCGCCAGGTGCTGTTCGGCTCGCGGGTAGTCGTGATTCCAGGCGTCGCCGAATCCCCGTCCGAAGCCGCGCCCGCCCCAACGGAGTCGCACGAAGGTGAATCGGCCGTCGTAGTCCAGATCGGTGGCGTACCTGGCGGCGCGACCGCCAAACTGCGCCTCCGCGGCTACGACTGCGGCGGCGACGGCCACGCCAATCAGCAGCCAGCGACGCATGCGCCATCTAGAGGGACTACGCATTAACGCTCCGGGAGCCGCCACAGCAGCAGATTTCGACCGGCCACGACGATCTGCTCGTCGGGACGCCAGTCTCCCATGCGAAACACGTGCGAGACGATACGCGAGCCGGGCCGGAGCTCCTTCGTGAGCTTTGGACGCAGCCTCTCGTTGATCTGCTCCAGCAGATAGAGCGTCACGACCGTCGCCTCCGAGATGTCCGCCTCGAACATGTCGCCCTCGAGAAACGTGACGCGATCGGCGACGCCCGCCCGCTCGGCGCTTCGCTTCGCTTCGGCGACGAGCTTGGGATCGATTTCGATCCCGACGCCGCGAGCCCCGTAGTTCTCGGCCGCGGCAATCACGATCCGCCCGTCACCGGAACCGAGGTCGTAAACTACGTCGCTCGCGGTCACGCGGGCCAGCTTCAGCATGCCCATCACGACCTCTGGGGCCGTGGGAGCGAAATGAATGTCCGGCGTACGTTTCGGCTGCTGACCCTCCGCGACGGCAGCGAACGACAGCGCCAGAATCACTGCGACACGCGGCGACATCGGGCCACCTCCTCCGCTATCGCTTTCGGCGGAACATCTTCAGCTGCGTCAGCTGGCCCTGGAACTCGCCGTTTTCCGGCTCGAGCTCCACCGCCTTCTCGAGGCTGGCGATCGCCGACTCGTCGTCGAACTTCCGTGTGTAGGCGAATCCCATGAGCGCGTAACTCTTCGCCGAGCGCGGGTTGAACTCGATGTTCAATTCGAGCAGGCGGATGGCTTCGTCGGGACGAAGCGAGGTCAGCGGACGCGCGATGTTGACCAACTCGTCTTCCGTGAAGTCGTAGCTGGCGCGCCCGAAGTAACGTGCGCGCAGATCGCGGTACTGCGCCTCCGCCGCCTCAAATCCCCGCTGCTGCAGCGTCTGCGCAATCACCTGGCCGAGAGGTTTCGGAATGGTGACGCCGCGATGACAGGTGGCACACTCGACCCGCGTGGCTTCGTTCGGCGGCTTTCCAGTCGCCAGCTGAACCCTCGTGTTCAAGTCGCGAGTCATGGCAATCATCTGACGCGCGATGTCCTTCTTGGGCTGGGGCTCCGCGCTGCCGGCGGGGGCCGTGTGGCAATGTTCGCACGCCACACCGAGCGCCGTCGCATATCCCTGCATCTCTGCGAGCAGATTCCGCGATTGCGCGGCGGCGACCGACGGCCCTCCCAGCACGGCGCCGAGCATCAGGGCATTGGTCAGTATTCGTCTCATGGCCTCCTCGATCGTTCGCCGACGATTCGGCTGCCGTCACGACGCAAACTGGGGACGTGCATCAGCAGTATATCGAGATACGAGGTCGAACGTGATTTTCGCCCAGATCAGCACACAAGGAACCACCTTGATGACGTACGGCACGAAGAAGGCGGCCGACACCGACCGCGGGAACACGTCCGTCGGCGACAACGTGGTGAAGACGAACGTCAACACCAGCAGCAGCGTATCGAGGCGGCTGGTTTCCCGTGCGAAGAACCAGAGCGCAACGCCGGAGACGGCGATGATGTACGACGAGGATTCCGCCTTGTGATTGAAGATGACGACCCAGATCAGGATGTCGCAGAGGAAGAGCAGACGGAAGGGCAAGTCGTCGTACCGTCGGACAAAGGAGAGCGGCAGGACGAGAATGGCCAGGCCGACGAGCGCCACGACGCGTTTGGGCGCGTCGATGCCGAACCATGTCTGCAGCCAGGCCATCAAGGACAGCCCGGTCGAGCCCGCGTAGTCGGTTGCCAGAAGCCTCCCCCAGCTCCCGTACAGGCGAACCAGTTGCTCAGGTGATACGACGATGAGGGGAAGGAGCGCGAGAGCCGTCGCCCAGAGGGCCGCGGACAGGACGAACTTCTTCTTCCCGGGATAGAAGATGCCCAACGCGAGCGCGACCAGGCCGAACACCTTGATGAACGCGGCGGCAACGATCAGCAGCGTCGCCTGGGCGATGCGTTTTCGTTCCAGCGAGTTGAACGCCAGAATCAGCAGGCCGGCGATCAACGCGTTGCTCTGGGCATTCTGAAGCGCTGTCATCAGCTCGATGGCGACGAACCACCCCGCCGCGAGCTTCATCCGTTCCGACCGTACAGGGAGAGTCACCCACGCGAGATACAGCGTCACGGCGTTGAGCGCATTCCAGAGGAGCAATCCGATCACGTCGGGCATCCAGGCCACGGCCCCGAAAGCGAGCGCGAACGACGGGCTGTACCTGAAGAAATCCCAATGTTCCCCCAGCCGCTCGACGTAGAGGTCCTGCTGCCCGATGAGATGATAGAACGACTGTCGGAAGATGACGTAGTTGTTGTAATGCGTGTACGGATCGCCCGGCCGAACCAGCCACCACTGTTGGAGGCTGGCGATAACCGCCAGCAACAGGTATCCGCCCAGCAGGTAACGGCGCTGCACGCCGGTATCTTAACGTTTTGACATAAAATGATCGTTCGCGCATTTCCTCGGCTGTGTTTGACGCGCGAAGGAGACGCAACATGACCAAGAGGGTTGTGGCGGTCCTTGCGGTAATCTGGACCATCGCCGGCGTGAATTCCACCGCCCAACAGACCTGGACCGGCGTAATCAGCGATTCGCTCTGCAACAGCTCGCATGCCCGCATGGCTCAGATCGTGATTCCACCGCTCGACGATCCCGCCTGCGTCCTCGCCTGCGTGGACGGCGGCGGCAAATTCGTGTTCATGGACGGCGAGAAGCCGCTTCAGATCGCGAACCAGGACTTCGCGGAGCTCAAGAAGCATCAGGGCGTGAAAGTCATGCTGACCGGTACGCTCAAGGGCGACACGATCACCGTCTCGAAAATCGAGCTGGCACCGGCCCAGTAATGGCACGCGGCTCGAGGACGTCACCGGGGGCCGTCCTCGCTCTGTCGGTCATGGCCTTGACGGCCCTGGCCGCGGCACAGACCGGAAGCGCGTTTCGCGAGTCGCTCGAGCATCCGGCGATCCGGTACTCGACGGCTCCGCTCTCCGACGCGGTGACCGCGCTCAATCGCCGCCTCGAAACGGGAGCGACCCGTCTCGCGAGCGATCCCGACAAGGGGTATCTGCCTGCCGTTCTCGACGCGCTCCAGGTCCCCAAAGAATCGCAGCTCGCGGTGTTCTCACCGACCAGCCTTCAGGCGGAACTGATCTCCCCGAAGAACCCGCGAGCGATCTACTTCAGCGACACCGTCGCCGTCGGCTGGGTTCGTGGCGGGGCAATTGAGGTCGCCGCTCAGGACCCCGAGCTGGGTCCGATCTTCTATGAGCTCGACCCGGGCGCCAGCGATCCGCCGCGTTTCGAGCGCTCGACGGAGTGCCTCGTGTGCCACCGGACCTGGGAAACGCTCGCCGTACCTGGACTGCTGGTACTCAGCACGTTTCCTCCCACCACGAAGAACGGGTACGCCAACGGCGGCGTGACCGATCATCGCAGCCCATTCGAGCGCCGGTGGGCTGGATGGTACGTCACCGGTCACGCGGGGCGGACACGCCACATGGGCAACAAGCTGGTGCCGACGATGACGGATACGAGCCCGCCGGTCGCGCTCGATTCGCTCGCGGGCCAGTTCGATCTCAAGGGCTACCCCACACCTTTCAGCGATGTCGTGGCGCTGTTGGTGTTCGAGCATCAGTCGCACATGACCAATCTGCTGACTTACATGACATGGGAAGGACGCGTCGCGGCGTCGGACCCGGAAGCCCTGAACGCCCTTCCCGATATCGCGCGCGAAGTCGTGGATTACATGCTGTTCGTGGACGAAGCGCCCTTCGCGGGACCGATGCAAGGGACATCGGGGTTTGCCGAAATGTTCGCGGCAAAGGGACCTCGCGACTCGCGCGGGCGTTCGCTCCGCCAGCTGGGCCTGGAGCGGCGCCTCATGCGTTACCCGTGCAGCTACATGATTTACGCCCCCGCATTCGACGCGTTGCCGCGACCGGCCAGGGACGCCGTCTACCGGCGCTTGTGGCAGGTGCTGTCGGGCGACGAGACGGAGCCCACGTACAGCCGCCTCTCGCTTGCCGATCGTCAGGCCATCGTTGAGATCCTGCGCGACACCAAGAAGGATCTCCCCGGTTATTTTCAGCCCGTCCGGAAGTAAGCAAGCCTCCAGCTGAACCAAAGAATGCTCGCTTGGCCTGAATCATGCTCATAGTGTGTGCCTGAGGTTTAGTGATGACGACGATGCGGAACGCCACAGAAGAGTCGGGGCACTTCCATGCGGTGCGTTTTTACGAGGACGCGCAGTCGCTCGCTCGTATGGTCGCCAGCTTCGTCGCAGACGGGCTCATCGCGGATCAGCCGGCGGTGATCGTGGCCACGCCGTCACATCTGGAAAGCATCGCCAACCAACTCCGCGGCATGTCGTTCGACGTGGACCGTCTTCAGGCCGACGGCCGCCTGATCACGCTCGACGCTCAGGACACGCTGAACCGCGTGATGAACAACGGCATGCCCAGCGTTCAGTCATTCGAGGACACGATCATCCCGGTCCTCGATGCAGCCGCCGGCGGTCGTGACGACGGTGTCGTTCGTGCGTACGGCGAGATGGTGGACGTCTTGTGGAAGAGTGGCATGGAGGTGGCTGCCGTTCGGCTGGAAATGCTCTGGAATCAGCTCGCGACCACGCGAAGGTTCTCGCTCCTGTGCGGCTACTCCATGGGCAGCTTCTACAAGGACGCAGGGTTCAAAGACATCTGCGATCAGCACACCCACGTCATGTCGGCCGGCGGAACGGCCGCACCCCTCAGAGCGCGTTCCTGAGCACGTCAGCCGCTACCGTCGCGGCGACGAGGACGGCCACCGCCAGCCATCGGATGGCCGCTCGATCGCTCGCAGGTGGATCGTGCGTTCGGCCGGATTGCGGCCAGGGCTGCCCGTGATGATGACGTGATCGCCCGGCTTGATCGCATCCGCAGCGAGCCCTTGTTGCTTCAGCCGCCGGGGATTCGACCACTCGGCCGAGTATCGTTGCAGCTCGCCCTTCTGGTCCGGAACCATCACGTGGACCCACGCGTGCGGGTTGATGTAATCGAATCGCTCGACCTCACCCGAGACCGAGACCTTCTGATCTTCGAAATACGCCGCGGCAAATGAATGGTGGGCGGCCGCCCGCACGCCGAGCGCCACCGCCACGATCGACAAGACGAGCACGAGTCGCTTCATAACAGCATCTTAATTCGGTAAGGCGGTGGCCGGATCCGGCATTCAAGGCTGAGGTGGTTGAACCCGATAACTACCTCGTGATTTCCCGCACCGTCACGATCAATCCGACTTTCGGCGCGTGGGCCCTGCTCATCGTCGGCGTCCTGGCCACCGCTTCGGCATGGCGGTATCGCCATCCTGACACCACGTCTGACTTCACGCTCTTCTACGTTTCTGCCCAGCACACCACGCCTCGCATGTTCGAGCAGCCCCCGGGACCGCCCCGCGGAAACATGAATCCGCCCCTCTTTCAGTTGATGATCCGTCCGTTGACGGCGTTTCCGCTTTCTACCGCGGCCGAGATCTTTCGTTTGCTGAACCTGGCGGCGCTCGTCGGGTGCATTTGCTGGCTGGCGCGCACGTCCGAGGATCGCTGGACTCTGGCGGACTACGGCTCACTCTTGGCCTGGGCACCCATGGCGTCGGTCGTTTCGCTCAATCAGCTGACGTGGATTCTCTGGCCTCCGCTTCTATGGGCCTGGTGGTGCTGGAGGCAAGATCGCTGGACCGCCGGGGCGATCGGCTACGGGCTCGCCGTCAGTCTGAAACCGTTCCTCGGCGTGTTCCTCCTTTGGCTCATCGTCACCAGACGCTGGCGAGCGGTCTTCGTCTCGTGCCTCTCCGGGGCGGCGTTCTTCGCAATCGGACTGGCTGTCTACGGCGTCGATGTCAACCTCGCCTGGGCCGAAGCGCTGAGCGATGTGACCTGGGCTTATGCGGGAATGAATGCCTCGCTGCAGGGGCTCCTGGCTCGAGCGCTCTCGAAGCCAGTGGTCATTTCCGATCCGCTCGCGTTTGCGCCCGAATTGGTCAGCCCGCTCGCCACGGCTGGTGGGGCCCTGATCGTGCTCGTGACAATTTTGCGAACGCGGCGGCTCCCTATCGATGAGGCGTGGGAGCCGCTGATGCTGAGCGCCCTTCTCGCATCCCCCCTGGGATGGGTGTACTACATCTGGTGGATTCTGCCTGGGACTCGGCCACTGCGGCTTCTGAGGGAAGCGCCGCTCCTGTGGGTTCCTCTTGTTTTTCCGCTCAGGCTTTTTCCCAGCACATGGCTGGGACTGACGCTCGGATCCGTCTACTTCTGGGGGCTATTCAGTCTCTGGTTGAATCGAGTCTGTTTCGATCCAGCGTACGTCCCACATTCTCCGGCGACAGCGCAACGATCAGTCGCCCTGCGTGTCGCGTTCGTTTCGATGATTTTCGTCACGGTGCTCATCGCGCGTGGACAATATGTCGCCGCGAAGCAGACGATCGAAGACGACCCAGTGCTCGGTACGTGGGCGCTTGACCGGAGCCACTCCGCCTTCACGCCTGCGTTCGACATCGCATCGCGGACCATCACATTTTCTGCGGTGGATGATGCCATTCGACAGGTCACGATCACCGAGATTAGCGGTCAGAAACCCGAACGGGTGGAGTACACGGCGCGTTTCAACGAAAGGGATCACCTCGTCCGTGGCTCGTCCCTCGAATTAGTGTCGCTCAAACGCATCGATGATTACACGGTCGAGCAGCAGGGGAAGGTTGGGGGCGAGGTCGTCGAGACCGAGACGCGTCGGTTGTCTCCCGGCGGCAGCCAGCTGACCATCACGACGAAGGGACGGCGTGAGGGCGCCGATTACAGCAGCGTGCAGATCTTCAAGCGCGTCAGTTGAGCGCGACGTCGCCGCCCCAGATCACCTTGGCCTGACGCCGCCAGTCATCATCGAGCACCGTCCAGAGCGCTTGATCGAAGTACTCCCCCTTGGACTGGAACGACCGCCGGAGCACGCCTTCCTGCACGGCGCCGATCTTCTTCAGAGCCGCGTTACCGCGGACATTCGCCAAGCACGCGCGCGCCTCGAGACGGTGAACACCGATGACATCGAAGGCCAGATGCATCATGAGCTGCGCTCCCGTCCGAAACACGCCGGTGCCCCAGAACGCCGACCCGATGGCGAATCCCCATTCGCCGGTGCCGAACCCCGGTTCGATCTCCCGCAGCTGGAACAGGCCGACCGGACTGTCGAACCCTTCCACGGTCACCGCGAGCGTCGCCTGCAAGCCGGCCGCCCGCTGCCTGTGCGTCCAGGAGATGAATCGTTCGAATCCCTCGACGGTCGCGGGAGGTATTGCGAGATAGCGTCTGACTTCGTCCGTATTGATGAACGCCCAAAGGGCCTGAGCGTCCGATGTTCTGAGTTCCCGGAGGGTAACCTTGCCCGAGCGCAACAGCGGAAGGCGCTGGCGCCAGTCGCTCGCCGAGGAGCTGACGGGCACAACAGACCCGACTCCCAGGGGACGAGGTCTCAACCGTTCGGTCACTCTACTGAGCGTTTCCATGTCGTAGGGCAGATGAGCAAGCGGCTCGCCACGCCGACTTGCCGCGGCGTCACGCCCTTACAAGGTATTGATTTATAATGAGTTGCAACGTGATCAGCGGGGCGATGCCAGAATCGGTGTCTGTCGGATAAATAGCCACTTGGGTCGAAAACTTGGCCGACGCGGGCGGTTAACTCGCAGCACGGACATGATTTGCTTGCTTGTGGCTCACCCCGACACACCACCTGACCAAAAGTGGCAGCCTGCCAATCTCTGTCAAGCGCTTCGAGTCCGACGCGATGGGCGGGCCGCGGCGGTGCGATAATTTCGTCCCATGAACCGCCTTGGCATCGCGCTGCTCGGCGTCTCACTCGTCGCGGGTCACCTGCAGGCGCAGGATCCGAACGTCGAACGCGATTTTCTGGGACGCGTCCGGCGACTGACCGTCGAGGGCAAACGGGCGGGCGAAGGATACTGGTCTCCCGATGGCACGCGGCTCGTCTTTCAGAGCGAGCGCGAAGCCGACAATCCCTTCTATCAGATTTACACGCTCGACCTCACCACGGGCGTCAGCAAGCGGATTTCACCCGGCGTCGGCAAAACGACGTGTGCCTTCTTCAGACCGAACAGCGACGAGATCGCGTTCGCGTCGACGCACGCCGATCCGAAGTCCAGACAGCTCCAGCAAGAGGAAATCGCGTTTCGCGCGTCGGGTCAGCAACGCAGGTATTCGTGGGATTACGACGCCGAGATGGACATCTACGCGTTCAACGAGAAAACGGGCGAGACCAGACGGCTGACGTCCGCTCACGGCTACGACGCGGAAGGCGGCTATTCGCCCGACGGCGAGTGGCTGGTGTTCTCTTCGATGCGCGATGCCTACAACCGCGAGCTCGATGACAAAGAGAAGAAGATGCTCGAGGAGAATCCCAGCTACTTCGCCGAGATCTACATCATGCGCGCCGACGGTTCAGGGCAGAAACGGCTCACGCAGGTCCCGGGCTACGACGGAGGACCGTTCTTCACTCCGGACGGCGCACGCATCATCTGGCGCCGCTTCGATGAACAGGGCCTCATTGCCGATGTCTGGACGATGAAGCCTGACGGCAGCGATCAACGGCAGATCACGAACTTCGGATCGATGAGCTGGGCACCTTACATGCACCCGTCGGGCGAGTACATCATCTTCTCGTCCAACAAGCTGGGGTTCGAGAACTTCGAGTTGTTCATCGTGGACGCCCAGGGGACGAAAGAGCCCGTCCGGGTCACCTACTCGGACGGGTTCGACGGCCTGGCCGTCCCCTCTCCTGACGGGCGGACGCTGGCCTGGACGTCGAGCCGCTCCGGCGGCGCCGCCGGCCAGTTGTTTCTGGCGCAATGGAACCACGAGAAGGCGCTCGAGGCGGTGCGCAACGCGCCGCTGCGGAAGCAGCCCCAGTAGACCTCCCGAGGCACCATGAAACAGCCCCTTCGTGCACTCTCCATTTTCGCGGCGCTGACAGTCGTCGCTTCGCCTCTGCACGCGCAATCGGCAGCCCCGGCCAACTCCTCTCGGTCGCGCGCGCACGTGGAGACGCTCGCCGCGCCGGGGCTCGAGGGTCGCCTCACCGGTTCGACAGGCGAGCGTCTGGCCAGCGACTACATCGGCGCCGAGCTGCGACGGATCGGCGCGTTGCCACTACCCGGTCAGCCCGATTACCTGGCCGCCTTCGAGTTCACGGCCGGGACGCGAGACGGAGGAAGCTCCGTGGCGCTTGGGGACAGTCGTTTCAGCGGCCGGGGCGACGTACAGGCGCTGTCGTTTTCCGACAACGGCGACGTGTCCGGCGAGGTCGTCTTTGCCGGCTACGGCATCGTCGTGCCCGATGGGCAGGGATTTGCCTACGACAGCTACGCCACGCTGGACGTGACGGACAGAGTGGTCGTCGTACTTCGATATTTTCCAGAGGATGCGGAGCCGAAGACCAAAGCGATTCTCTCGAGATACGCCGATCTCCGATACAAAGCGCAGGCGGCACGGCAGCGTGGGGCCAAGGCGATGCTGGTCGTGACCGGGCCGCGTTCGCCGAATGCCGGCGAAACGGTTCCGATGACGTTCGATACGGCCATAGCCGGTTCGGGCATCGTTGCGGCGAGCATCAGCGCGACCGTGGCCGGTTCCCTCTTCGCCGCGATGGGGCCGGCCGCAGGAGCGCCGCCGGATCTGCGAGCGGCGCAGGAAGCCCTCGACAGCGCCGATCCGCACGCGACCGGCTGTGCGATGCCCGGCGTCTCGGTCACGGTTCATACGGACGTCGTTCGCGAACGACAGACCGGCCACAACGTGATCGCGTACCTTCCGGCGACCGAGCCGACGGGCAACGTGCCCAAGCCGTGGGTCGCGCTGGGCGCCCACTACGATCATCTCGGACGGGGCGCCGGGGGCAATTCGCTGGCGACCAAGGACGAGGCCGGCCTCGCGCATCTCGGCGCCGACGACAATGCGTCCGGATCGGCAGCGGTGTTGTCGGCCGCGGCTATCCTGGCCGGTCGCCCCCGGACGAGGAACGTGCTGCTGGCTTTCTGGTCGGGGGAAGAGCTCGGGCTGCTCGGATCCGCCGCATTTCTCGCCCGCCCTCCAGTGCCGGCGGATCATCTGGCGGCGTACCTCAACTTCGACATGGTGGGCCGGATGCGGGACAACAATCTGACCATCCAGGCCATCGGCACGAGCCCGGGCTGGGGACCGATCATCGAGCAGGCCAACGTGCTCGCCGGATTCGATCTGCAGCTTCAGGCCGATCCCTACCAGCCCACCGACGTGATGAATTTCAACGCGGCCAGCGTCCCGTGCCTGGCGCTGTTCACCGGCGTTCACACGGACTACCATCGGCCGTCTGACACGGCCGACAAGATCAACTACGAGGATCTCGATCGCGTCGTTGATTTTGCGGTCGCGATTCTCGGCCGGATCGGCAGCGGCCCAACGCTCGAGTTCGCAAAGGTCGAACAGGTCATGCAGCCGAACCGGGCCGGTGTCCGCGTGTTCACCGGAACCGTTCCGGACTACTCGAGCGAAGCGAAAGGTCTGCTGCTGAGCGGCGTCATCGGGGGGGGCCCTGCCGAGCAAGCCGGCCTTCAGAAGGGCGACGTCATCGTCGAAATCGCCGGGCAGACCATCGCGAACATCTACGACTACACCTATGCGCTGGACGTCTTGAAGATTGGCGTTGCGGCCAAGGTGGTATACACGCGCGCGGGAGAGCGCCGGGAGACTACCCTCACGCCGGCGGCCCGGAAGTAGGATCTCTGGAAGTTCGTTATCGCGTATCGAGCGCTGCGATCGCCGCTTCGATCTGACTGCGCAGCAGCTCGAGCCGTTCGCGCGGGACGGAGACTTCCTGTCCGCGTTCGATACGTCCGCTTGTACCGACCGGCGACGATTTCGAGTTGGCCAGCAGCCGGTCAATCGCCTGCTCTATCGCTATCAACTGTGTTCGGAGATCGGGCCCAGGGGGGCGGGCGGCCTGGGCCGGGAGTGGACCATCCGCCGCCGGCTTCGCCGCACCGAGCGAGGGACCGGCGCCGCCCAATGCCTGAAAGAAGGGGGTCGCTTCGGTTGGTGCGGAAATACTTCGGCTCGCAAGGATGACGCTCGGCGTGCCGCCCGGTCCGTACACGTCACGGTTGGCGTCCGCGTCCGGCCGCACGGTTGCTCCTGACAAGTTGACGCCCGTGACCAGACTGTCGGCGCGCGAGTAGGCGAGGATCTCAGTCAGCGTCGCCGGCGCGCCCGGAGCCGCTTCCTCTTCGACCTGGCCCTCGGCGATCGACACGTCCACGCCGAGAGCAAGGTCGCTTCTCAACAGCTTCTGCGCACCGTTCTCGTTCATCACGAGCAACACGACGTCGAGCTCTCCGGCGCCGGCTGAAACTGCCCAGCTGCCTTTGGCCAGTCGCAGAAAGACGGGCGCGCTCCAGCCCTCGCCTGCGCGGCAGCTCAGCACGCCACGACCCTCTTCGCGTCCGGACACGAATCCCGGTTTGGTCAGCCCCGGGATGACCGCCACACATCGGGCACGGTTGAACAACTCCGCCGGAATGCGGGGACGAGCCTCACGCATCACGCGCGCGGCGGTCGCCAGTCGATCAGCCGCATTTGGTCGTGTCTGCGCCATCGCCGCGCCACCTAACACCAGCACAGCCGCAAGCGCGCAGATTTCCTTCATAACTGCTCCCGGTGGAATCTTGATCCCTGCAAGATCCTGTCCGCAGGTTCGACAAAAGCCTCGTGATATTCTTTTCCCGCTATTCCAGTCACAACCTCGACAGCTGTCAGCTCGCGCCGCTCCCTGCTGCTGCCCGCACTCGCCGTTCTGTTTTTCTGCTCGGGCGTCAGCGCTCTCATCTATCAGGTGCTGTGGATGCGCCTGCTCGGACTGGTGTTTGGCGTCACGACATACGCCGCGAGCACCGTGTGGGCCAGCTTCATGGCGGGGCTCGCACTCGGGAGCCTGGCCGCCGGCAGACTCGCAGACCGCGTCCGGCGTCCGCTCCTGTGGTTCGGCGCATGCGAGCTGCTCATCGGCCTCACCGCGCTCGGCACGCCGATCGCGCTATCACTGTTGCAGCAGGTCTACGTCCGCATTTACCCGTCTCTTCCCGACTGGCTGCCTCTGATGACGCTGGCGCGCTTCACGTTCGCATTCGCGGTTCTCCTGGTGCCGACGGTCCTGATGGGCGCGACATTGCCACTCGTGATCAAGTCATCCGCGTTTCGAACCTCAGGGCTGGGAGAGCGGATTGGCCTGCTCTACGGCATGAACACGACGGGGGCGATCGTCGGCGCTCTGGCCGCTGGGCTGTACCTGATTCAAGAGCACGGAATTCAGTCGACCTTCTTTGTGGCTGCCACGCTCAACCTCACGGTTGGCGTGCTGGGGCTGGTCGCCGGCGTGAAGGGGAGCGCCGCTGAGGGCGCCGCGCTGGCGGATCGCGAGAGCGACGCATCCGTTCCGGTTCCGCAGGTCGCCATGCTCGATTCCCGCCGGCTCGGGGTGATTCTCGCCGTGTTCACGGTGTCCGGCTTTACGGCCCTGGCGCTCGAAGTGGTCTGGTTCCGCGTGTTAACGCTCTTTCTCAGGCCGACGGTCTACGGCTTCTCGCTGATGCTCGCGGCCGTGCTGGCTGGCATCGCCATCGGCAGCTATCTCGTCACACCATTTCTCGACCGTCCCGCGAAATGGATCGCCATCCTCGCCGCGATCGAGCTGAGCGTCGGGGTGGCCGCGGTCATCTCCTTTGACGCGCTGTCACAGATGTCGCCCGTCACCGCCAAGGTGGCGCCGTGGATGTCGCAATTCATGGAGGAATGGCTCGTCTATCCGACGGTCGGCAGCCTGCTCGCCATCTTCCCCACTTCGCTCCTGATGGGCATGGCCTTTCCAATCGGCCTGCGGCTCTGGGCGGGAGGCAGCCACGGCAACGGAACGACGCTGGCCGAGCGCGTCGGCATCTTCTATTCACTCAACCTGATGGGCGCCATCGTCGGCTCGCTCGCGGCCGGGTTCCTGCTGCTGCCGACCCTCGGAAGCCAGACCTCGCTGATGGCGCTGGGCGGTGTGACGTTCCTGTCGGGTCTGTTCCTGCTGTTTCTCTCGGAGCTACGGGCGCCGGCGCGCCTGTTCATCGGCATCGCGGCCTCGGTCGCATTCGCCCTGGCAATCGCTCGATCGGCCGATCCCTTCCAGGAATTTGTCGACCAGCGTTATCGCGGCTCGAAGATTCTCTGGCAGGAGGAGGGGGTCGAAGCCACGGCAGTCGTCCTTGCTGCCAACAACGGCGAGGTTTCGTTGACCGTCAACGGGAACCACCAGGCCAGCACCGGGCGGGGCATGGTGAATCTGCATCGGGTGATCGGACACCTCCCGATGGTCCTGCACCCCGAAGCCCGCGACGCGCTGGTGATCGGGCTCGGGGGCGGGGCAACGGCGGGCGCCGTCTCGATCCATGACGGCGTCGATGTCGACGTGGTGGAGCTGGCCGCCTCGGTCGTGAACGGCGCGCGACAACTGGACAGCAGCATCAATTACGGGCTCTTCTCCCGTCCCAACGTCCATCTGCGAGTCGATGACGGGCGCAACTTCATGCTGCTGACGCCGCGCAGGTACGACGTCGTGACCGCCGATGTCATCCTTCCGATCTATGCCGGCTCCGGCAATCTGTATTCGGCGGAGTACTTCCAGCTGGTTCGAAAGGTGCTGAAGCCGGGCGGTCTGGCGCTTCAATGGGTCGCCGGAACGGACGCAGAGTACAAGACGATCGTCCGGACCTTTCTCAGCGTGTTTCCCGAAGTGACCGCGTGGCGCGATGGAACGCTGCTCGTCGGCTCAGTGGAGCCGCTGAAACTCAGACGCCGCGACTTCGAATGGAAACTGCAGGTGCCCGGCCGCGCCGAAGGAGTGCGTGCGTTGGGGGCGAGCACCTTCGACGAACTGCTCACGAATTACCGGGCTGGACCCGACGAGCTCCGGGCGTTCGTGGGTCCGGGACCGATTCTGACCGACGATCTGCCGCTGGTCGAGTACTTCCTCAGTCTGCCCCGAGACAAAGAGGTGGATCTGAGCCCGCTCAAAGGCAACGTCGGCAGCATCGTGCGGGAGTAGACGTGGTCCTGCTGGTCCGGTCTCTTTTGCGATAGCCGACAGCGCTCCGGGTTCCTCGATTCCGCGTGATAGACTCAAACGCTATTTCTCCCGCAACTCCTCCCACAGGTTCGCGCCAGGCGTGGTTGCTGCCAACGCTGCTGGCCCTGTTTTTCGCGTCGGGCCTCAGCGCGTTGATTTATCAGGTCTTGTGGTTGCGCCTGCTGGGTCTCGTGTTTGGCGTCACGACCTATGCGGCAAGCACGGTGTGGGCCAGCTTCATGGCGGGCCTGGCGCTCGGAAGCCTGGCCGCCGGCCGGGTGGCGGACCGCGTGCGCCGTCCGTTGATCTGGTTCGGCGTCTGCGAGCTGCTCATCGGCGCGACAGCGCTCTCCACTCCCCTGGGACTCGATGCGCTGCAGCAGATCTACATGCGCCTCTATCCGCTGCTGCCCGCTTCGCTGGCGGTGATGACGCTCGCACGATTCGGCATCGCCTTCCTTCTGTTGATTGTCCCGACCGCCTTGATGGGGGCCACCCTGCCGCTCGTCATCAAGTCCTCTGTCTTCCGCACCACCAGGCTCGGCGAGCGCATGGCGTTGTTGTACGGCATGAACACGACGGGCGCGATCGTCGGCGCACTCGCCGCCGGCCTCTACCTCATTCCAGGCCGCGGGATTCAGGGCACGTTCCTCATCGCGGCGGGGGTGAATCTGCTCGTTGGGCTGTGTGCGATGGCAGCCGGCACCGTGGTCATCACCCCTGACGACCGGCCTGACTCGACTGCGACGGAGCCGGATCTTCCGGCTCGTCTCGATCGCGGAAGAGCGCGGCTCGTGCTGTGGGTATTCGCGTTCTCCGGCTTCACGGCGCTGGCGCTCGAGGTCGTGTGGACGCGAGTGCTGACGCTCTTTCTGCGTCCCACCGTTTATGGCTTCGCGCTGATGCTTTCCGCGATTCTGGCGGGCATCGCGATCGGAAGCTACATCGTCACACCATTCCTCGATCGCCGCCGATCGTGGATGGGCATTCTTGCCGTTCTCGAGCTCGCCATCGGCGTCGCCGCGGTGCTGTCTTTTGGATTCCTGACGCGCATGGGTCCTGCCGCGGCCAGCGTGGCCCCCTGGCTGACGAACGTGATGGCCGAGTGGCTCGTCTACCCGACGGTGGGCAGCCTGCTCGCGATCTTTCCAACCGCCCTGTTGATGGGTCTGGCGTTCCCGATCGGCCTGCGTCTCTGGACGGCAGGCGGGGACGGCGGTGCGCGCACGGTGGCCAGCCGCATCGGCACCTTCTATTCGCTGAACCTAGGCGCCGGCATCCTCGGAGCGGCAGCGACCGGTTTTCTGCTTCTGCCGTGGTTCGGCAGCCGCTCATCGCTTATCGCCCTCGGCGCAATCAGTTTCGCCGGCGGTCTGATCCTTCTGGCCGTGTCGGAATGGCGACGGACCACACAGGCGCTGGTTGGCCTGTGCGCCTCGGTTGTGTTCGCTGGCTGCGTGGCGGCCGCCAACGATCCGTTCGCGGAGTTCCTGACCGAACGGTACCGCGGTCAACGGCTGATCTGGCGGGAAGAAGGGGTCGAAGCGACGTCGGCCGTGGTGGTGTCGGGATCGGGAGAAGTCTCGCTCACCGTCAACGGCAACCATCAGGCGAGCACGGGACCGGTGATGACCTTCGTGCACCGCGCGATCGGGCATCTGCCGATGATGCTGCACCCCGAGGCTCGAGACGTGCTGGTCATCGGCCTGGGTGGCGGCGCAACGGCCGGCGCGGTCAGCATTCATGACGGCGTGGAAGTGGACGCGGTCGAGCTCGCCGGTTCAGTCGCACGCGGCGCCCGCTTCCTCGACAGCATCAACTACAACGTGCTCACGCGCCCCAACGTCCGGTTGCACATCGACGACGGCCGCAACTTCATGCTGCTGACGCCGCGTAAGTACGACGTCGTCACCGCGGACGTCATCCTGCCGATTTTCGCCGGATCTGGAAACCTCTACTCACGGGAGTACTTCGAGATTGCGCGGAAGGTGCTCAAACCCGGCGGGATGGTGGTGCAATGGGTCGCCGGAACGGAAGCCGAGTACAACTTGATCGCGCGCACCTTTCTGTCGGTCTTCCCCAACACGACTGTCTGGCGGGAAGGTGGGGTCCTCATCGGCACGGTCGAGCCGCTTCGCCTGACGAGAAGCGATTTCGAGTGGAAGCTGCAGGTGCCGGGACGAGCCCGGGGAGCTCACGACCTCGGCGCCGATACCTTCGAGAAGCTGGCGAGGTTCTACACGACGGGGCCGGAAGAACTTCGGGAATTCGTCGGCCCCGGTCCGATTCTGACCGACGATCACCCGATGGTGGAATACTTTCTGAGCCTGCCGCGCGACCGCGACCCCGATTTCTCGAAGCTGAAGAAGGGCGACTTCCATCGACTGGTAGTGACGGACTGACTGCGGATCTGGGGTGCGATGGTCTGAGATCGCTACGTGATCGCTTCCCGCCTTGGATTGCTCACCCTTCGCGACGACTCATGACTAATCCGGGCTAGGACCAATCCGCGCAGGCCTGGACAGGCGCAGAGTGCCGCGCACGCCCGCGATTCAATCTTCCGTTGCCATGACAATCAACACGGCCCCGGTGCACACGCCCACGCCCACCCCGACGCCAATGAGTATGTTTCGCAGCAGATGCCCGCGGACCTCCTGGATTTTCCTGATCTCCCCGAGCGGGATCGTCTCCTTGGCGCGGTTCTTTCCCTCCAGGATGGTGACCGTGATCGCGTCCGGCGTCACGTCCTCCAACATGGCGTTGAATGTCCTCCCATCGGTATGCTCGACCCTGACAACCCGCCGATTCGCTGTCTCGATCTGCTTGATCTCACTGAGCGGGATAGCCTCGCTCCTGACGACAGGTCCGTCCAGGAGCACGACTGTGATCGCATCTGCCGTCGCCTCCACCAGCACGGCACTGAGTTCGTCACCATCGGTCCGCTCGATCCTGATGATGGAGCCGGCGGCGATTTCATTCAGCCGCGCGGCGATCTCCCGTCGCCGCGTCTCCTCTCTTGACGCGCCCTTGTCTTGAGGCGCCAGCGACGCGGCGTCGATGCCAGAGACGACGGCGGTCAGCACCGCGAGCAGGACAACGACCATGGCACGCTTCAGGACATCCTCCCTTCCATCGCCCGTTCGGCCCGCGCCCTGAGCGGCGCCAGGCGCGACCGTTCCAGATCATCGCGATAAAACAGGTTATAGGTGTCGAACGGGATCAGTCGCCCGTCCGGGTGGACGATATGGACACAGGTCTTCTTCACGGAGCGCACGTCGAACGAGTAGGCGTCGATGAACTGCATGATGAGCACACGAAAGACGTTCTGGTACCCGAACAGGGCCGGGGCGTCCAGCCGCGGCAGGCAGCATAGGAGGTCCCGGAGGCTTCCCGCGCCCGACTGCGGCGAGTGATTCGTCGCAAACAACTTGAACACGCCCTCCCGCACGGCGTCGTCCTGCTCGTACACGATCGTGTTGCGGCCGCCCTCGATCAGCACCTTCGGGTCGATCAGTCCCGTGAGCGGCACGATCCTGCCACCAACCTTGAGCGCGTACGCCATCGCCAGGCTATCCGGATGACAGGGGACCGGCAGCACGTCCGCCGGACGGAACACGCTCGTCTGTTCGAGGATCTTCCGGCGCACCTCCGTGAGGGTGAGCCTGTCGGTGGCGGGGTTGAACTGCTCGAGCCGACCTGCCGCCTGAATCGGCTGCAACGTCACGCCGCGCACCGCGGGCTGATCGAGTGCGAAGTCGATGAGGCGGCCGATCTCCCCGTCGTTGACGTGCTTCTTCAGGGTCGCCACCAGCGTGGTCGAGACACCCAGCCGGTTCAGTCGATCGAGCGCTCGTCTGTGGACGTCGCGGAGGTCCGCGCCGCGGAGCGCCATCAGAGGCGGCAACTCGAGGGAGTCGAACTGCAGGTATACCTCGAAGTCTGGCATGTAGTCGGCCAGGCGCTTCGCGAAGTCCTCGTCCTGCGCGATGCGGATGCCGTTGGTGTTCACCATCAGGTGCCGGACGGGCGCCGCTTTCGCCCGGTCAAGGATGGTAAAGAAGTCCGGGTGCGTCGTGGGCTCGCCGCCCGAAATCTGCACAACGTCCGGCTCGCCTTCATTCCGCACCACGGCGTCGATGAGCCTCTGAATATGGTCGAGCGTTCGATACCCTTGCCGCGACGGACCGCTTTCCGCGTAACAGATCGGACATCGCAGGTTGCAGTGGTCGGTGACCTCGATGAGGGACAGACACGAGTGCTGCTGATGATCCGCACATAGCCCACAGTCGTACGGGCAGCCCCACTTGACCGGCGTGTTGAACGTCCGTGGCATCTCCGGCGGCTTGATGAAGATCTCCCGGCACCGCCGGTAGTAGTCCACGTCGTCCGCCATGAGCACGCGCTCGTGCCCGTGCATCGGGCACCACTTGAGCAGGTAGACCGAGCCGTTCTGAAAGACGATCTTGCCCTCTACTTTCTGGTAGCACGTCGAACAGATCGAGACGGCAACGTCGTAGAACAGGTACGGACGGACTCGCTCAGCCACGCCGCACCGTCGAAACGAGGCGGGGCACATGCGGCGCGTAGTAGGCGATCACCGCCAGGCACGCCCACTGGATCACCGAGAGCCCCCCGACGTGAGCGGCGGGCTTGATGGACTCCACGGCGAATCGGAACGTCATATAACCGAGCATGAATAGCTTGAACCAATCGCCGGGGACCGAGAGGCGACCTGCGGAAGCGACCAGCAGGACGGCTAGGCCGACGAGGAACATGATCTCGTAGAGTTGGGTGGGATGGCGGAGCACGCCATCACCGAAGTCCACCCCCCACGGCAGTCGTGTCGCATTGCCGTAGGTTCGATCGGCCAGGCCGGACAGGAAACAGCCGATGCGGCCGATCGCTATCCCCAACGTCAGCGGCAAAACCAACAGGTCGCCCGTGGCGACAGCGACGCCAAGCCGTCGCTTGATCCACTCAACCGCGATCAATCCGCCAATCAGTCCGCCGACGATCGTCTTGCCGCCGAGCAGAAACATCGCGTTGGCCCCCAGTGCAGCCAGTTCGGTGGGATCCTCGATGAGGTGCAACAGGCGGCTGCCGGCCAATCCACCGACGACTGCGGCGCCGATCACCCACCAGCGGATTCTTGCATCCACTACGTCACCGAATCGGCGACGATCGCGACGATACCAGTAGAAGGCGACGCCGTACGCGAGTGTTTCGAACACCCAGTGTGGGTGAAGGACGAGAGGTCCGAGTCGTATGTAGACGGGGAAGTCCATCACGAGGCGCCCATGTGGCACGATCAGTAATCGCCGCGCCGGCTATGGCCAGAGAGATGATAGGCGAGACTATCGAGATAGGCCCTCGAAAACGGCGTAGTGCCAGGATTACTCGGCGATCCGCGACTTCACGCACCTCCCCTGAACGCCGACCAGGGAGAACGTGGACACCCGCTCAACCCGTCCGTCCACTGGTCACCCCGTACACGCGCGGATGGAACACCTGTCCACGACCGCCCGCGACCGATCAATCCGGTCGAAGCGAGCAAGCCAATCTGTCAGTGCAAAATGGATCAGATCCGACATGCCCGCCAATTGCCGGTCGCCCGATCGCGGCCAACACGTCATCCCGATCCGCACCCGAGTTCCTGTGGGAGTTTCTGCCAGGGAATGCCACCGCGAAGGACGAAGACAGTGCGGCTCAGGGCTTGCGGCTTGAGCCGTGAGCCCTGAGCCGCCTCGTTCCTTACTGTCCCCCGTTCGGCCGTACGGTCACGAACATCGAGCTGCCCTGCCGGTTCACGAGCAGCAACACCGGGCGGTCCGACGCTTCCCTCACGGCCGCCCGCAAGTCGTCAACGGTCTGGATGGGACGACGGTTGACCTCCTCGATGACGTCGCCGGTTCGAATCCCCGCGCCCGCGGCGCGGCCATCCGGGTCGACATCCTGCACCACCACTCCACGCGTGTCGCGAGGCAGCTGATACCGTGAAGCGAGTTCCGGCGTGAGCGGGGCCACTGAGACGCCCAGCGCCGCTTGATCCGCGGCTCCGGCCGGCCCGCTGTTACGTGCCACTCGTCCGCCCGTGAGCTCGTCGAGCGTGACGCCGATCGTCCTCTCCTTGCCGTCGCGCACGATACCGACCTGCGCCGTTGACCCGGGCTTCGATTCGGCGACGCGATTGCGAAGCGAGTTGGTGTCGGTCACGGGCTGCCCGTTGAAGGAGCGGATGACGTCGCCGCGCTCCAGCCCGGCGCGATCGGCCGCACTACCGGGCGTCACCGAACCGATGAGGGCGCCGCCGACGTCTTTCAACCCGAGACCTTCCGCCAGGTCTGAAGTGACGGCCTGTACGCTGACACCGAGCTGCGCTCGTGTGACCTTCCCGTCCGTGCGGAGCTCGTCCATGACGTGCTTCGCCATATTCGACGGAATCGCGAAGCCGATGCCGATGTTGCCGCCGGTGGCCGACACAATCTGCGAGTTGATTCCGACCAGCTCGCCTTTCAGGTTCACGAGCGCGCCGCCCGAATTCCCCTGGTTGATTGGTGCATCGGTCTGCAGGAACTCCTCGTAGCTGCCGCTGCCGGCGCCTGTGGCGCGACCTTTGGCGCTGATGATGCCCATGGTGACGGTCTGACCGACACCGAGGGGATTACCCACCGCAAGGACCACGTCGCCGACTTCCACAGCGTCCGAATTGCCCAGCGGAACGGTGCGCAGGTTGCCGGCACTGATCTTGACCAGCGCGAGATCGCTCGGTTCGTCGGTCCCTACCACCATGGCTACCACGGAACGACCATCTGTCATCTCTACGCGGACCTCATCCGCGCCGTCGACGACGTGATTGTTGGTCAGGATGTACCCGTCGTTGCTGACGATGACGCCGGATCCGAGACCGCGCTGACGGAACTCGCGTGGTTGACGTGGGCTTCTGGGGTCGTCAGGATCTCCAAAGAAGCGACGGAAGAAGTCGTCGTTTGGCGAGGAGAACTGCGCGAGCGAATTGACGGCTCTCCCCTCCGTCCGGATCGTGACGACGGCGGGCGAAACGGACTTGACGATGTCAGCGTAAGAATCCCGGGCGCCGATGTTCGCGCGTGCGATCGCCGGACTGGGGACTTGCTGGGCCCGGACGGCGGCGGGTTCCGATTTCGCCTGCGCGTCAGCGCTGATCGTCCACACCGCGGCGCCGCCGATGAGGAGAATCGCGGCCCCAATGGCAGCGCTCGTCCGAGCGAGTCGCTGCCCGAGGTTCACAGAAAATAAGTTCATGGGTTTTTGTCCTTTCAGCTGCTCGGTTCGAGCTCTGTTCCATTAGACGGCGGCCTGGCTTACCGGGCCGTTGCAGGAACATTACAAAGCTGAAAGGTTGCCGGTCGTTGGATCAGGCCGTCGGCAACCTCATGGTGAAGGTCGCCCCTCGGCCGGGCTCGCTTTCAACCTCGACCGTTCCCCCATGAGCGTGAACGATGGCGCGGACGAGGCTCAAACCGAGACCCAATCCGCGCTCTGTTCGGCTGGCATCGCCCCTGAACAGTCGTTCCCAGATCCTCGGAAGCTCGTCCTGCGGGATGCCAGGTCCCGTGTCCACAACGGTAAGGATGGCTTTTCCGTCCTCGAGTCCGGTGGTCACCTCGACGCGGCCCCCTGAAGGTGTGAACTTGACGGCGTTGTCGATCAGGTTCGCGGCCGCCTGCTCCAGCCTGGTCCGGTCGCCAAAGGCGAGCACCTCAGTCGTGTCGGGCCGCGCTCGAACGTGCAGGACCACACCCTTGACGTCCGCTACCTCCCGATACAGCTCGACCGCCCGCTCGACAACATCCGCGAGCCGTACGGGTTCGCGCTGAAGCTGCATCGTGCCGCTTTCAGCTTCAGAAATATCCATCAAGGCGTTCAGCATCACGAGTACCCGGTCCGCCTCCTCGACACAATCGGCGAGCGCTTCTCGATAGCGATCGAGATCGGGGGCCCCTGCAAGCGCCATTTCCGCCTGGCCTCGAAGTCTGGTCAACGGTGTGCGCAAATCATGTGACACGTTGTCGAGCGATCCCCGCATGGCGGTTACCAGACCCTCGATCTTGTCCAGCATTGCGTTGAACAGAACCGTCAACTCTTCGATGGCATCCTGGCCCGCCCGGCCGGTCAGCGGCACCCGTGCATCGGTGCGGCCCGTGCGAATAATCCGCCGAACGGTCCGGGTCAGCTCGCGAATCGGCACGACGGCCGAGCGCGTCACCAGGTACCCGCCCGTCAGCGCGACGATCACAATCGACAACGTCACGATGCCAAGCACGGCCCTGAATCTGGCGAGCAGGTCTTCGCGCGCCTCCGTGCTCTTGCCGACCTGCACCAGGGTGCCGTCGGCCAGCCGAAGCGAGGCAGTCTGCAGCTGGTCGGGATCCCAGCCCTCGGGATCACTCAGGACGACGGCTTCCCGGCCCCGGTCGACCACCCGCACGAAAAGACGTTCCGGCGCGGTCAGCTGCTCCGCCCGGACCGTGCTGGCCAGTTGATTGAGTCCGCCCCGTCGATACGCCGCCGCGTAGTCTCCCGCCTTCTGAGTGATGATCTGCCGATCGCGCTGCTCGAGCGAGGCCCTGGTCAGCGAGTAGGTGAGAAACATGACGGCAAGCGCGCCCAGGATGAACAGCGTCGCGTACCACATCGCGATCCGCAGACCAAACGCCCGGCCGAAAAGAGGCAGGCGGTCCTCGTCACGACTGCGCTCATCCTCGAAGGACATAGCCCACTCCTCGAACCGTGTGCAGCAACTTCTTCTCGAAGGGACGGTCGATTTTCTCGCGTAGCCGGCTGACCAGCACGTCGACGACGTTCGTCTGCGGATCGAAACTGTAATCCCACACATGGGACAGGATCATGGTCTTGGAGACCACGCGTCCGACGTTGCGCATGAGATATTCGAGAAGGGCGAACTCCCGCGGTCGGAGCTCGAGCGGTATCCCTGCCCGTGTCACCCGCCGAGACAGCAATTCCATCACCAGATCCTCGACCGTCAGCGTCGTCGGCTCCGGGGCCCGTGTGGCACGCCGGACAAGCGCCTGCACCCGGGCGATGAGCTCGGCGAACGCGAACGGCTTGGTCAGGTAGTCGTCACCTCCCGCTTGAAGACCGCGGACGCGATCGTCCACCGAACGGCGAGCGCTCAGGATCAACACTGGCGTCGAGACTTGGTGTCGCCGCAGCTCCTCGATGAGCGAAAGGCCGTCACGTCGCGGCAACATCAGGTCGACAATCGCCACGTCGTATGGCTGATTGAGCGCCGCCGCCAGGCCGGTCTCGCCGTCCGCGGTGTGGTCGGTCGCGAAGCCCGCTTCCTTCAAACCGCGAACGATGAAGTCGGCGATCGAGGCGTCGTCTTCGACCACCAGGGCGCGCATGCCCTTGATCATACGAGGTCCCGTCCGTTCGGGACCCGGACGGGTCGCTGCCGCAGCGCCGAAGTCCCTGAGCAATGGTGCGCACCGAACCGGCGGCGGGAGGCGTAAACTGATGTGGTGAGCGCCCACGCGTTCAGTCTCTGCGCGGTGCTCGTGTGCGGCATCGTGACGTTGACCACCGCACAGGAGCCTGAGGAAACCGTCCGTCCGCCGTTTGCCGAATGGCTCGACGGGGTGCGCGCGGACGCCCTGGCCCGGGGCATTCGCCCCGAGATCGTCGACGAGGCGCTGGCCACCGTGACGGAGCCAGAGCCGACTGTCCTCGAGCGCGATCGCACGCAGGCCGAGGCGGTCTTGAGTCTCGAGCGCTATCTGACTCGGCAACTCCGGCCTCCAGTCATCCGCACGGCCCGCGAGATGTACGCCCGGCACCGGACCGTGCTCGATCAGGTCAGCGAACGCTATGGCGTGTCTTCCCGTGTCATCGTCGCTATCTGGGGCCTCGAATCGAATTTTGGCAAGTTCACGGGCGTCCGGCCGACCATCGGTTCGCTGGCGACGCTGGCCTGGGACCCGCGACGGGCGACGTTCTTCCGCAGCGAATTGCTCGCCGCGATGGAGATCCTCGACCGTGGTGACATCGACGTGGCTCGCATGCGCGGGTCGTGGGCCGGGGCGATGGGCCAACCGCAATTCATGCCGTCCAGCTATCTCAAATGGGCGGCGGACTTCGACGAAGATGGCCGGCGCGACATCTGGACGTCACACGCCGATGTCTTTGCGTCGATCGCCAACTACATGAAGGAGCACGGGTGGAAGCCCGGGGAACTGTGGGGCCGCGAAGTGAAGGTCTCGCCGTCGGCGGCAAAGGTCATCGCCTCCGAAGTGGGCCCACGCAATGGATCCTGCGTGGCCCGGCGCAGCATGACCTCGGCGCTGCCGGTGGCGGCCTGGCAGAAAATGGGCGTGCGGCTCGCCAGCGGGGTCGCCCTGCCTAAGACCGACTTCAACGCCTCCCTCGTTTCGGGCACATCGCGACACTTTCTCGTGTACGACAACTACGAGGCGTTGCTCGAATACAACTGCGCCCACTCGTACGCGATCGGTGTGGCGCTCTTATCCGATCGAATTGAGTAGCGGCCTGTTCCGAGAGGCCAGGCGGGGGTCGTGCATCACATGTCAGATATCCAACTTGACGATCGCGGCGTGATTGTCCCGTGCCACAACTGCCAGAGGAAAAACCGTCTGGCTTACGCGCGGCTGGGCGAGGCTGTCCGCTGCGCGCAGTGCAAGGAGCTGCTCACACCGCCGTCGGAACCGATCGAGGTTGGCACCTCGTCCGACTTCGACCAGCTCGTCTCGCAGGCCTCCGTGCCCGTCGTCGTCGACTTCTGGGCGCCGTGGTGCGGTCCCTGCCGCATGGTGGCGCCCGAACTGAAGAAAGTGGCCGCACGCCAGGCCGGCCGGTTGCTCGTCGTCAAGGTGAACACCGACGCGCTCGAGGACCTCGGTCAGCGGTTCGGGATCCGTTCGATTCCGACGATGGCGGTGTTCGTGCAGGGCCGGGAAGCGTCACGGTCGGCTGGGGCACGGCCCGCGGAACAGATCGAGGCCTTCGTCGATCAGGCGCTGCACTCGCACAGGCCGGGCTAGGCGAGACTAGCTTAGCCAGCGCTCCGAACAGGCTTCCCCTACATGATCACGTCACTCGCAATGCCACTATCGGGTCGACTGTCATTGCACGTCGCGCTGGAAAATAGCAGGCCGCAGTGGCAACTGCCGTCAGCAACAGCGAGACGGCCGTGAACGTCAACGGATCGCTCGTCGTCACGCCAAACAGCAGACTCGAGCCCGCGCGCCCGAGCCACCAGGCTCCCACGAGCCCGAGCGCGACACCGGTCAGGCTTAACGTCAGCCCCTCACCGATCATCATCCGGAAGATGTCGCCTCGCTGTGCGCCGATGGCCATGCGCAAGCCGATTTCCTGTGTGCGCGTCGCGACGGAGTACTGGACGAGCCCGTAGATCCCGACAGCGGCCATCAGTAGCGCCACGACTGAGAAGCCGGTCAAGAGCGAGGTCTGGAAGCGACGCTGCGTCAGGTACGTTCCGAGTTGCTGTTCCAGAGGCGCCACTCCGTAGATCGGCGCGTTCTTCTCGACGCGACGCACGGCCGCTCGAAGTGCCCCGGCCATCGCCAGCGGGTCGTCCGACGAGGTTCGTATGAAAAGATCCACGTTCAGGGGGGGAGGATTCTGCGCGAGCGACACGAAGATCTGCGGGAGCGCTTCGCGCTCCAGCCCCTGCCGCCGCATGTCGCCGACCACGCCCACCACTGTGTACCACGGGCCGTCGGAATCCCGCGGGCCCAACGTGAACCTTCTGCCGACTGGATCGTACCCCGGCCACGAGCGCCGAGCCATCGCATCGTTGATGATCGCGACCCGCGGAGCCTCGGGCCGATCCCCGATCGAAAAGAAACGGCCGCGGAGCAACGGCGTTCCGAGGGTTCTGAAGAAATCCGCGCTGACCTCGTCTCTTGTGAACCGCAGGCGCTCGGACACCGTTCCCTCGTCCCGTTCGACAGTGAGGACCTGGTCCCTGGGGTTAGCAGTGAACAGATCGCCGGTGATGCCGGCGCTCTCCACACCCGGAACCGCCTGAATCTGTTCAAGGACGCGGTGGTACAGGTCGGTCCGTTGCGCGGGGACGCTGAAGGTCGTCGGGCTGGAGACCTCCATCACGAGGACCCGCTCAGGCGTGAATCCCGGATCAATGCTGTTCACGTACCGCCAGCTTCGGACGAGCAGACCGGCGCCGACGAGCAGAACAATCGCAAGCGCAAACTCCGCCACCACGAGGGCGCGGCGGATTCGACGGCTGGATGCTCCGCCCGAGACACTTCTGCCACCCTCCTCGCCGGCAAGACGCAAGTCGCGGCGCAACGTCGTCATCGCGGGCGCCAGTCCCACCAGGATTCCCGCCAGGAGAGAAGTGGCCAGGGCCCAGCCGAGGACGCGGACATCGAGACTCACCTCATTCAGACGCGGCAAGGTGCCGGGCCCGAAGGCCCGAATGAGGCGAATGGCTACGAGGGCGAGCAGTGTCCCAATCAGCCCCGAGACGGCGGCGAGCAGGACGCTTTCGGTGAGCAGCTGCCGCACGATCCGTCCGGCATTCGCTCCAAGCGCAGCGCGAACGGCCATCTCGCGCGCGCGAGCGGTGCTGCGCGCCAGCGAGAGGCTTGTGACGTTGGCAGCGGCGATAAGCAACACGCACAACACGGCGCCGCCGAGCAACCACAATGCCAATCGCGATTGGGGTCCGACCACGTAAAGACTCAATGGGACGACGCTGATGCCCTGGTCCCTTTCAGCCGCCGGCAGTTGATCGTTGAGGCGGCGGGCGACTGCCCTCATCTCCGCCTGGGCCTGATCGAACGTCACGCCCGGTCGAAGTCTCCCGATGACGAACCACATCTGTCCGCCGCGCACGCTCTGGCGGCTCGAGTGCGGCACCCACACGTCTGCATCGAGCCTCGCGATTTGGAAATCAGCAGGGAGGATGCCGACGATTTGGGAAGGAAAGCCGTTGAGCACGAGGGTCGCGCCGATCGCATCGTGCGACCCTCCGAAACGCGCTTGCCAGAAGCGATGACTGATCAGGACCGGCCGTTGCCGCTGCTCGGCTTCTTCGGTCGAAAAGCTGCGCCCCAGGACGGGGCGGACACCGAGGAGTGGAAGCAGGTTGGGGGAGATGCTCGCACCGACGATCTGCTCCGCTCCGTCAGCGCCGGTCAGCACCGTGGACACGGCATCGAAGGTGGCCATGTCCGCGAAGCTCTGACTTTGACTCTGCCACTGTTCGACATCCCAAAGAGCCGATCGGCCCTCGCGAAGGTTCTGCGTCGGATCCTCGGTCCACAACATCGCCAACTGTTCGGGGGACCGATACGGAAGCGGCCGAAGCAGAACCGCATTCAGCACGCTGAACATGGCGGTGTTGGTGCCAATCGCCAGCGCCAGCGTGGCCGCCGCTGCCATCGTAAAAGCGGGACTCTTGCGGAGGGTGCGAAGCGCATGGCGCAAGTCACGCGCCAAATCCTCCAGCCACCTGAATGACCGGACCTGCCGATACACCTCCTTGGTCTGCGTGACGCCCCCGAAACTACGCTGCGCGGCCCAGCGCGCCTCCTCCGGGGAAAGGCCCTGCCGGACGTACTCCTCTGTCGCTTCAGCCAGATGGCTGGTGATCTCGTCGTCGATCTCGCGATCCATCTGCCGAGAACGAACGAGGGCCCGCAGCCGGAACAGAACGACGCGCAGGCGTGTCATGAGGGGTTCTCCGAGATCTTCAGGAAGCGTTCAACGATATTCGCCGCACGCTGCCACTGCGCTTCTTCGTTGTGGAGCTGCTTGCGCCCGGCGCGTGTCAGGGCGTAGATCTTCACGCGACGGCCGCTCTCGGAGGTGCCCCATTTGGACGAAATCCACCCCATTTGCTCCAGCTTGAGCAGCGCCGGATACAGAGTGCCCTGGTTGAGTGCAAGCTGATTCCCGCTGATCTGTTCGATTCGCCGCGCGATCCGATACCCGTGCAGCGGGCCCAGGGCCTCCAAGGTCTTGATGACCATCAAACCGAGGGTGCCGTAGAGAACGTCACTCTTGTCGGGCGTCATCTGTTGAGAGCCTACACCTCACACCTGTTGGCAGTCAACTGGTCTGACGGTCGAGGTTTCACGCGTGTCTCCTCGGCACTCATCCTGCTGAAGCAATTATGAGAAGGTTCTAGCGTCCTCTTCTTGACCGTGCCGCTGCCGGTGGAGCCGCCGGCTTCGGCCAGTAATATCTGGTCAGCCACCGGCTCAGTCCGTCCAGACCTGGAAACAGCACGCGCTCGTTGACATTGGCCTGATCGAGCTTGTCGCGAATTTCCCATTTCAGCGACGCGGGAATGATCACGCGACGCACGAGCCGTGGATGCGCGGCCAGCCAGTCGTCCAGCGTCGCGCTGGCGCTCGACATGAGCGAAAAGAGCGCCAACTGGTTGACAATCCGCGGATCGAGCGAGGGCGGCTCGAGGAATACGACGAACGGTCTGCGGCTGAGTCGATCGAACTCGCGCAGGCTGGCGAACGTACCGAGCGTCTCGACGGTCGCCGTATCCGAGCCTTCAGCCGCCATCAGGCGCCTGAGACGCGCGGGAACCAGTCGATTGGCTTCGGCGAAGTTGATACTCCAGACGACACCGTCCCGATCCATGTCGGCAAGGTTGGCGGTCGCAAAGTGCAAAGCCACAAACGGTGAGTACGTCCAGTCCAGCAGGCGTGTCGGCAGCCCGCGGTGCTGCGCGAGAGCCAGCCAGTGCCAGATCGAATCGCTGGCGACTCCCTGATAAGCGTACTTGCGGAAATTCCGCAGCAGGTGCAGCTCGAGGCGTTCGACACCGGGGCGCCCGGCGGCCAGCCGGAGGAGCCGACTCGACAGGTCTTCTGCAGCCAGAGTCTGGCCACGGAATGCGAACGGCGATCGAAACCGCCCCAGCGTCGGATTCCAGGAGCCCGCAAACAGCGCGTCGATAAGGTCGCCCCAGGCAGAGGGCATCACCCAGGTTCGCCGTTCAAGATGGGGGGGGCAGCGACCGTCATTCGTAGGTTTCTGAATCCTGCATTACCCTATCATTTCCCATGTCCCGGCTTTCCATCCTGGCGCTGCCGCTGGTCCGAGTTGGCATCGTGCTGTTGGTGGGAACGGCTGGCCTGGCGGCGCTTCAAACCGCACCGCCTCGAATACCGCACGCCGACCTCGAGGAAGCCACGCTGTCGGACCTCCAGAACCGAATGAACAGCGGCAGGGAAACAGCCAGATCGCTGGCCGAGAAGTATCTCGCACGGATCAGCGCAGTCGATCGCCAGGGACCGTCGCTTCGGAGCATCATCGAACTCAACCCCGATGCGCTGCGCATCGCCGACGAGCTCGATGCGGAGCGCAAGAGCAAGGGCCCGCGCGGCCCCCTTCACGGCATTCCCGTCGTGGTGAAGGACAACATCGCCACGACCGACCGCATGATGACCACCGCCGGCTCGCTCGCGCTGGTCGGGACAAAGCCGCCGAGGGAAGCGTTCATCGTGACCAGGCTGCGTGCTGCCGGCGCGGTCATCCTCGGCAAAACCAACATGAGCGAATGGGCGAACTTCAGATCGGGGCACTCGACGAGCGGGTGGAGCGCTCGCGGCGGGCAGACGATCAACCCCTACGCGCTCGATCGCAGCCCGTCGGGATCGAGTTCGGGATCGGCGGTCGCGGTGGCCGCGAACCTCGCGGCCGTGGCCGTCGGCACGGAAACCGACGGATCGATCGTGTCGCCGGCCCAATCCAACGCCATCGTGGGCATCAAACCCACTGTCGGTTTCGTCAGCCGCGCCGGGATCATTCCGATCTCGCACAGCCAGGACACGGCGGGACCGATGGCCCGGACGGTCGCCGACGCCGCTGCCCTCCTGTCGGTCATGGCCGGCCCGGACCCCGACGACACGGCAACACTGAAACACACGCCGCCTCGAGACTTGAGCGCATCGCTCGATCCGCAAGGCCTGCGCGGTGCACGAATCGGCATCGTGCGCAACCGGCTGTTTCGCTACAACCTCGCACGGGATCGCATCGCCGATGACGCGATCGCCGTCATGAAAGCCCACGGAGCGATCGTCGTCGACCCGGCCAATATCCCGACGCTCGGAACCTTCGACGATACGGAAATCCAGGTGCTGCTGTACGAGTTCAAGGCCGGGCTGAACAAGTATCTGGGATCGCTCGGACCGAACTCGCCGGTGAAGTCGCTGAGTGACGTCATCGCCTTCAATGAGGCCCACGCCAAAGACGAGCTCGTTCATTTCGGCCAGGAAATCCTCATGCTGGCCGATCTGAAGGGCCCCCTCGACCGGACGGAATATACCGCCGCGCTGGCCGGATCGCAGCGTCAGGCACGGGAGCTGGGCATCGATGCCGTTATGGCGGAGTACCAGCTCGACGCGCTGTTCGCCCCGACAGGTGGGCCCGCCTGGGCGATCGATCATGCCAACGGCGATCGCTCAACCGCGCCGGGACCGTCGAGTATCGCGGCCGTGGCGGGTTACCCCCACATCACCGTGCCCGCAGGCTATGTGGACGGGCTCCCCGTAGGTGTTTCGTTCTTCGGTCGGGCGTGGAGCGAACCGGCGCTGATCAGGCTGGCGTACGCTTACGAGCAGGCCACGAAGCACCGCCGCCCGCCAACCTTTGCGCCGTTCGCGAAGGTCAGCCAATAGCGAGGGCTGTCCGAGCGGGGTGACTCGCTAAAGAGAAGATTGCCACACGGCGCGGCCGACGAAGAACGGGCCGAGGCGTTCGAGGTACATCGACGTCTGCTGTGTCCTCCTCATGGTCTGCACGATCGACGAGAGCGGATAGAGCTCCTTCCCGATAAGCCCGACGACGAAGTCGTTGTCCTGTCTGTCCAGGCCGTGGCACGCGAGACGAATGTCGTGAGCGTAGTCGCCGGCCCCGTACGCCATGCCGATGGCTCCGTGCTCAGCCAGGATTGTGCGTTGCTCTTCCGGAGGCAACTGCGCGAACCGGCCGCTTCGTCGCAACGGATACCAGACCGCCCAGGGCCAGTCACGATTGAGCACCGTCCGGCGCGGGCGGTGCAGCAACACGTCCAGCAGATCCGGCTCGTACCCCAAGGAGTACGTACGGCCCAGCATCGTGAACTCGGGCTTCTGAACAAGGCCGGCGAATGGTCCGTCGTTGATGAGCGGTCGCACCCGATCGACGAAGTGGGCAGGGTCCTGCTCGAACGTCAGTACGCCGATGCCCCGGGGATCGTTGACATCCTCGTACAGCACGCCCGGCAGACCCGAAGCCTCGAGCGCGGCCGCCGCCGGCCGCGCGTCGGGGCACCCGCCGAACGCCAGAAACTGCATGAACAGCCGCGTATCCGATCGCTGCGGCTGCCCGTCCTTCATCCCCCCTCGTTCGCTGATGTCGGGCGGTTCAGGACCTCGTCTCCGATGGGCGGCTTGGGTGCTCACGGCTAGAATCGTATCGCAACTATGCCCGACTACAGAATCCGGCCTGCTACGATTGGCGACGTAGACGTGCTCGTCCATCATCGAGTTGCCATGTTCCTGGACATGGGTACACCAATGGACGAGGAAGCGGTGGCGCGCGAGTTCAGGCGATGGGTCACAGAGATGCTCCCATCGGGCACCTATCGCGGATGGGTCGTGGAAACGGCCGCCAGCCACCCGGCTCCCCATGGATCTTCACCCACCGTCGTCGCCGGAGGTGGAATCTGTATCTTCCCCTGGCCTCCTGGTCCGCAAAGTCTGGGCGACCGGCTGGCATTCGTCTACAACGTTTACACAGAGCCGGCTCACCGGCGGCAGGGCCTTGCGCGGAAGGTCATGGAAGCGATTCATGCGTGGTGCCGCGAAGCGGGCATCAGCACCCTCGCCCTCAACAGCAGCGTCGATGGCCGGTCGCTGTACGAGTCGTTGGGCTACCGGGTTCGACCCAATCCGATGATGGTGTGCGAGCTGCTGGGCAGCGAGGCTCGTGGCGGGGGCTGAAGCGTGAGGAGGGTAGAGGCTGGAGGTTAGGGTTGGGGCCCAAACCTCCAACCTCTAGCCTCGGCCCCATAACCTCCAAGCTCTAGCCTCGGCCCCATAACCTCGAGCCCCTAGCCTCTAACCTCCAATAAGATATAATTCGTCGGCCTTGCGAGAGGCGGGCCCGGTCACGCCGAGCGGTGGCAACGGCGGACGTCCCAAGACTCTTGGTTACACGGAGAAGCGCGAGAATGCCGTTCATCATCACAGACCCCTGCATAGAAACCAAGGACACTGCCTGCGTGGACGTGTGCCCCGTGGACTGCATCCATCCGCGGAAGGACGAGGCAGAGTTCGCGCAGGCGACGATGCTCTATATCCATCCGGAGGAGTGCATCGATTGCGGTGCCTGCGTTCCTGCGTGTCCCGTCGCCGCCATCTACGAGAGCATCGACGCCACGCCCTCGCATCAGAAGGATCTGATCGAAGCCAATGCCGTCTACCGGCTCGGCGACGCGGACGCGATGGCCAAAGCCGAAGCAATCGTTCAGGCGCACATTGCGGCGCGCCCCGACATCATGGCGGTGCCGGCGGCCGAGCGAGCGGCGGCGCACCCCAACTTTTCCTGAAATTGCAGATTGTAGCTTGCAGATTGCAGATTGAATTGGACCGAACGGCCCCGTTCCAATTCCCAATCTGCAGTCTGCAACCCTGCAATCTGCAATGAAGATCGGTACCTGGAACGTCAACGGCATCCGGGCGAGACAGGGGCAGGTTCAGCAATGGATCGCCGACGAACGTCCGGACGTCGTCTGCCTGCAGGAAATCAAGGCCACCTCAGAGCAAGTGCCTGAAGCCCTCTGCGAGATGGAGGGCTACTGGTGCTATTGGCACGGGGGGAAGGGCTACTCCGGCGTGGCGCTCCATGTCAGCAAGGTCATCGCGCCGGAACGTCCCGTGTTTTCCCACCCGGAGTTCAACTACGAAAATCGCATCGCGGCCGTCGATCTGAGAACCGCGATGGGAGATCTCACCGTCGCGAGCGTCTATGTGCCCAACGGCGGCAAGGACTTCAAGGCGAAGGTGAGGTTTCTGGAAGCCATGGACGAGTATGCGGCATCGCTCCAGGCGAGCGGCCGCCGGCTCGTGTTGTGCGGCGACATGAACATCGCGCGAACCGATCGCGACGTGCATCCCAAAGAGCGCAAGCCGCGGGCCATCGGACAGCTTCCCGAAGAGCGCGCGCTGATCGAGCGGATCATAGGGCGAGATCTGGTGGACGTGGGCCGGGCGCTCGATCCCGACAACGACAACCTGTTCACCTGGTGGGCACCGTGGCGGAATCTCAGGCAACGCAACATCGGGTGGCGCCTGGACTACGTGTTGGCCAGCACGACGCTCGCCACGATGGCCATGGCGTGTCCGGTGCAGAAGGACGTCGGCACCAGCGATCATGCCCCTGTCATCGCGACATTCTCAAACCAAGGCGTAGCCACGGAGACACGAAACCACGAAGCGCAGTAACCTACGAATTCTTCTTCGTGCCATCGTGGCTTCGTGGCCTAACAGATGCGCATAGTCGTTCAGAAATACGGCGGCTCGAGCGTCGCCGATGTCGCCCGCATGAAACTCGTGGCGGAGCGCGTCATGCGGACCCGACAACAAGGCTACGACGTCGTGGTGGTCGTGTCGGCCATGGGCGACACGACCGACGAGCTGCTGGCGCTGGCGAAGCAGCTCTCGCCGAACCCGGATCGTCGCGAGCTGGACATGCTCCTCACCGCGGGCGAGCGAATCTCCATGGCGTTGCTCTCCATCGCCATCCGCGAGCTCGGTGGCGAGGCGATCAGCTTCACCGGCAGCCAGTCGGGAATCATCACCACCGACCGGCACGTGGACGCGCGCATCATCGAGGTCCGTCCCTTCCGAGTCCAGGATGAGCTCGACAAGGGAAAGATCGTCGTCGTGGCGGGCTATCAGGGCGTGTCCTACCGGCGTGAGGTGACCACGCTCGGACGGGGCGGCAGCGATACGACGGCCGTCGCAATGGCGGCGGCGCTCGGGGCCGAGTACTGCGAGATCTGCTCGGACGTGGAGGGCGTATACACGGCCGATCCGCGGGTGGTGCCGGACGCGCAGCGCATCGGCACGATGTCGTACGAGGAAACACAGGAACTGGCCGAATCAGGCGCCAAAGTGCTCAACGCCCAGGCCATCGAGTTCGCGAAGGAAAAAGGTATCGCTATCTACGCGCGGGCGACGAAGTCGCCGCTGCCCGGGGCCGATCCCTCGGCGGACGGCACGGTGGTTCGACGCGACGCCGTCCGGCAGCCCGGTTCGGTGGTTGGCGTCGCCAGCGAACGCGACGTGCTCGTGCTCAGTGCCGACGTGGGACACGGGGCCACGGCGCCGGGCGCGATCGGTCTCTTCGCCGTGCTCGACGAGCACGGCGTTTCGGGCAAGCAGCTCCACAGCATCGACGATTCGCTCACGATGGTCATCTCCCGCGAGAATCTTCACGAGGAAGGTAAGCTCCGTGCTGACCTGGCGAGGCGTTTTGGCGACACGGTTCGCCTGGTCGATGGCCTCGGCGCCGTCAGCGTGGTCGGTGCCGGCATCAACGCGACCTTCGGCAATGTGCGTCGTGGATTGGACGCACTCACCGCGGACGGCATCGTCGCACGCCAGGTCGCAACCTCGTCGTTCCGCATTTCGTGGATGATCGATCGCACACGCCTCGACGACGCCGTCCGGCTGCTGCACCGGACGTTCATCGCATCATGACCGACGTCCTCGAACGCTTTCTACGCTACGTCCGCTACGACACCCAGTCGGACGAAACCTCCGACAGGTACCCCAGCACGCAGAAACAGCTCGTCTTGATGCACGATCTCGCAGCAGAACTTCAAGCGATCGGCGTTACCGATGCGGCGGTGGACGGGCATGGGTACGTCATGGCGACCGTGCCCGCCACGTCACCCAAGCCCGTGCCGGTCATCGGTTTCATCGCCCACATCGATACTTCCCCCGAAATGAGCGGCGCCGGGGTCAAGCCAATCGTGCACCACGCCTACGACGGGGGCGATCTGGTCCTGCCCGACGATCCATCGGCGGTACTGCGCGCGGCGGATTGTCCTCCTCTGGAGGAACGCATCGGCGACGATATCGTCACCGCGTCTGGCACGACTCTCCTCGGCGCCGACAACAAAGCGGGCGTGGCGGAGATCGTGACAGCCGCGGCTCACCTGATGGCGCATCCCGAAATCCGGCACGGCGCCGTGCGCATCGCGTTCACTCCGGACGAGGAGATCGGACGGGGAACGAAGTTCTTCGACGTCGAGCGATTCGGCGCCCGCTGCGCCTACACGATGGACGGGGGAAGCCGCGGAGAAGTCGAGACCGAAAGCTTTTCCGCCGATGCCATGACCGTGACGTTTCACGGCTTCAACACTCACCCTGGATACGCGAAAGGCCGAATGATCAACGCGATCAAAATCGCCGCCGATTTCATCCACCTCCTGCCGCGAGAGACGCTCTCGCCCGAGAAAACCGCTGAGTACGAGGGGTTCGTACACCCCTACGTCGTGAAGGCCGCCGTGGAACGGACGTCGGTGAAACTGATCGTTCGTGACTTCGACACGGCGGCGCTGAAAACGAAACATGAGGTGATCGAGCGGCTCGCCAGGCAAGCCGTGTCCGGGTTCGAGGGCGCCCGAGTCGAGTTTCTCGTGGAGGAGCAGTACAGGAACATGCGGGAGATTCTGCAGCGCCATCCCGATGTGGCGCAGTACGCGCGCGACGCGGTCCAACGTGCGGGGATCGCCGTCCGCGAGCGGCCGATCAGGGGAGGCACCGACGGGTCCCGGCTGTCGTTCATGGGGCTGCCGACGCCGAATATCTTCGCCGGCGAGCACAATTTCCACTCGCGGCTCGAGTGGGTGTCTGCGCAGGACATGGTCAAAGCGGTGGAAGTCATCGTCCACCTCTGTCGAATCTGGGAAGAGCGGTCATAGTTCTTCCACCTCGATGTCGTCCTCCCCCTCGTCCACGACGATGCTGTGAATGTCGACGCGGAACCATTCGCGAAACGTCTTGAAATCGCGCGTGTGCGGCCACGTGGACTGTTCTTCGGTCCAGGCTGCGAGCTGAAACTCGAAGAGCCACTCGGCGTTCTCTTCGATCCATTCCTGCACGTCTTCCTCGAGTTCGAATTCGGGCAGCAGAATCGCCGTGCCGAACGGTTTGGCGCGCACCACGGTCAGCATGCCCTTGTTCGCGTCGGCATCGTGACGCCTGGTCCAGTCGATGAACGGCTGCCGTCCGCTCACGCTGACGGCCGTTCTGTTCAGTACTCGCATGCCCCGCATCGTATCGCGTTCGCCAGCTCATCAACCACCGCAACGGTCGTGCTTGCCGGGTCAGCGGCTGCGGCTTACAGTGGCATCGAGGAGGTGGCCTGATGGCAGACACTGCAAAATGCGCGCATCCCGCGTGTGAATGCATGGTGAGCAAGGGCGGCGAGTGGGGAAAGTACTGCAGCGAGACCTGCAAAGAGAAGGGCGATCAGACGGAGCTCCACTGCGAGTGCCATCACAAAGGCTGTCGATAGGTCCGAACCGACACAGCGTTTGTCGGGCACGTTGACTGACGCGACCCGTTTGCACGGGCCGGCCACTTTGTGCGCCCGTTCTGGCCCCCTCGGCGTGCGCGCGTAGTGTCCGCCGGCACCCGGTCTGACCCCCTCAACCGTCCTGCGTAAAAGTCATGTCACGCCCCCGTACCTCTGGCCGCGTCGGCCATGCCCTCGCGCAACGCTGAGACCTGCCCCGGGATCGTTGCGTTTCTATGCTCGTCCGACGCGGGCGGAAGCGTATAATCCGCGGATAAGTGAGGACAGCTATGACGAGCAGACGTCTTGTTTACATCGCTTTGGGCCTCGGGCTCATTGCCCTCGCGGTTTCCCCTCGCTCCACCGTAACGGCGCAGCAGGCGGCTGCGCAGACTGTCGCCGTTGACGGCGACGACCTGGGCGGCGTTGTGACAGGGCCGAAAGGGCCCGAAGCCGGCGTCTGGGTCATTGCCGAGACGACAACCCTGCCGACCAGATTCGTGAAGATCGTCGTGACGGATGATCAGGGCCGGTACCTGATACCTGATCTGCCGAAGGCCACCTACAACGTCTGGGCACGTGGCTACGGTCTGGTCGATTCGAAGAAAGTGCAGGCGACACCGGGGAAGCCGGTCAATCTCACCGCAGTTGTTGCGCCTACCCCAGTCGCCGCGGCTCAGTACTACCCCGCCGGCTACTGGTTCTCGATGATGCAGGTGCCGGACACGAAAGAATTCCCCGGCACCGGCCCGGAAGGTAACGGGATCTCGACGAACATCCGGAACCAGGCCGAGTGGCTCCAACGCACCAAGAACGGCGGCTGCATGGCGTGTCACCAGCTGGGAAGCCAGGGGATCCGCGAGATTCCGGAAAGCCTCGGACGCTTCCCCTCGTCGATTGCCGCATGGGACCGACGGGTGCAATCGGGACAGGCAGGCGCCGGGATGAGCGGAGGCCTCGATCAGATGGGCCGGCCGCGGGCGCTCAAGATGTTCGCTGACTGGACCGATCGCATTGCCAAGGGTGAGGTGCCGCCGGCGCCTCAACGCCCGCAAGGTCTCGAGCGGAACGTCGTGGTCAGCATGTGGGACTGGGCGGATCCGAAAGCGTACTTGCACGACGTCGTGACCACTGACAGGCGGAATCCGACGGTGAACGGCAACGGGCCGATGTACGGATCGCTCGAGTTGAGCGCCGACTACCTGCCGGTGCTCGATCCGAAGACGAACACCATCAGCCGCATTCCGCTGACGGTGCGCGACCCGAACACGGAACCGACAAGCCCCAAGATGGCCGCACCATCGGCGTACTGGGGTGAGGAAGTCGTCTGGACGAGCAAGAACAACGTCCACAACCCGATGCTCGACGAGAAAGGACGCGTCTGGATTACGTCAGCCGTCCGCCCGCCGGCGAATCCCGACTACTGCAAAGAGGGATCGAGTCATCCCTCCGCCAAGCTGTTCCCCATCGCAAATGCCGGCCGTCACCTGGCGATGTACGACCCCGCGACGAAGAAGCTCACGCACATCAGCACCTGCTTCGGGACGCACCACCTGATGTTTGCTGAAGATGCAAACCAGACCCTCTGGACGAGCGGAGGCGGTCAGGTCGTGGGATGGCTGAACCGGAAGATGTTCGAAGAGACGGGTGACGAGGCGCGTTCGCAGGGCTGGACGGCGCTCATCCTCGACACCAACGGCAACGGCAAGCGTGACGCGTACGTCGAGCCGAACCAGCCGCCTGACGCCGCAAAGGACCGACGCCTTGGCGGTGCGTTCTATGCCGTGTCGCCGGCGCCGGACGGATCGGTGTGGGGATCGCAGCTCGGCTTCCCCGGCGCGATAATCCGGCTGAGTCCGGGGGCGAACCCGCCCGAAACCGCACTGGCAGAAGTGTATGAGCCGCCGATGAAAGACGGGGTTCCCGTCCAAGGCTACTCCCCGCGCGGCGCGGACATCGACCGGAACGGCGTCGCGTGGATGGCGATGGCGAGCGGCCACATGGCCAGCTTCGATCGACGCAAGTGCAAGAGCCCGCTGAACGGGCCGAACGCCACCGGGCAACACTGCGCCGAGGGTTGGACGTTCTACACCGAACCGCTGCCCCAGATGAAGGGCGTCACGGCGAGCGGAAGCGCCGAATCCAGCTACTACACGTGGGTCGATCAGTTCGACACGCTGGGGCTCGGCGCGAACACGCCGATCAACACCGGGAACCACTCCGAAGGTCTGCTCGCGCTCAAGGACGGCAAGTGGGTCGTTCTGCGCGTGCCGTATCCCAACGGGTTCTACACCAAGTGGATGGACGGGCGGATCGACGATCCGAAAGGCGGATGGAAGGGGCGCGGGCTGTGGGCGACCGTTTCCACTCGCGCGCCGTTCCACATGGAGACCGGCAAAGGGACGACGAGCAAGGTGGTTCACTTCCAGCTTCGACCCGATCCGCTGGCGAGGTAGCGATATCCGGTCCGGCTGAGGCCGGACAACACGACGTTGGCAACTGGGCACTGCCGTGGTTCCTCGCGGTACCATGGCAGTTGCCCGGTCCGTCCGACCGGTCGCTCACCGAGGAGTTCCCCCATGTCTCGTCGAATCCGAACGCTGCCGCTGCTGGCAGTCGCGGCTGCCGCAGCTTGCTCGCCTACGCCCTCGCCGGAGTCGTCGGCGCCTCGGGCTCCGCTCTATAGCAACCTCGGGAACTATCACCACACCATCTCCACCGATTCTCCCGACGCCCAGAAGTATTTCGATCAGGGGCTGACCCTGTCCTACGCGTTCAATCACGCGGAGGCCATTCGTTCTTTCAAGCAGGCGATCGCGCTCGATCCGGAATGCGCGATGTGCCATTGGGGCGTGGCGTTCGCACTCGGTCCCAATATCAACGCGCCGATTACCGAAGAGGCGGCCAAAGAGGCATTCGGGGCGATCGAGCAGGCGCGCATGCACGCAGCCGGCGCGACCGGCAATGAACGCGCTTACATCGAGGCTCTGGCCCGGAGGTACTCGGCCGATCCGAAAGCCGATCGCGTGCCGCTCGATCGCGCGTACGCCGACGCGATGCGCGAGGTCGTCAAACGCTTTCCGGACGACCTCGATGCCGCCACGCTCTTCGCGCAGTCGCTGATGGATACCGCGCCGTGGAACTACTGGGACCCGAACGGCAACCCGCGAGCGTTCACCAGCGAGGTGCTGTCATCGCTGGAAGGAGTGCTCGCGCGAAAGGAGGATCACGCCGGCGCGATCCACCTGTACATTCACGCTGTCGAGGCGTCACCGAATCCCGGTCGCGCCGAGCGCTACGCCGACAAGCTTCCCGCGCTTGTTCCCGGCGCGGGGCACCTCGTGCACATGCCGGCACACATCTATCTGCGGACGGGACGATATGCCGACGCGTCACAGGCCAATGTGGATGCCATCAAAGCCGACGAAGCGTATTTCGCCGGCGACGCCGTGCCGGGCAACATGACGTACCAAATCGGTTACTACCCGCACAACCCCCACTTCTTCGTGATGTCCGCGTCGCTCGAGGGACGGCGCGACGCGGCGCTCGAAGCCGCGGAGGAAGTGCGGTCGCGCGTTCACGCCGACATGATTCGCGATCCGGCCATGGGCGGCATGGTGCAGCACATGCACCTGGCCCCGCTGCTCACGAAAGTCCGCTTCGGTCTCTGGGATCAGGTGCTCGCCGAGCCAGCGCCGCCAGACGATCTGCATTACACCCGCGTGCTGTGGCATACCGCGCGTGGACTTGCGCACGCGGCCAAAGGCGCGCTCAAAGAGGCCGAGACCGACCTGTCTGCCGTCGCGGCTCTCAAAGACGAGAATTCGCTGAAGACGCTGTATGTATCCAGCGTCAATACGGGGGCGGCCGTGGCGGCCATCGCTCACGAAGTGCTGTCGGGTGAAATCGCGACCAAGCAGAAGAACGCGACCCTAGCCATGAAGCATTACGCACAGGCCGTGGCCCTCGAGGACGGTCTCACCTATATGGAGCCGCCCGACTGGCCGATTCCCGTCAGGCAGCTTCAGGGCGCGGCGCTTCTGCAGCTCGGCCGACCACGCGATGCCGAAGCGGCGTTTCGCGACGACATGAAAAAATTTCCCGAGAACGGCTGGTCGCTGACCGGCATGCAGGAAAGCCTCGCCCGTCAGAAGAAGACGGCGGAGGCAGCCGAGGTCAAGGCACGGCTCGACAAGGTGTCATCTGCGTCATCCGGGTCATTTAGTCATCTGGTCATTGGGTCATCTGGTCAATGAATCGAGGAATTGCACGTCAATTCAATGACCCGATAACCCAGTTGACCAGATGAACCCATTCCCTATCGGCGGTGAAAGACGACGAAGTCGTACCCCACCCACCGTTCGTCGAGGCACCGTTGAAGCGCCGTGCCGCCCACCAGGTGGCCGAATCGGGTCGCATGGAGCGGAAGCCAGGCGACCAGCGGGAGAGCCGCACGGACGACCCGGTCGCGTGGACGATTCAGCTCCAGATAATGCGTGAGATCGGTCGTCGAACGATGTTCGAACCCCGCTTCCTCCGCCAGCTCCTGGAGCTCCGCGGAACTGAGCAGGGTGTTGATGTGCCAGCCCCGAGCGAAGCGAGCGATGTTCGCCTCAGCGACCGCGCTGCTGGTCGGCCGCTTGAAATCGTCGCACAAGATGAGCAGGCCCCCCGGAACGATGAGTTTGCGGCACTCCGAGAAAAACCCTTCAGGCGAAGGAGCGTGGACGAAGGCTTCGATGGCGTAGGCCAGGTGAGCCGGCCTGATGCCGGGAGGGAGATCGACGAAATCGCCTTCGACGCAGCTCACCCTCGCCGTTAACCTCGCTCGCTCAATCCGCTCCTGCGCCAGGCGCGCCTGCACCAGGCTCACGGTGACACCGGTTGCCGTGATGGTCGGCAGCATCGCCGCCAGGTAGCAGAGGCTCGCGCCCACTCCGCAACCCAGATCGACCACATGCGGCTTCTCGACCTCGAGTGGCAGCCGACGAACGTGATCGCCAATCCGATCCTCGACGTAATGAAAGGCCTCGTCACGGGTGCGAACCCCAGGTCCCCAGACAGCCCGGTGAATCGCACCAACGCCTCCGCCTTGCCCGAGGGAGACAAACCTAGCGGTATTGCGATCGTAGTACCGACGAAGGTCGGCGATGCTGAAGCGAGGCGGGTTCACTTCACGGGGACGTGGCAGCGCTTCCATAGCCGCGCTGGACGACTGGAGGCCGCCGTCGGGAGGAAGGTCGCATCACATCGACTTCGACCGGCACGCCGTTACGGTATCCCACACGGGCGGCAGCAACCGCCCGCACACGCTCCCCCGCCGTCACGATGCCCACCAGGTTGAGCGGATCGGCCGCGCTGATCACGTTCAGACGATCATCAAAAGGCGTGCGCCGGACTTCTCGCAGACGCTCGACGGCGTCGGGAAGCGCAAACTGTTCGCCCGACATCCCCGACACGAACCGGCCGCCGCGAATCTCGCCTCGGGCCTCGAGGCGCCGGTAGGCACGTACGAGATCGCGCCACGGGGCGGCGTTGGCCTCCCGAACCAGCATGCGTCGAAACACGACCCCGTACCGCTTCAGCAACACCCGCGCCTGCCCTTCCACCACCTCGTCGCGCGGAGCCGACCGCGCCCCATCGGGGCGGACCAGCGACCATCGTCCAGCCTGGGCGGCGGCGCCCCTGAGGGGGCGGCGGCCGGACGCCGCGCGGATGATCGTGCGCAATCCCGCAAACCCGTCCGATGCTGCCATGCCTGCCGCCACCAGCTCGCCGAGCGCCGCCAGCAGCGTCGTCTCGTCAGGTGCGGACGGGGCCAGCTCGCGAAGGAACGAGGCGCCGTGTCGGCGGAGGCTGTCATAGACCGCCTGGGTGGCGGCGCCTTGGAATCGGGCGCTGGCGAGCGCACCGCCGCTCGTCTCGTCGATCGCCGCCTCTTCCTCCGCGTACCAAAGATCGCGGTGTTCCCGCAGAAACAGTGCGACGGGCGTGGCGCCGACCACGGCGGACGTGGCTCCCGGCCTCTCAAAGCGACCCCACCCGACTTCGCCCGTCAAGCACAGCAGGTCGAGAAAGGCGGGGTCGTAGCGTTCCAGGCGGGAGGGCAGCACGTGCCGCTCCCATCCCTTCGCGGCCAACTCGTAGCCGTCGAGCTGGGCGACAATCTGCCGCAACCCCTCCACGCCGACGAGCCGCGTGGAGGGCTCGATGTGCTGCCACACGAAGAGAAACCGCATGAAATCGGCCGGACTGACCGGCTCGATTTCGGCGCGAAGCCGGTTCAGCGTGTAGCGGTGAATTCGAGCGAGAAGCCGGCGGTCGCACCACTCCAGCGGTTCGACCGAATCGGCCTGCGGCTCGAAGGAACCCCTCAGAACGACTCCTTCCGACTCGAGGGCCACGAGCGCCGCATGCACGTCGGTTTCGCTGGTTGCACAGCACTCGGCGAGCGAGCCGGCGGTGGTCGGCCCCGAGATCGTCAGCCGACCACGCACAATCTCGATGAGGGCGTCTTCACGCGTCCACGCGCGAGCCGCGCGGGCTGGCGGCGCCACGGCTTCGCCGTGGATGATTCCGTCGGCGTGGACGACCATCATTTCCGGAAGCCGCTCCGCAGCGACCCACACCGTTCGATCCGTCGGCGACGAGCCGGATCGTGCGACTTGAAACCGAACGGCTCGCGCGTCCTGAATCAATCGGGCCAACCATGCGGCCGCGTCGACGGCGAGATCGCCTTCGGTGAGAAATGCCGCCGTGAGAAGCGCATCGTGCAGCTCGTCCGCGTCCCGCGGATCCGGCCGGGCTTCCTCCCGCACGCGGTCGATCGCGGACGCGTCCAGGCGGCCCAGATCGGCCGACGTTCCCGGCGCCGTCGCCCGCCTCGTCTGCACCGCCAGCGTCCGCCGCTCTTCGAGCGGGGCGTCGTCGAGAAACGCGTAGGGCCTGGCGTTGACGATTTCGTGAGACAGCGGGGACGGCTCAGCCGTGTCCCGGGCAACGAGACGCACATCCCCGCGCTGAATCCGCCCGAGCACCGTCGCGAGCCCGTCGAAGTCCATGGCTTCCTCGAGACAATCGCGGATCGTTTGTTTGACCAGCGGGTGATCGGGAATCTGTCGATCGCCAGGGATGTTGTCCAGACAGGCCGCCGCGTCCGGAAAGGCCGCGGCCATCAGATCGGCCGCCATCATGCGCTGGAGCTGTGGCGGGACCTTCCGTCCACGGCGGTTGCGAGGCACCGCGAGCGAGATTGTGGTGTTCCAGCGCCAACGAGTCTGAAACACCGGCGCGTCCAGAAACGCCTGCACGAGAACATCGCGTGCCGTGGCTGGATGCAGATAGCGGAAGACGTCGGCGAGCGGAAAAGCGTGTTGAGGGCCGAGGGACAGGAGGAGCGCCTCGTCGGTCGCAGCCGCCTGCAGCTCGAAGTCGAACTGGCGACAGAACCGTTTGCGGAGCGCCAGTCCCCACGCCTTGTTGATCCGGCTGCCAAACGGAGCGTGGAGGACGAGCTGCATGCCGCCCGATTCGTCGAAGAAGCGTTCGAGCACCAGCGTGTCCTGCGTCGGCATGGCGCCGAGCGCTCGCGCGGCCTCGCCCAAGTACGACACGACCTGCGCGGCCGCTGCCGCCGACACAGCGGCCTCATGAGCAAGCCAGGCGACTGCGTTCGATTCCGCCGGGTTCGTATCCGCGGGGTCCGACGCGGCGTTCTCGGTCCTGGCACTCAGCCTGGCATCCACGTCGGCGCGCAGGTCGCTCACCCCCCTAGAGAGCTCGTCGCTTCGCGCAGGGGCCTCGCCCAGCCAGAAAGGAATGTTTGGCGGCGCCCCCTTCGCGTCAGCCACCCGTACCGTCCCCGCTCCCACCTGCAACACGCGCCAGGACGCGTTCCCGAGCTGAAAGACGTCGCCGGCCATGCTTTCAATCGCGAAGTCCTCGTTCAGCGTGCCGATGAAAGCGTCTCCAGGATCGAGGATGACACGGTAGTCGGCGACCTCAGGAATCGCGCCGCCCGAGGTGATGGCGAGCATGCGCGCACCACGCCGTCCCTTCAGCCGCCGATGCACCTCGTCCCGGTGGATCAACGCGCTGCGGCGCCCCCGTTTGGTCGCGAAGCCCTCGGCGGCCATCGCGACGACCGCGTCGAACCGATCGCGATCGAGATTCCGAAATGGCCACGCGCGTCGGACCAACGCGAACAGATCGTCCTCCGAGTACTCGCGGCAGGCCGTCTCGGCAACGATCTGCTGCGAAAGCACGTCCAGAGGCGCCTCCTGAGAGACGATGGCGTCGAGTTCCCCTCGCCGAACCGATCGCAGGAGCGCCGCGCACTCGACGAGATCGTCGCGTGAGATCGGAAACAGGCGCCCCTTGGGGATGCCTGTGATGCTGTGCCCCGACCGGCCGACGCGCTGCAGGAATGTGGCGATGCGGTGAGGGGATCCGATCTGGCAGGCGAGCTCGACGTGGCCGATGTCGATGCCGAGCTCCAATGATGCGGTCGCCACCAGCGCTTTCAGCTGTCCAGTCTTGAGCCTCGACTCGGCGTCGAGGCGTTTTTCCTTGGAGAGACTGCCGTGGTGGGCCGTCACGGCGTCTGCGCCGATTCGTTCGCTCAGATGACGCGTGAGGCGCTCGGCCATGCGTCGCGTGTTGACGAACACGAGCGTCGTTTTGTGCGCGCTGATGAGCTCGGCGAGCCGGTCGTAGTACTCGCCCCACACCTCGTGCGCCATCACGGCTTCGAGCGGCGAGGCGGGGATCTCGAGTCCCAGATCCACTCGCTTCCGGTGGCCGGCGTCGACAATGCAGCAGTCGGCGACGCCGTCGTTCCCCACTCCGCGTGTCCCCACAAGGAAACGTGCGACCTCTTCGATCGGCTTCTGTGTGGCCGACAGGCCAATCCGGAAGGGCCGGGCGGCCGCGACCTCCTGAAGACGCTCGAGGCTCAGCGCCAGGTGGGCGCCACGCCGAGTGCCAATCACCGCGTGGATTTCGTCGATGATGACGGTGCGCACGGTGCGGAGCATCTGGCGGCTGCGCTCGGCTGTCAGCAGCAGGTAGAGCGACTCGGGCGTCGTGACCAGCAGGTGCGGCGGCCTGCGCAGCATCGCCGCCCGTTCGGCCTGCGGCGTGTCGCCAGTACGAACGGCGGCCGTGATCCGCGGCGGGGTGAAGCCAAGCTGCTCCGCCGCCGTTCGCAGCCCGCGTCGCGGCGCCGACAGGTTCTTGTGGATGTCCGAGCTCAGGGCCTTAAGCGGAGACACGTAGACGACACGCACCTCGTCCGGAAGCGACGAGGACTCGAGACCCTCTCGAAGCAGCCCGTCCAGGGCCGCGAGAAAAGCGGCGAGCGTCTTCCCGGACCCGGTGGGAGCCGCGATTAGAGTGTCACGGCCACGCTGGATCGACGCCCACCCGCTGAGCTGAGCGGGTGTCGGGGCCTCGAAAGCGTCCGCAAACCACCGTTCCGTGACGACGTGGAAATTCGCGAGGGACATGTGCGCGGGGCATTCTCAGGATACCGCATGCGTCAACGTTGCGTGTGATCCGGTGCGCGCATCGTGAGCGTCCCTTCGCCGTCGACCCATCGCCAGCGCACCGTTGTTCCGAGCAGATGCACGCCGCCGATTCCAGCAGCTGCTGCTCAATCCGAGACAGACCGTTGGTCACCGAGAAATACTCCTCGAGCAGGCGCCGCAGTGCCGAAGCGAGGTACGGCATCGCCGGTAAGGTGGCGCCGGCAAGATCGACGAGTGCCATCGGCTCCGGCGCGCAGAATGCGCGCCACGCCTGCCTGCCGGCTTCGAAATGCTCCGCTGTGATTGGCACACGCGTCGGCAGCAGCGCGGCCAGCTGCCCGCCACCGAGCTGGCCGAGGCCGTAGAACGGTCGCGTCGTGGCTGAATTGGCTGCCGAGAACGAATGTTCCGAGCCTGCCGACGGGTGCTCGCCAATCTGAATGATGCTCAGGCGCAGCCCACCGAGGTCGTGACCGGAAAACCATTCGAGCAGCTGAATCAGTTGAAGCTGATCGTAGAGGTCGTGCTCGAACCAGAGCACTGTCTCGTCATGATCGCGGAAGCGCGCGAGCGCCCGATCTCTCTCGACGAACTCCCTGTCGAGGACGTCGAGACTTCCCCACCCGAAACCGGCCAACACTTGTGCCCGAACGCGCGACAGCGCCTCGAGCGAAGGAGCCGCGACCACGGGGCCGTCGTGAAGCGGGTCTTCCCAGGCGAGACACGCCCCGGGAATGTTGCCGGCCCGGAAACCCTGAAGCGTGGCCTGACCGTTGGTGACGTGAAGCATATAATGAAATCTGAACCTGAATCATGTTCAAACGGACCGACGACCTCCGAATCACGGAGGTGCGCCCGCTCATTCCGCCGGCCATCCTGCTCGAAGAGCTCCCGATCACCGAGCGGATCTCCAATATTGTCTCCGATGCCCGTCAGGCGATCAGCAATGCCTTGTACGGGCGCGATCCGCGGCTGGTCGTCATCTCCGGCCCATGCTCGATTCACGACACCAAAGCGGCGCTCGAATATGCCGAAAAGCTGGCCGGGCTGGCCGAACGTTACAAGGATCACCTCATCGTCGTCATGCGCAGCTACTTCGAGAAACCGCGCACGTCGGTTGGATGGAAGGGTCTCATCAACGATCCCGACCTCGACGAGAGCTATCACATCAACAAAGGACTCCGGCTGGCACGTCAGCTCCTGATCGACGTCAACGACATGGGGCTGCCGACCGCTTCGGAATTCCTCGACACGCAGATTCCGCAGCACATCGCCGACCTCACGTCGTGGGTCGCCATCGGCGCGCGGACGACGGAGAGCCAGGTGCACCGGGAACTGGCGTCGGGGCTGTCGATGCCGGTTGGATTCAAGAACAGCACGGACGGCAACGTCCAGACGGCGGTCGACGCCGTGGTGGCGGCACGGTCGCCGCACTGGTTTCCGTCGGTGACCAAGCAGGGCGTGTCTGCGATCTTTCAGACCACCGGCAACGACTCGTGCCACGTGATCCTGCGCGGTGGCACGAGGACCGGTCCGAACTACGATGCCGAACACGTCGCCAAGGTCTGCTCGCGCCTCGCCGCCAAGGGACTTCGCGAGAGCGTGATGGTGGACTGTTCGCACGGCAACAGCCTGAAGGATCACGCCAAGCAGGCCGCCGTGGCAGCGGCGATCTGCGAACAGGTGTCGTCAGGGAGCCGACAGATCTTCGGCGCGATGCTCGAGAGTCATCTCGTCGAAGGACGGCAGGATTACGTGCCGGGCCAACGCGCCTGCTACGGCCAGAGCATTACCGACGCCTGCATCTCGTTCGCTCAGACCGAGCCGCTGCTCGAGGAGCTCGCGAAGGCGCAGCAGACACGCGGGTCGGGGACGTAGCGGAACTCGCGGGGCCGCACGTCGGCCGCGCGTTCAGAATCTGTTGGCCGCGGGTATGTCGGTAATGCGCCCGACCCCAGCGAGGGCCTCGAGCACCAGGGGATGCGCCCGCAGCCCGCGCCATCCCTCTTCGATCACTTTCTCGACAGCGCCGTGGGCGGGTCTGTTCTTCACGTAACGCTGCAAGCCGACCAGCACGGTGTCGACACGAGCCGGGTCGGCCAGCTGGCTGGCGACGAGTCTTGCAGCGTCGTCTGGCCGGCCGACCAGCAGGTACAGGTCGACGGCGATGCTCTGGCTCGTCGAGAGGTTTTCTTCGACCTGCGTCAGTATGCGATCGAGATTCCGTCGCTGCTTCAGCCCCCAGTAGGCCAGCGCCCGCACCGAATCGCCGATTCCCGATCCGTAAATCAGCCGCGCGAACGTATCGGCGCGATCAGCAAACTCGAGGGCGTCCTGGTATTTGTCGGCAGTGGCCGCGAGAAACTGCCCGCCGCTCATCAACAGCGTCACCACTGTCTCGCTGGTCATCGCCAGACGCGCCACACCTGCGCGAAAGGTTTGTTCGGCTGCCGCGAAGTCGCCTTTCATGACCAGCGCGCGGGCGAGCTGTTCGTGGAGCTGCGCCTCCCGATAGTCGCGGTCCGGATACCTCGAGAGATCGGACGCCAGCGTCTGCCTTCCGAGCTGAATCGCCTCGTCGAATCGGCCAAGGCGCCACAGCGCGCTCATCCGCAGCACCACCGTAAACAGCCGATCTGCCGGGCCTTGCTCCGCCTGCGTCAGGTCGCGGTCGTAGAGGGCCGTCATATCCGCCGCGGAGGCGAACGCCGGATCGTCCCAGAGCTCCGCAAAGGTGTCGTCGGCGCGGACGAGCACCAGATTGTGCTGACCGCCACTCTGTCGTATGAGGTCGATGGCTTCATCATGGCGGCCCATCGCCGCGGCGGTTCTGGCCCGTGAGAGGTTGATGGCCGGATCGCCACCGTCGATCCGCGCATAGCGCTCGAGCAGGGCGCTGGCCTCGTCCCAGTCCCGCTTGAGCTGATAAGCCCGCGCCATGATCAGCACGTCCACCCGCCGGTCCCTTGCTCGAGCGGGCGCCAGGTCGGACAACGACTTGAAGGCGCTGGCTGCAGCGTCGTATCGTTTCAGCTCGACGCCAATTTCCACGAGCCTCGTCCGACCGTCGGCGCTGTCCGGGTTCATCGTCGCGAAGCGCTGGAAGTCGTCGAAGGCCATGGCTTTGTCGCCCAGCGCGGAATACGAGATCCCGCGATTCCACAACGCGTCGCTGAGTGCCTCGCCCTGCAGCGTGCCCGATCCGATGAGCTCGGTCAGCAAGCCGACAGCAACCTCGTACCTCCGTTCCCTGAAGGCCTCGGCTGCCGCCAGCGAGGCCTCACCGCCCTGGGCGCGCGACGGCGCGGCGGCGGCCAGGACGCCCAGAATCGCCAGCGGTCGTGCCAGCCTACGCAGCATGCGTCGGTTATTGTACGATCTCGGTCCTGATGCGTTCGTCGTTGGCCATCCTCTCTCGCCCGTTTCCGGCGGATGCTGCATGACCTGTCCTGGCTGCGGCGCCGAAATGACAACCCTCGATCTCGAACGACGCCTGTCGTCGACGGTCGAAATCGATTTGTGTGCCGGTTGCAGGGCCTTGTGGTTCGATCGGTACGAGGACATTCAGCTGTCGCCGTCGGCGACATTGAAGCTCTTCGGAATCATCAGCGAGCGGTCGGCCGCCGCGGCGGGTCCGCTCCCTGCGCGTCTTCGCTGTCCACGCTGCGGTTCTGAGCTCACGCACACGCACGACCTTCAGCGAAGCACGCGTTTTCAGTACTGGCGATGCGCCGACGGACACGGACGGCTGATGACGTTCGTCGATTTCCTGCGTGCGAAGGACTTCGTGCGGCCCCTCAGCCCGCAGCAACTGGCCGAGCTGCGGAACAACGTTCAGACAATCAACTGCTCCAACTGCGCGGCGCCCATCGATCTGACGAGGGATTCCATCTGCCGACACTGCGGGTCGGCTATCTCCATGCTGGATCTCAAGCAGATGACACGAACCATCGAGCAGCTGCAAGCGGCTGCCGAAGGTCGAACTGCTGGTTCATCGCCAGGCGCCGGTTCCCGATCCGACGGGTTGGAACCCCGTGACATCGATGCGCTCGTGCTGGCGCTCAAGGCCGAGCGCAACGATTCTCACCTGAGCCTGATCGAAACAGGCCTGCGCCTGGTTGGCGACTTCTTGAGACGATCACTCTGAAACCTTGCCGTCATTCCCCGAAAACGAGGGCTCAGGGAAGCCTGTGAGGCGTCCCCGAGCACGACGGTCCCCCCGGACCTAGAATATGAACATGCCAGACGACGCCGCTCCCAAGTCTGCGTACGAGCTCGCCATGGAGCGTCTCCGAAAAAAAGACGCTGATGCCGGCATCGAGCAGAAGCCATTGTCCGACGCCCAGAAGACCGCGATTGCCGAGATTCGGAATTTCTACGAAGCGAAGCTCGCCGAGGTGGAACTGCTGCATCAGGGGCGCATGCGATCCATCTTCGACCCGGCCGAACGCGAGGCGCGCGAGCAGGAATATCGGCGCGATCGGGAGCGGCTCACGACCGAGCGGGACGCCAAGCTCGAAAAAGCTCGGCGATGATGACCACCAGCTAGATCCGCCGGCCGCTGCTTTCCTGAGGGATCGTGCGAAGGGCCTTGTCGAGCAGCGCCAGATACTGCCGGCGCCCGACTTCGACGGCTCCGAGCGACGCCAGGTGGTCTGTCTGCCACTGGGCGTCCAGCAGCGTCATCCCGGTTTCGCGCATCAGACTCACCAGCGACATCAGCGCGACTTTCGAGGCGTCACGCTGCACGTGAAACATCGACTCGCCCGCGAACAGACCGTTGACGCGTACGCCGTACAATCCGCCCGCCAGCCGGCCCTGGCGATCGAAGACCTCGACGCTGTGTGCCCAGCCCAGCGCATGGAGCGTCGCGTACGCCTCGATGAACTCGCCGGTGATCCAGGCGCTCTCGCGCGCGGGATTCGCGCACGCGCGGATGACGTCGCCGAAACAGGTGTCGACGCGCACCTCGAAGCGCTTCGCGCTCTGCCGCAGCGAGTGTGAGACGCGCAGACCGTCGAGCGGGATGACGCCGCGGGGATTCGGCGACCACCAGCCGATGATTGGGTCCGGCACGTCCAGCACCATCGGAAAGATGCCCTGACGATAGGCCGCGATGAGCGTCGCCGGTTCGAGGTCGCCGCCGACCGCGACGAGATCTTCCTCGGGCCATACCGGAGAGGGTGGAAACGCCCAGCGTGTTGATCCCACAGGCTGAGGCGGCGAGAACCAATCGGTCATGGCGAAGCCCGGTCGGGATCGGCGTCCGGGACGGGGATGGCGGTGGCGGCGCGGCTACGAGATCATCACCTTCCGCGGGTGCTGCGAGTTGTCCTCGAGAAATGTCTTCTTGTTCTCGAGCTCTTCAGCGGTCGGCTGGACCTTGCCGTTGACGTCGGTCACACGCGAGACGAGCGTGTGCTCGCCCGGTGTGGCAGCCTCCCATGAATACGTGAAGAGCTTCCAGGAATACTTGCTGCTGGTCGCGGCATCCAGGCTTGCCGGCCGCCACGCCCCGTCGTCCACACGCACTTCCACCGATTTCAGCGGCGTTCCGTCGTGCAGCACGACACCGAGGACTTTGTGACGACGGCCGTCGGTCGTCACGCGTGCGATGAACGATTTGAGCTGCATGTGGGTGACAGCCGTCTCGGTCCACTTCATCTCGCCATTGATCATCTCGCCGCGAAGCGTCCGGTACCATCGTGCCTGGTACTTGCCCAGGTACTGTTCGGCCTGGACGTGAATCTCCGAGAGCCACTTGACGTTGGCGACGCCGTACCAGCCCGGCACGATGAGGCGCAGAGGGAACCCTTGATGGGCCGTGAGCGGCTCGCCGTTGAGGGCGTAGGCGAGAAACGGCTCCCCTGACAGCGCCTGTTCGCGCGACAGGCTCCGGCCGAACTGCTGCTCCACTTCGAACTTCTGCGTCCGGAACTCGACTTCTTCCTTGCCGCGATCGGCGCCGAAGAAGACGAACTCGCGCGCGGCGGCCTTGACGCCCGCGCGATCGAGCACGGCCCGCAGCGGCACGCCGGTCCATCGTCCGTTGCTCGAGAGACCCTGCAGCGGCCGCCGATTGCCCGAGCATTCGAACCCGGCGACGAGCTCCGTCGCGCGCAGGTTTCGAAGCTCGTCGAGCGACAGCGATACCGGGCGATCGACCAGTCCTGAGACCTTCAACCGGTAGGCTGCGGCATCCACTGGTGGGTGGCCGTAGTGCTGGATGGTGTAGAACTGATCGCGCGGAGTGAACGGCCCGTCGATCTTCCGGATGTCCAGGACTCGCCGGTCCGCCGCCGGCGCGACGTTGACGGTTTCCGGCAGGTCCGTGAAGGGGACCAGGGTCTCCCCTTGCGCGAGGGCGGGCAGGACCCAATCAGGCACGCCCAGCACGCCAAGCCCCGCGGCAGCGAGGCTGCCCTTGAGAATGTCCCGCCGAGCGCTCTGGTTCGTCATTTCTGCCCTCCGCGGCTCGATTCTTATCATGAACGGCACCTGGACGGCTATCAAATCCACGCGGCGGTGTAACATTCGGTGTACATGGACAGACACGACGTGCCCGAACGTTACGAGCAGTTGATTGCGTTCCTCGGCTCCAACCTGCCGGCGCCGGTCGAACGGCAGGAGGAGATCGACGGCACACTGCAGTTCACGGGCGGCGATCCACCCGAGGTCGTAGTCGTGCTGACCGAGAGCAGCGTCGTCGTCTCGGAATTCGTCGGTGTCTGGGAAACACCGTTCACGTTTCGCGCCAGACCGCGGCGAGTGGGCGTGGTGAAGTGGCGGCGCCTGCCGGAGAACGCGCTGCTGGCGGCGATCGCGGCACTCGTCAAGGGCGCGCGCGAAGCGCGTCTGGCCTCGTTCCAGACCTGTCAGTATTGCGGACAGCGCACGGCGCCCGAATGGTTGCGCGACGAGACGGTGTGCCAGACCTGCGCCGACCAGCACAGCGGCGCCATTCACTGAAATCGACACTCAGCCGGAATGGGTCGTCTCACCCGTCGATAGCGGCAGACCCGCGGTTTCCCACGCCGTGATGCCGCCAGCGATTTCCTGAACGTCTCGGAAACCGCTCTGCTGCAGCAGGCTGGCCGCGATGGAAGAACGGTATCCGCCTGCGCAGTACACTAGCAAGGGACGATCCCGAGGCAAGCGGCCAATGTGCTGGGACAAGTGGTTCAGCGGCACACTGAGTCCGCCGGCAATGTATCTGTCTGCGTGTTCGTGCGGCGTGCGTACGTCGAGCAACAGCGGAGCGCCGGCGGCGCGCAGTCGCTCCGCGGCGAGTGGAGCGCTGATCCGATCCGTCGTCGCCACCACGTCCGGCCGCGCCCGCAGGCTGAGCAGCCCTTCGTCGAGATAGCCGGCGATCGCATCCAGCCCGATGCGGCCGAGACGAACGGCGCTTTCGCGCTCGCGCCCCGGGTCGGCAATGATGACGATCGGATCTTCGGCGCGGAGCAAGGTGCCAGCCCACGTGGCGTACTGACCGTCCAGGCCGATGTTCACGCTCCCCGCGACGTGGGCCGCCGCAAACTCCGTCGGGTCGCGGGTATCGAGCAGCTGCGCCCCCTCGGCCGCACGCAACTCGAGGATCTGGTCGAGCGACAGCGGCTTCAACTCACGCGCGAGCGCCTCGTCGAGCGTCGGGCGCTCGCGGGTGTTGAGGACCGCGTCGTACGTGAAGTAGGGCGGCGCGTCCGGTTGATCGGCGGTCACCAGATCGATGAACGCCGACTTCGACATCGGCTGCAACGCGTAATTCGAGCGCCGCTGCTCGCCGATGGTCGACACGGTTTCCTTGGCCAGTGCCTTGCCACAGAGCGAACCGGCACCATGAGCCGGATACACCAGACTGGAGTCGGGCAACGGGAGCAGTTTGCTCCGCAGCGACTCGTACAGCAGCCCGCCCAGCTCGCTCGCCGACCAGCCGAGCGCGACACGCAGATCGGGACGTCCCACGTCGCCGACGAACAAGGTGTCGCCCGTGAACACCGCGTGAGGTTCGCTGGCGCTGACGGCGAGATCGTAGACGAGGATTGAGATCGATTCAGCGGTGTGGCCCGGCGTCTCGAGGGCTACCAGACGGACCTGACCGAACTCGATGCGATCGCCGTCTTTCAGCCCGCGAAACGGGTATTCGGCTTTCGCGGCGGCGCCCAGATAGATCGTGGCGCCGGTTCGGTCGCGCAGCTCGAGGTGTCCCGCAACGAAGTCGGCATGAAAGTGGGTCAGCACGACGTGGGCGATCCGACATCGATGGGCATCGGCGAAGGAAATGTACTGATCGATGTCGCGCTGCGGATCGACCACAGCCGCCACGCCCGCTTGTTCATCAGCGACCAGGTACGACGCGTGGGCGAGACAATTGAGATAGAACTGTTTCAAGATCATGAATTGGTTGTATAACACTGCTGGAGGAGTTCGATGACTATTTCCCGTCGAGACGCCATGAAAGTGTCGGGGGCGTCGCTGGCCGGCCTGTCGCTCGGCCTGCCGGACGTGCTGCTGGCGCAAGGCCCGCCGCCGGCCCCGCCGGTACCGGACACATTGGTGGATATCACACCCCGGACCATCGCCCCGCTTCCGCTCAACCCTGACGGCTCTGCGCCCGAGCATCCGGCCAGCGCGGCGGGCCCGATTACCGAGCCTTTCATGTGGCGCTACACCAAGGGGCAGGCGCCCCAGATGGACTACGACTACCGCCGGCTGAAGATCAAGGTTGACGCCCGCGGAATGGCGAAGCGCACGGGCACGCTGACGTTCGAAGATCTCGACAAACTGCCACGCGTCTCGATGGTGACGCTGTTGCAGTGCGGCAGCCCCAACCCGCGCG